>Ga0181612_155997_pt1 | contig 16635 bp, 14 predicted proteins | sample HoacroProtozoa21_FD_119630 | JGI IMG/M metagenome (GOLD analysis project Ga0181612, IMG submission 119630) | Hoatzin crop microbial communities from Cojedes, Venezuel. Combined Assembly of Gp0051906, Gp0051904, Gp0051908
CAAAAGACCTGAGCAAGCGTCATGACTGCCCTGTAATCATCTGCCACAAGACCCGCGAGAGGGCAAATGTAGTGGCTGAAATCAAGGCTATTGGCGATGTAGAGGGCAAGGATATTGTGATTGTAGATGATATGATTGATACCGCAGGCACTCTTTGCAAGGCTGCCGATGTACTCAAGAAACTGGGTGCAACCAGCGTCAGGGCCTGCGCAACCCACGGTGTGCTTTCCGGCGGTGCCGAGCAGAGAATCCAGGAATCCGCTCTGGACGAGGTGTTCATCACCGACACCATCCCTCACCCTGAAATCGGCCCCGAAAGCAAGATAAAGGTTATCAGCATGACTCAGGTATTTGCCCTGATGATGAACCGAGTTTATATGTACGAACCCATTAGCAGTCAATTCGTTTTCTAGCCGATGAAAGTCTTCCTTGCCGCTCTTGTCCTGATTGGAATCTGCGTGCTGATTATGTCCGTGGGCATAATCTTCCACAGAGGGTTCCCTCAGTACGATGTGGGCAGCAACGAGGAAATGCGCAAGAGGGGAATTACCTGCTTCAAGGACGAAGATGCCAAGCTGCACCAGAAGAAGACTTGCTCGGGAAATTACACCGATGCTTGCAAGGATTGCAGCCTTTATGGAATAGAATTTAAAAAAGGAGGAAGCCGATGAGCTTAGTAGCGATAGTAGGACGCCCCAATGTGGGCAAGAGCACTCTTTTCAACCGTCTGGTTGGGATGAGGCAGGCGATAGTGGACGATACCGCAGGTGTGACCCGCGACCGCCATTACGGCCGTAGTGATTGGAATGGGCGCGAATTCAGCGTTGTAGATACTGGTGGCTACACCACCAATTCGGAGGATGTGTTCGAAAGTGCCATCCGCCGCCAGGTGGAAATTGCTATCGACGAAGCCGATGTTATCCTCTTTATGGTTGAGGCTGCAACCGGCATCACCGACTACGATTCCGAGATTGCAGATGTGCTCCGCCGCTGCAAAAAGCCCGTTGTGCTTTGTGTAAACAAGGTTGATTCGGGTGAAAAGATGTACGATGCCTACCAATTCTATGGGCTGGGCCTGGGCGAGATTTACACCATTTCTGCTGCCAACGGCAGCGGTACAGGCGACCTTATGGACGCTGTTGTAGCCGCTCTGCCCGAGGAAAGCGACCAGGAAGACCCCTACGCCGACCTGCCAAGAGTGGCCATCGTCGGCAAGCCTAATGTGGGCAAGTCCTCGTTGACCAACGCCCTGCTGGGTGAGGAACGCAATATCGTTACCCCCGTTGCCGGCACCACCCGCGACAGCATCGAAACCCATTACAATAAGTACGGACACGAGTTTATGCTGGTGGATACCGCCGGCATCCGCCGCAAGGCAAAAGTGAACGAAGACCTTGAGTTCTACTCGGTTATGCGTTCCATCCGCGCCATTGAGCACTCAGATATCTGCGTGCTGATGATAGATGCAACCAGCGGCATGGAAGCCCAGGATATGAACATCTTCAATCTGATTGTACGCAACCGCAAGGGCTGTGTGCTGGTGGTGAACAAATGGGACCTTTTCATCAAGGATTCAGATACCCTCAAGGAGTACACCAAGGCTCTAAAGTCCAGGCTGGCACCCTTCGACGATGTTCCCATCATCTTTACTTCGGTGGTGAAGATGCAGAGGATTCAGGATGTGCTGAATGCGGTTGAGGAGGTTTATGCCAACTATTCCCAGAAGATACCTACCGCCCGTCTAAACGAGGCGCTGCTGCCTATAATTGAGGAAACACCGCCCCCTGCATGGAAGGGTAAGTATGTGAAAATCAAGTATGTAACCCAGTTGCCTACCCGCTTCCCCGCCTTTGCATTCTTCTGCAATCTACCGCAGTATGTAAAGGAACCCTACAAGCGATTCCTCGAGAATCAGCTCAGGAAGAACTTCAATCTTCTGGGCTGTCCCGTGCAGATTTATATCAGGCAGAAATAAGCTATTTCAGCAACCTTGTCTTGAAGTCGGGAGTTGACTCTGCCCGACGGACTGCTGCGTTTACATAGCCGGCAGGGTCGTTCTCGTCGAAGCGGAAGTTGGTCTGAAGACCGTTCTCGGCATATTCGGTGAGCTTCAGAGGCCACATGCGACCATACTTGGCGCAGATGTCCACGAAGTAGTGCATGGTGTCGTAGCCGTGGAAGGCGAAGGAATTGGGTTCGGCCTCGCAGAGTGCCCTGTAGGCCTTTACGAACTTCTGCACTGTCTTGTCGCTATAGTCTACATAATAGCTGGCGGCAATGTGAGTGTCGGAATTGTGTATCTGCTCGGCGTCGATGGTACCGAAATTCCTGATTTTGGACACTGCATAGAGGGCTACATCGTAGCGCTTGTAGGTCATCAGGTTCACATTCCTGACAGCGTCAGCCACGAAGGATTCGTTCTCTGAAGCGATTATATAGCGGTTTTCACCGGACTGGGTAGCCTGCTCAATGAGCCTGGACTGGATGCCGGAACCGGTGGTGTAGCTGAATTCAAAGTAGTCAACTCCCAGTTCGCGAAGCTCGGAAATCAGGGCTGAATAGCCTGCGGGAGGGGTGGCTCCGCTCTGGGTGATTACAATCACATTATCCCCATTGTGATAGTCCTCCTTCACCCAGCGTGCAAGCTCGCGGTACTGCCTTGAAGAAGGGGTAGGAGCCTGAATTACCCTGTTGGAAGCTGCCAAATCAGCTGCCTTGGGGTCGAGAGGGGAGACGATGTATTTATCTTCAGAGCAATTATTTAGGGCATTCAGGATGCCATCGGGGGATATGGGGCCGATGATGATGTCGGCTGCCTCAATCACCTTCTTGCCTTCGGGATTGGAGACTGTGATATCCAGTGCGTCGATGTTGATTTTCTTGCCTTCGCGGCCAAGGTCCCTGGCGGCGATAAGGGCACCGGCGTAGAAATCAAGGCACTTTTCATCGGCCTTGTTGCCGGTGTTGAAGGGCATCAGCAGGGCAACATTTATAACATCGGGAATATCCTTAATGTATTCAGTGCTAGCGGTTTTGGTGGAGTCTTTTATTCCCAGAACCTTGTTTTTAAAGTCCTTGAACTTGGGGAAGAGCGCCCTAGAATCTGAGGAGGCTTCCTCTTCCTGCTCGGTGGTTTCGCTTGTTGTAACAGGCTCTTCCTTCTTTACTGTTGTAGTTTCAGCTTTGGGGGCGTCGCTGGCGAAAGTCACCTTCTGTTTCTGGGTAGGAATCAGGATAACCTGGCCAATCTTGAGGCCCTGATGCTCAAGGTCGAGGTTCTCGTTGGCCTCGTAGATGTCGGTAACATCCACTCCGTAGGCCTTGCTGATAGAGAACAGGGTTTGTTTGGCGGTAACTACATGGGCATAGTAGGTCTTGCCGTCAACCCTTACCTTATCTTTTGAAATTGTAATGTCGGGAACGGAGTATTCCTGGGCAAATGACAGCGTAGGCACTGTCACAAGCAGGAAAAGTATGGTTAGAAATTTCTTCATAAGCTATATTGAGTCTGCGAAGATAAGCATTTCTTTGCAGAATTCATTCCAACTCAGGCGTTTCTTCTCTTTTTTGATGCTCTCGATACAGTTCTGCCGAACTTGCTCACTGCCAAAGAATTCGAGGATTTTTGCCTTGATTTCGGCGGGGTCGGGAGAGTCTGCAACCAGGCCGGTGCCGCTGTCACCGATGGCGGTTTTGAGCCCGCCTACATCGGTTACAATCATAGGCACTTCGAAGTGGTAGGATACCGAGCTGACCCCGCTCTGGGTGGCGCTGCGGTAGGGGAGAACGGTTACATCGGCGAGGGAAAAATACCTTGTTACCTCGGAATCGCGGACATATTCCAGGAAGCAGTGTATCCTTTCCGGCTGGGGGCAGGCATCGATTAGTGCCTGATATTTGTCGAAACTGCCATAGGGCTCTCCGGCGATTATCAGGTTGTACTCGCTGGGTAGGTCCTTGAAGGCTTCCAGCAGGATATCTAGGCCCTTGTATTCCCTGATTAGGCCGAAAAACAGGATGTTTTTGCCCCCGTGGGGGATGCCGAGATTGTCTTCTGCGAGGGTTCTGGGCAGCTTTTCGCCGAAGTGAGAGTAGATGGGATGGAACAGTTGCAGGCTCTTGTAATTCCCCAGCGAGTGCAGGTCTTTTTCAACCGCATCGCTTAGGGTTATAAAGGCGTCGCAACCATTCAGAAAATACTTGGTAAGCGGCTTATCGAAGAACTTCGGCTCGTGCGGAATCACATTGTGCAGTAGGCCTAAAGTCTTGATACCGTGGCGTTTAAGATAGTGGGCGACCCTTCCGAGGCTGGGGCCGAAGAAGGACATCCACCAGCAGATGATTACAAGGTCTGGCTGCCAATCGGCTATGGCCTTGGCGCAGCGTCTGTATGTAAAAGGATTAGCCGAATCCAACAGGGCACTGGACTCTATTGGTTCGGCTTCATCTTCAGGGGTTACATATTGCGTCTTCCCGGGGAAAAGAAAATTGGGATACTGACGCGAAAAGTTGAACGCCTTTATGTCGTGAGTCTTTCCCAGCTCTTGAAAAAGATTTGCGCTGAACTGGGAAATACCTCCTCTAAACGGGTAAAAGCAAGAAAGTATCGCTATTCTCACTGCTTCTTCTCGCCTTCGGCCTTGGTCTTTACATAGGCCTCGTTAAGTCCGGCAAGAACTTCCTCGGTAACATCAAGCTCGGGGCTTGCAACTGCTACGGGAGCGGGGAGAATGCCACCCTGGGTGGTAAGAATCATAGCGAACTGCTTCTCGGCGTTGTATTCGTCGAGGTAAGCTTTGATGGCGTCGGCAATCTGATTGAGCATAACCTGCTGTTCCTCAGCGATTTCCTGCTGCTTCTGGGCTGCGTAGTTCTGGAAGTCCTGCTGCCTCTTCTGGAGGTCGGCGCTCTGCACTTCGGCAACGCTGCGGGTCAGAAGGCCCTTGTCGATCTTGTCCTGGAAGGCTGCGATGTCCTTTTCGAGCTTGTTGCCACGGCGGTTAACTTCCTGCTGGATGCTGTTGACCTTGGTCTCAACTACGCTGCGGAGGTCGTTGGCCATATCGTACTCCTCGAGTACCTTGTCGAGGTTGAAATATACGATTGCACCCTTCTGGGCGGCGGTCTGTGCGGTTTCGGTTTCAGTTTCGGCCTGTGTTGTTGTGTTCTGCTTGCAGGATACTGCAAATACGCCTACGAGGGCGGCCAGGCTGAGGCAGATAAATGCTTTTTTCATATTTTTTTAACTTTTGTTTTCGCGTACAAAATGCAAATTTAATCAAAAATTCTTAACCTGTTGCAAGTAGGCCTTGATTGTTTGCTCAATCCCCATGTAAAGGGCGTCGCAGATGATGGCGTGGCCTATGGATACCTCATCGGTCCAGGGAATGGTGCGGATGAAGTAGTTGAGGTTGTCAAGGTTAAGGTCGTGGCCGGCGTTTAGCCCCAGCCCACATTCCCTTGCGGCAATGGCGGTCTTGAGGTAAGGGGCGATGGCGGCTTCGGCACCCTGGGGGAATTCCTCTGCGTAGGCGGCGGTGTAGAGCTCTACACGGTCGGCACCGCAGAACTTTGCAGCTTCGGCCTGAGCGGGGTCAGGGTCGATGAAAATCGAGGTTCTGATGCCCTTGGAGCGGAATTTCTTGCAGATTTCGCTGAGGAAATCGTGGTTTTCTATGCAATTCCAGCCTGCGTTCGAGGTGATTGCGTCGGTGGCATCGGGTACCAGGGTAACTTGGTCGGGAACCACCTCGCAAACGAGGTCTACAAACGAAGGAATGGGGTTGCCTTCGATATTGAATTCGGTGTGAAGCAGGGGTCGGATTGTGCGGACATCGCTATAGCGGATGTGCCTTTCGTCGGGCCTGGGATGAACCGTAATGCCTTCTGCCCCAAATTTTTCGCAATCCAAGGCTGCCTTGGTTACATCGGGCATGTTGCCTCCACGCGCATTGCGCAGGGTGGCGAACTTGTTTATATTAACACTAAGTCTGGTCATGGGCTACAAAAGTAATAATTTCTGCTTTAAATCGTAAATATTTATTAAATTTGTGGTCTGTTTAACTATGAAGATAGGATATTACATCAAAAAGAAGACACTGCAGGACGATGCTCGCATTGCCGCAATTCTGGATGGGCTGAAGCAGAGCGGGATAACGCTCTATCAGGTTCACTGCGAGAAATGCGTGCAGCAGGGTACCGATATGCTCCTGAGTTTTGGGGGCGATGGTACCTTCCTGAGTGCTTCCCGTTTTGTTGCCGAGGCCGGCGTTCCGCTGCTCGGTATCAACTTCGGTAGGATGGGATTCTTATCTGAAACTCGCTCTGAAGACCTTGTAAATCAATTGGTTGAGGGGAAGTATTCCATTGAGGAAAGGGATATGCTCCAGGTGAGCTTGCCCAGCGGGGAGCCCGAAGGATTCTGGCCCTACGCCCTCAATGAAGTCAGCCTGCACAGGACCGGCGCCGAGATGGTAGGGGTGGATGTCAGCATCTCTAATTTCGAACTCCCTACCTACTGGGCAGATGGTCTGCTGGTCGCAAGTTCCTCTGGGTCAACGGCTTACAACCTGAGTGCCGGCGGTCCTATCTGCGTGCCTGAGGCCAATGTGCTGCTGCTTACCCCTATCGCTCCCCACAACCTGAGCCTGCGCCCGCTGGTGCTGCCGACCACATCGGTGCTGCACCTCTGCGCAAAATCCCGCACGGGGCAGGTGACCCTTACATTGGACAATCGCGTTTGCACCATCCCTGATTCCTGTCCTATCGAGGTAAGGATGGCGCCTTTCAAGCTCAAGACAGTGCGCTTGGGCGAATCAAATTTTATCGATGCCCTTAGGAGCCGCTTCTTTTGGGGGCAGGATGTTAGAAATACAGCAGAATGAAACTACCTACACATGTATCTATCATAATGGACGGCAATGGCCGTTGGGCAAAGGAAAGGGGCCAGGAGCGTGTCTACGGGCATGCTGCGGGCGTTGAAAGCGTCCGGGCCGTGGTTGAAGCCTGCGGTGAATGGGGAATTCCCTATCTTTCCCTCTTTGCTTTTTCGGAAGAAAATTGGAACCGCCCTCAGGCGGAGGTAGACCGCTTGATGGAGTTGATGCTGGAGGCTATCGCTTCCGAGACCGAAGCTCTAATCAAAAATGGGGTGAAGGTGCTTGTGCTTGGGCACAGGGCCCGTCTTTCCGATAAGATTAATGCTGCAATTGACGAGCTTGAGGCCAAAACAGCCAATGGTAAAACGCTGACTACCATTATGTTCATCAGCTACAGCGGTAAATGGGATATCCAGCAGGCAGCCGACCGAATGGCCGCCGAGGGAGGGGATAGCATCGAGCCCTACCTTGTGACTGCCGGCATTCCCGACCCCGACCTGATTATCCGCACATCTGGGGAAAAGAGAATCAGCAATTACCTGCTTTGGCAGGCTGCATACTCCGAATTTGTGTTTACAGATACACTTTGGCCTGATTTTAGAAAGGATAGTTTGCGCGCGGCGCTTGAGGAGTATGCGTCGAGAGATCGCCGATATGGCACAGTGAAACAGTAAGGAATGAAACGATTAGTGACAATTTTCGCCTCCCTTCTGCTTTGCATGGGCGTTTTTGCCCAGCAGGCGGATTATGAGGTCGATTACAATAACCCGCAGAAGTACATCCTTGGCGGAGTCGAGGTGGTGGGTAACAACTACTTCAGCTCGCAACAGATTATCTCCCTGACGGGTCTTCAGAAGGGAATGGAAATCACGATTCCTAGCGACGCGATGTCGGGGATTGTGAAGCGCCTCTGGCTCCAGCGCTATTTTGAGGATGTGTCGATGAATATCGACCATTTCAGCGCCGACCGCGACTCTGTTTACCTGCGCATTAACATCGAGGAGCGCCCCAGGGTATCCCGCTGGACTTTCAGCGGAGTAAAATCAGGGGAAAAGAAGGACCTCCAGGAGAGGCTCAACCTTCGCAGGGGCGGCGAATTTTCTGATTATGTAGAGAAGACATCTTCCGATATTATCAAGCGCTATTTTGCCGAAAAGGGCTTCCTGCAGTGCCAGGTAAAGGCTCAGGTGGAGCGCGATACCCTTATCCGCAAAGCCATCAGGGTGAATTTCGATATCGACCGCGGCGAAAAGGTGAAGGTTCAGGAAATCAACTTCAGCGGCAACGAGCATGTAAAGGACTACAAGCTTGCCAAGTCGATGAAGAAGACCAAGGACAAGAAGCTCTACAACTTCTTCCATAGCAAGAAATTCGATAGCAAGGAGTATCCCAACGACAAAAAGAGTCTGCTGAGCGCTTTCAATGAGGCCGGCTACCGCGATGCCCGCATCGTAAGCGATAGCGTCTACTACATTGAGCCCGGCCGACTTGGCATCGACATCAAATTTGAAGAAGGCGATAAATATTACTTCCGCGATATCACTTGGACCGGTAACTCCGTTTACACCACAGACGCGCTGAATCAGGTTCTAGGTCTAAGCAAGGGCGATGTCTACGATGTCGTTTCTATGGAGAAGCGCCTCTACGGCGGTGGCAAGCAGAATGAGTACGATGTATCCAAGCTCTACCGCGACAATGGCTACCTCTTCTTCAATGTAACTCCCGTCGAGACCAATATCCAGAACGACTCTGTGGATGTGGAACTGCGTATCTCTGAAGGTAAGCAGGCTACACTCAACAATATAGTAATCAACGGCAACGACCTTACCAACGAGAAGGTTGTCCGCAGGCAACTCTTTACCCGCCCGGGCTACCTCTTTAGCCAGACCGATTTCGAGCGCTCCATCCGTGAAATCGCCTCTCTGGGCCAGTTTGACCCTGAATCCATCATGGGTCCTGATGGTTATTCCATCGTTCCTAATCAGGCAAATAATACAGTAGATATCATCTACAATGTGACCGAGAAGCCTTCCAGCCAGCTGGAACTCTCCGGTGGTTGGGGTGGTAATACCTTCGTAGCCACCGCGGGTGTAAGTTTCAACAACTTCTCCACCCATCGTATGTTCGAGAAGGGAGCTTGGCGCCCCGTTCCTCTGGGCGATGCACAGACCCTGTCGCTCCGCTTCCAGACCAACGGTACCTACTACACCGCACTCACAGCCAACTTTGTGGAGCCTTGGCTCACCGGCAAGAAGCCTACATCGCTCAACTTGAGCCTGTACTACACCCGCCAGACCGACTCCCAGACGGCACTTTATATCTTCAGCCACAACCGCGAGATGGATGTTTACGGTTTCTCCGCTTCGCTCGGACACCGCCTGAAGTGGCCTGACAACTACTTTATCATGTACACCGGTATTAGCTGGCGTACCTACAATCTTGACAACTGGTATCCTACATACTTCGGTTTCTCTGACGGTAAGTCGCACAATGTCAGCGCTAGCTTGAGCCTTGTGCGCAACTCTACCGACCAGCAGATTTATCCTCGCCAGGGCTCTGAGTTCAGTGCAACCGTGCAGTTCACTCCTCCTTTCTCCCTCTTCCGCAAGTACACCTACGATGACGACGGAAACAAGGTTAAGGTGGGCAGCTGGAAGGATGTCAACTACGACAACTGGACCTCCGGACAGCGTTTCGAGTGGATTGAGTACCACAAGTGGAAGTTCTCCGCTACCAACTACACCAAGCTTGTTGGCGACCTTGTGCTGATGACCCGTGCACAGTTTGGATACCTCGGATACTACAACCGCAACTGGGGCTACTCGCCGTTTGAGGGCTTTATGGTCGGTGGTGATGGTATGTCCGGCTACGCTTACTACGGCTCCGATATCATCCCTTTGCGTGGTTACGAGAACTACTCGCTGACCCCGAGGACCACCACTACATACAACTCTACGGGCTATTCCTACGCGGGTAATGTATATGATAAGTTCACCGTCGAGCTGAGGTATCCTGTGATTCTCCAGCCTTCGAGCACGATTTTTGCGCTGGCCTTCATTGAAGGAGGTAACTGCTGGGCTGACATCAGGGACTTCAATCCCTTCCAGATCAAGCGCAGCGCCGGTGCAGGTGTGAGAATCTTCCTGCCAATGATCGGTCTGCTGGGTATCGACTGGGGCTACGGCTTCGACGCAGATTCTCCTACCGGTGGAAGCCACTTCCACTTTGTGATTGGACAACAGTTTTAATTGAAACAATTTTAATTTGAAATGAATATGAAAAAGATTTTCTTGATTGTCGCAGCGACTCTGATTTGCACAGCGTCGTTCGCCCAGAAGTTTGCCCATGTGAACTTCAGTGAGCTGGTTCAGCTCATGCCCGAGGCCGACAAGGCCCGTGCTACCCTCCAGGCATCCAGCAAGGAGGCTCAGGACACCTACCAGACCATGATGGAGGAGTTCAACAACAAGTACACTCAGTATCAGCAGAAGGTAAACACCTGGACTGCAGCTACCCGCGAGAGCAAGGAAAAGGAACTCACCGAGATCCAGCAGCGCATTCAGGAGTTCAGCCAGAGCGTTCAGCAGGAACTCTCCCAGCAGGAGCAGCAGCTCATGGCTCCCATCTACCAGAAGGCACAGGAGACCGTGAACAGCATCGCAAAGAAGGCCGGCTATATATATGTATTTGACAAGAGCACAGCCCTCTATGTTGATGACACCCAGAGCAAGGATATTACCAAGGAAGCCCGCAAGGCTCTCAATATCCCCGACAGCCGCACGCTTGAGCAGCTCCAGAAGGAACTTCAGGCAGCCGCACAGGCAGAATAATGAATAACCGGGCCCCTTCATGGGGCCTTTTTTGACTATAACCAATTAAAAAATCTTTATGAAAACAGCTGAGATTATGGCTAAGCTCCAGGCTAAATACCCTGGAGAGAGCGAGTACCTGCAAGCCGTACAGGAGGTACTGGAAAGCATTGAGGATGTTTACAATCAACACCCCGAATTCGAAAAGGCAAAGATCGTGGAAAGGATGGTTGAACCCGACCGCATCTTTACTTTCCGCGTTACCTGGATTGACGACAAGGGTGAGGTTCAGACCAACCTTGGTTACCGTATCCAGTTCAACAGCGCAATCGGTCCCTACAAGGGTGGACTCCGTTTCCATCGCGCCGTTACTCCTTCAATGCTGAAGTTCCTCGGTTTCGAGCAGACCTTCAAGAATGCCCTTACAACCCTGCCTATGGGCGGTGCAAAGGGTGGTTCCGACTTCGATCCCGTTGGAAAGAGCAACGATGAAATTATGCGTTTCTGCCAGGCCTTCATGCTGGAGCTCTGGAACTGCATCGGCCCTGACCAAGATGTTCCTGCAGGCGATGTCGGTGTAGGTGGACGCGAAATCGGCTACCTCTATGGTATGTACAAGAAGCTCGCTCGTCAATACAATACCGGTGTGCTTACCGGCAAGGGTTCTACCTGGGGTGGTTCCATCCTTCGTCCCGAGGCTACAGGCTACGGTGCACTCTATTTTGTAGAGCATGTGCTGCATAAGGCAGGCAAGGACATCAAGGGCTGCAAGGTTGCCCTCTCCGGCTTTGGTAATGTTGCTTGGGGTGCAGCCAAGAAGGCTACCCAACTCGGTGCCAAGGTGGTTGCTATTTCCGGCCCTGACGGTGTTTGCCATATTCCCGATGGTATAACCCCCGAAATGATTGACTATATGCTGGTTATGCGTGCTTCCAACCGCAATATGGTAGAGGATATGGCCACCAAGTTCCCCGACAAGGCCAAGTTCACCGCCGGCAAGAAGTCCTGGAGCATCCCCGTTGACATCGCTCTCCCTTGCGCATTCCAGAATGAGCTGAGCGAGGACGATGCAAAGGAACTCAAGGCAAATGGCTGCTGGTGCTGCTGCGAGGTATCCAACATGGGATGTCAGCCCGCTGCTATCCACTACTTCCAGAACAATGGAATTCTCTTCGCTCCCGGCAAGGCTGTGAACGCAGGTGGTGTTGCAACTTCAGGTCTGGAAATGACCCAGAACGCAAGCCATATCAGCTGGAGTGCAGATGAGGTTGACGACAAGCTCCACTTCATCATGAAGAGCATCCACGAGCAGTGCGTGAAGTACGGAACCCAGCCCGATGGCAGTGTCGACTATGTTAAGGGAGCCAATATTGCAGGCTTCATGAAGGTCGCAACCGCTATGCTTGAGCAAGGAACCATCTAATTTTAGCATATAAATCCTATCCCCGAAACCGTACGATTTCGGGGATTTTTAGTATATTTGCGCCTAACTTAAATATTTATAGGTATAACCATGAAATACAAACTATTGATTCTGGCAGCTGCAGCCTTGGTATTAGCTGCCTGCACTCAGAAGAAAACTTCAATGGAAACAGCCTTGGATAGGTATGCAGTGGTCAAAATTGACGCTCCAGACCTCAGCGATATCAGCGATAAAGGCAGGGCTGTGCTCAATCTTTACAAGTTCGCTGCCCGTGAGGCCGACAAGATTTACTGGGCCCAGGTATTCGGCGATAAAGCCGATATGGACCACATCGAGGACGATGCCACCCGCGAATATGCAATGGTAAACTACGGTCCTTGGGACAGAAGAAACGGCAAAGCCTTTATTGATGGCTATGGCAAAATGCCCGCAGGAGCCAAGTTCTACCCCGAAGATATGACCGACGAGGAATTCAACGCCCTTGAAGATTCCCTTAAGACAAATCCCTACACCCTGATTCGCAGGGATAGCACAGGCAAGCTGAATGTGGTTTGGTACCACGATGCTTACGCCGAAAATATCGAAACTATCGCCAACTGCCTAAAGTCAGCTGCCGAGATTACAATCAAGCCCAGTGTATCCAAATACCTGAATGCCAAGGCAGATGCCCTGCTTAACGACGACTACCGCGATGCAGAAAGGGCATGGCTTGAAATGACCGACAGCAAGATGGACCTTGTACTTGGCCCCGATGAGGTTACCGATGACCATCTTTATGGCATCAAGAAATCCTTCGAGGCCTTTGTGCTTCTCAAGGACGAGGAAAAGACCGAGCAGCTCCATAAATATGTAGAGAAACTGCCCGAGCTTCAGGCATCCCTGCCTTGCAAGAACGAGTACAAGTCCTTCCAGCCCGGCAAGGAGTCCACAATCTCCGCTTGCAACGCAGTTTATTATGCAGGTGCTGCCAATGTAGGCACCAAACTGATTGCCATCAACCTGCCTTTCGACGAGCAGGTACAGCAGGAAAAGGGCTCCCGTACCATCCTGATGGACAATATTATCAAAGAAAAATTCTATAAGATTGTATCTCCCAGCGCTGGTGTCCTTCTGGACAAGGACGACCCTATTGATGAGGAAGCATTCTTCTGGAATGTAGCTTTCAGGGAGGTTGCCCACGGCCTTGGCGTTAAGGAAACCGTCAATGGAAAGGGCACCGTTACTGCCGCTCTGGGCTCTGAAGCTGCTCAGATTGAGGAAATTAAGGGTAATATCCTTGGCGTATACTTCGCTACCAAGCTGGCTGATGAGCATGTCCTTTCCACCCTTTCAGACAAGAAATACTCCATTGCCGCCTTCGTTGTTGGACTTATCCGTTCCAGCCGCTTTGGCGAGGCCGACAATATCGGCAGGGGCAATATCATCTGCTACAATTATCTGAAGGAAAAGGGTGCATTTGCCCACCTTGAGGATTGCACCTACAGCATTGACTATGCTACCGCCGAGAAGGCCATAGCAGAGTTTGCAGGCAAGATTCTGGAGATTCAGGCTACCGGCGACCAGGCCGAGGCCAAGAAGCTCATTTCCACCTACGGAAGTATTGACGACGACCTAGAGGCCGATTTCACCGAGCTCCGCAAGGCTAAGATTCCTATCGATATCCGTTTCGAATACAATTGGTAAAAATATTTTTTATGGCTGACAAGAAATTAAATGTCAAGTATTGTGTACTACTGCCTATCGTGCTGTTAGTAACCATCTTCCTTTGGGCCGTACCTACAACTTTCTATGGTATTGAAGGCCTGACCGCTACCCAGCAGAGGGTGATTGCACTCTTTGTTTTCGCTGCCCTGATGTGGATTTTTGAGATTATCCCTAACTGGACAACATCCCTGCTTGTAATCGTAATCGCCCTGCTGACCGTATCCAACAAGGGTATCGGCTTCCTTTGCAATCCCGAGGCTGGCGAACTCGTTCCCTACAAGAGTCTGATGGCTGCATTCGCAGACCCTGTTGTAATGCTCTTCCTTGGTGGATTCGTGCTTGCAATCGTGGCCGAGAAATATGGCCTGGATGTGGTTCTAGCTAGGTTCCTCCTGAAATTCTTCGGCAAAAAGAGCAAGTTCGTGCTGCTTGGTTTCCTCATTGTTATCTCGATTTTCTCGATGTTCATGAGCAACACCGCTACCGCAGCCATGATGCTTGGCTTCCTTGCACCTGTGCTTGCAGCTCTTCCTGCTGACGACAAGGGCCGTATTGGTCTGGCTCTTTCCATCCCTGTTGCTGCCAATATCGGTGGTATCGGTACTCCTATCGGAACCCCTCCTAACGCTACCGCTTGCGGTGCACTCGAGGCTGCCGGTTATTCTGTAAACTTCATGCAGTGGAGTATCCGTATGATTCCCTATGTAATCATCATGATTCTCTTCGCCTGGGTTGTTCTTCGCTTCCTCTTCCCCTTCAAGAATCAGGAAATCGAACTTAAGCTCCCCGAGAACAAGCGCAAGAAGGACTGGAAGACAGTTGTGGTTTGGATTGTATTCTTCGGTACCATTCTCCTTTGGGTGACAGAGCAGATTCACAAGGTTAGCTCCAACATTGTAGCCCTTATCCCTCTTGGCGTACTCACCGCTCTTGGCATCTTCACCAAGGATGACATCAAGGAGATTAACTGGAGCGTGCTCTGGTTGGTAGCCGGTGGTTTCGCCCTGGGTACCGCACTTCAGGGAACCGGCCTTGCAAAGACCCTCATCAACGCCATTCCTTTCGGAAGCATGAGCGTTGTTCTGGTGCTTATCGTTGCAGGTCTCGTTTGCTACTTCCTTTCGAACTTCATCAGCAACTCCGCTACTGCAGCCCTGCTGATTCCTATTCTGGCCGTTGTGGCTGAAGGTATGGCAGACCCTTCTGCTGCATCTAACGCCCAGTTCCTTGCTAACGGTGGCTTCCGCGGCATGATTTCCTTCATCGCTGTCTGCGCATCCATCGCTATGCTCTTCCCGATTTCCACCCCTCCGAATGCTATTGCAGCATCCACCGGTCTGGTAGAGACCAAGGATATGGCAAAGGTCGGCATCATCGTAGGTGTAGTTGGATTCGTTCTCGGATTCTTCTGGCTTACCAAGATTTGGCCTTTCCCTGTTGCCTAATTAAAATTTAATATTTATGAGAAAGTTTTTCGTGATTGTATCCCTACTGGGCATCAGCCTATCTGCCTTTGCCCAGCCCGAACCCCCTAAGAATAAGATTCAGCTAGGCGGTTTCATCCGCAACTACGGCGTATTCGATACCCGAGTAGCGTATTCAAGTGCAGAGGACTTCCTTTACTATCTTCCTAAGGACCAATCCCTTACTGAAGAAGGAAACGACATTAACGCCCAGACAAGCTTCAAGTATGCTGCGCTGTCTTCCCGTCTTTGGGTGACTGCCTCTGGCTATGAATTCAATGGCATCAAGATGGGTGCCCGCGTGGAATTTGACTTCTTTGCAGGTGTCAGCGGTTACACTGGAACCTCTACTGCCCGTATGCGTCAGGCATTTGTAACCCTTTCAAAGAATGATTGGGCTATCAAGATTGGCCAGGCATGGCATCCTCTGGCAGTTGACCAGGCAGATGTGATTGCAATGAATGCAGGCACTCCTTTCAATGCCCTCAACCGTTCTCCCCAGTTCGCATTTGACTACAAGGCTGGCGACAACCTTACCCTTACCGCTATGGCCCTGAGCCAGATGCAGTACTGCTCCAACGGTCCTTCCGGCACCTCGGCAAACTACCTCGTAAGGGGTATTCTTCCCGAACTTTATGCAGGCATGACCTACGATGATGGCAAGAATGTAATCAAGGCAGGTGTTGACCTGCTCAGCATTAAGCCCCGTACCAATGGCAGCGACGGTGCTAAGGTTTCCGACCGTATCACCACCATTACTCCTTTCGTATATGCTATGCACAAGGAGGATATGTGGTCCCTTAAGGGTAAGCTCTACTACGGTCAGGCAGGCGAGCACCTCACTATGAATGGTGGCTACGGCGTGCACGCAATCGGTTCTGACGGCGTTTACGAGTATACTGCTACCCAGCATGTAACAGGTTGGCTGAGCTTCCTTTACGGCAAGCAGGTCAAGGGTGCTCTCTTCCTTGGCTACGACAAGAACCTTGGAACTACCAAGAGCCTATACTCGTCCGACCTCTTCTGGATGTCCAAGAACTGCGCTGCCAACTTCAACGGCGCATTCAGGGTAGTGTCTACTTTCATCTACAACCTTGGCAAGATGACCTTCGGCATCGAGTACGAGTGCACCAGCGCCCAGTACGGCGACAACCTCAACCTTGAGACCGGTCTTGCAGAGGACAACCTTCGCTGGATTACCAACCACCGCATCATAGCGATGGCAAAGTACACCTTCTGATAGAAGGCTACATAAACGAAAAAAGGGCAGGGAATTGTTTCCCTGCCCTTTTTTGTCGAGAAGAGGCGACTCGAACGCCCGACCCCTACGTCCCGAACGTAGTGCGCTACCAACTGCG
>Ga0181612_160764_pt1 | contig 16635 bp, 7 predicted proteins | sample HoacroProtozoa21_FD_119630 | JGI IMG/M metagenome (GOLD analysis project Ga0181612, IMG submission 119630) | Hoatzin crop microbial communities from Cojedes, Venezuel. Combined Assembly of Gp0051906, Gp0051904, Gp0051908
GGTTTCATTCATAATACTTAGAGACTTACTAAAGGAGTTTTTTTTATCATTTTTTTTTTTAAGTGTATAGAATTACTGACTTTCCTTGAAAGTTCTTGGAGAGATTCTGTGGCTTTAAGGTAGTCAGTGTTTCTCAGACGTTTCATGAGCAAAGAAACACCTTATACAGAAAGCATCGAAACAGTGAAAGGTAGGTGTAAATATTGGAAATAAAGAGCCAAACTGCCTGACAGAATGAAAATTCACGTAAGCAAAAGCAAACAAAGTAGAAAACCCATTAGAACCTGTCTGAATAACGAGTATGTACACGTCTTAAGGACACAGTAAATTACAGGGAAATTAGAGACTGACATGTAGATACAGCTTTAAGCAAGTGTGTGAAATAAAGGGGGGGAAGTTAAGGATGTTTTTATTTTAAAGGGGTCACTGTGATGCCACTGAATTGATTACCCATTTTTGAGCATCTTATTCTTCTTAATAGTTTATTTTCCTTTTTATTACAGATTTCTTTCCATTAGTACCTGTATGGTAGGTTTTTTCCATCTGAAAGGTGGAGATTCCAGGATGCAGACTGTGATCTCTTAGTGGAATGCTAGGAGTAGTTGGGAAAGACAGTAGGCAAGGAGTAAAAAAAATTGAAGATTAGAGACTGGAATTGGATAGAGATTTATAAAAGAATGCAACTGGTACAGGTAAGTAGCCAAGACGAGGATTGCATTAGGGATGGAACAGAGGAGATCGAGGCAATGCAAATTGCCGAAATTCTGTGGCTTGAGCAGAGCCTTGAAATTCTGACTCACTATTTCTCTTTTTACCATAGGAAACTGAATGTGAAACATACTGGCAAAGGATGTTTTTAGTCAATCCAAATAATTACCCACATCCACAAACACATCTGTGTCATAATACAGTTAGAACTTGAATTACGTGAACATTTTTCTTGTAGTCATTTTTTCGTGCATGGGATAGTTATGCGCTTGGTGTGGGTGAATGAAAGTTCTCTCTCTCACATATGAATTCAGTCGGGTATAGTGTTTCTGCAAGATACAAATCAGGTTAATGAAACCAGACTTTTCCAGAGAGTTACAAAATGTGAGTTGATCATTTTATGGATGCATTACTTTATATACAATGGCCTGATATGTTCTGAATAGTGTTTGGAATACTCAGAAGGCCTCAGCATTTAGTATTTTATCTTTATTGCTCAATAAATGCTCATTAACTGTGTACCATGTTATGTTCTTTCACTGTATCTTTTGTCTAGCATTATTAAAGAATGTATGCAATGTAACTAGAATTCTTTTGGCTATTTTTGAAATGCAGCTGCTTTTTCTTTTAGTAACAGGACAGCTATTGTGCACTAATAATTCTATTTAATTATATTTTTAAGGTATAAAATGAACAGCAGTGTGTCTTCTAGAGTGGAGAGGAAATGCAAGCAAGCACAATGTAACTAAGTGATTTGCAATGTGGCTAGCATCCTTGCACCTAATGCCAGCACTTAAAAGCCTTTGATACTTGTTCTTTCTCATTATGTTGAACGAGCACATTGGTCAAGCATACTGTACATTGGAAAAGTTCTTGGTAGAACATCAGGCTTTCACAATTGTTTTTTAATCCACAGAAGTTGTTAGCTAATTAGGGTAAAACTGATGATGTAAATAGTTTAAAAAAATAATATTAAAATGATGTTGATGTAGCTAGACAAAGGGGACACCATGAGCTAACATGCCCAGTTGCTCCTTTTAAAAATAAATTAATATTAAATCATGGCATGATAATGCTAGTACACAGAATTTAATTTTATAAAGAGAAGATACGTGTAGACTTTCTTTTCTACAATAATGATTTAGCTTTTAAGTTGCACATTTTTCTCATGCCAGAAAAAATTTGTTCTCAGGCTGATTGCAGTTGATTTTTTTTTTTTCTTCCTGGACATCAGAGTTGCTGATAATGACAGGGATAATGTTGTGCTTATGCTTAATGGCTACTGAAATACAATTTTGTATAACAATATCTTTGTGTTATTCATAAACAGTTTCTTTTTTGACTGCATCCGGTCTGAATAGAAGATTTTAATGAGAGTAAACAGTCTGCCTTAAAATAAGTGAAATTCTGTTTAAAAGATTCATTTAATATAGAATGACTGAATACAGGAGTTAGTAAAAGATGCAAAAAAGCCATCCAACTGTTCATGCTTGAAGTTGTGGCACAAATATGTGTTTTAAAGAAGTGACAGAAGTTGTAACTGTTAGAGACTTGTGTGGTGGAGCAAGGACTGCCTTACTTTTGCTGATGGATCACTTGAAAGCATATGACAATGTAGAATGCTCTATGTTCAAACCAGTAGTAAGATTCTAAAATGATGTGCTAGTCTGCCTCTGATTTTCTTCAGCAGTCCTATCACTTATTTCCATTTCCAACTCCTGCTCCATTGATTCTTGTTCTGTCCCGCATTCAGAGTTACTCTTACCCATACATTTCCATTTATTTCCTTCTTCATATTCCTCAGGTCTTCACACTTGATAATGGGTCTTTTTGTTTTCATGTACTGCTCTAGTCCTTCTTTCCTACCAAGGCTCACATGCTCATTTTGTTTTCGAAGTAGTTTATACACGTTGTGAATCATTTGTTATGTCAGATTTTTACTGTAACAACTCTGATCATTCTCTTTTTCTCCTCATTTCTCCAGAGTGATGGTAGAAACTGTTAGAATTGTTTTTTAGGTTCAATGGCAAGAGTTTGTCTGTTTTGGCCATTTGAGTCATATGCATATTGGTACGTCAAAAAACCCTTCAGCTGTTCCTTTTGTACAAGTACTTTATAAGCTGTTTGGCATACGGATGTTTGGCACGTGCCTATCTAGACTGCTTAGTGTTTTTGCAAATTATAGATTTGAAATTCCTTCCCCAGAGCGATTGTAGATGTCCTGTTCAATCCCACAGAAATGTTGTATGAATGAGATTTAAAATTAAAACCAAGCAAAATCATGGTTGAACTGTCAGGTATGCACAAAACCAGCTGATGAATATGTCCGCTTTAAAAAAAAAAAACATTGATCATGTTTCCCCAAATTTGCATAATTATGCCTGTGTTCATATATATATTGTGCCTTATTCTGAACCTGTGATATAAGTTCTGATTTATCTTACACAATTTGTGTTCCAAGTCTGGCACATCTTTTTCTGCCCTTGGGCTTCAAAAGCTGCTTCCTCCATCTAGGATCATCTAGTTGTCAGTGTGTTCAGCTTTTTATGAAGAATGAATGCTCCCAAAGAAACTATTATCAATGACAAGTTCCATTTTAGCAGCACAGTAGCAGCATTTGTCAGACTGAGTCATTAACAATGTCCAGGATGAACCATTTTCTTCCTGCTTCTTCTGAAAGCCTCACTGAGTTTGAAGTCTTGCTATACTCAGGTAGACCTGTCTTCAGTGTCAGTAAAGAAGTGATATGCCACATTGCCGTTTCTCTTCCTTTTTCTCACTGATGACTTCTGACAGTGAAGCTCATTCTGCCTTTTCTCTTGTTTTACCTCTCACCACACTGTTACTTCTCTTTTACAATACCAAATACAGGTGCTCAGGCTGCACCATTCGAAACAGCTGTTTCAAATGCAGTTATAAAAGTGGATACTCAGTGAAATTAAATGTTTTCTGATACAATACAAGTACTAGTAAGTCATTGGAAGAATTTCTTCTTTTTTGAAATTATATTCAGTAGAGGATTTGAAGGTGTAGTGTAACTGTGAATAGAATTTTTGCTGCTCAGAGCAAAATAAATTTTTCTTTCACTTCCATTTTAAAAATTAAAATGGTCCCATTTTCTGTGGCGAGAATTCTCCTGCATGGTAGATAATAAAATACATAAATGAAGCAGACTTATTTCATCTTTTGGCCAGTTTGCCATTGGATGGCAGCAGAAAATTCTTTCACTGAAGCTCATACCTGCTGCAAATGCATAATCCATATATTCTGCACACATCAGAAGAATCTTGCAGAGACGGAGTAGTCCTTATCCTCCATTTAGAGAAGGGTCCATTTCTAAGATTTAGTTATACATATATGGTTTCTTCTTCATCATATTTGGAATAACAAAAGGCCCAAGCCTATGAAAGGCAAGTGCAGCATACTATTAAGTTATTTTTAAATCAAATAAATTCTATCCTTTGGCTTGAATTTTTTTTTTAACTGATTAATTCATGATATTACTTGAATGGGCCAGGTGAAGACAGAAAAATAGTTCTAATTTTGCAACAAGAAACAAATGTACCTGACAGACCCTACATCATATATAACATCAAATTAATCTCATCTGTATGTATAGGCCATGCAAATAAAATTTAACAATATACTGCATAATATGATACATGGAACCTAAGATTCATATAATTCTGTTTCTGGAACTATGCAACTGCTTCCTGTGATCGGCTGCCTTGGAAAACTCTGTTCAACAATCCCTTTTAAGGAATGTTTTTAAGAGTTTATGTTCCATTGTGAGGGGGAGAATCAGATATGGAAAGCCCATGAATGGCAAACATAACGAAAAAGCAGATAAATGAAATGGCAACATTGTGGTTGCTTTCTTACAGACCCAGACATTCACGCAAATGAAAATGGGACAGCATAGCAGTTAAATTCATATGAATTTTGTCTCAGATGTTTCAAGATTTTGTCATCTTACCATTTGCGTCTGAAGCTAAGGAATGAAGTTTGCTTTGCTTTGGTATGTTAACATGGAAAACCCTTTACTGGTGGGAATGGATCTTGGTGATCGCACCACCCCAAAGCAACTCAGGGAGAAAATTAAAGGACGTTTTGGGAAGTCAAACTCTATCTCCTCTGTCTCATGACAGCTAGCTGTACAGAAACCTGTAAGATTAATAAGAATAAATTTGTATAGATTATGTGTGGGTGTGCAAGCACATGTGTATATGCTTTTAAATATTTTTTTAAAATAAATTGATTTTGGAAAATTTCAAAATCTGGTGACTTTGAAGGCTCTTTTGCAAACAGAGTTCAGTGTTTCAAATCACTAATCAACAAAAAAATAAAGATTTCTTTCTTGTGCTGCAATGTAGTTTCTTTGCCATAAAGTTACTTATTTAAATGAAAATAAAATAATTTATTTTTTTTTCCGTGATGACATAGTTTTGAAATTTGAATAATTATGTAAATACAACTTCAGCAATTATTTTTCTGTTTGAATTTAGCATCCATCAACCAGTTTGTGCAAAGAGAAGAGAATGAGTATAGCAGTTTTTTATAGATATCTCTGGCTCACTTTTTGTGAAATAGAGTAAATAATATTGCTTATGATAGTTTTTGTTATTTAGATTTTTTTTTCTATCGTCCCTATCACTTCTGTATTTGTGAGGTACTGTTTACAATTTTTTTTGTAAGATTGAAAGTAGATATTTCCATCCTGTGTCTAACATGTCACTATATAGAACAGAAGCTGCTACAGAGGTGTACTCTTTCAATAATTGTAATGCTTTGTTCAGCTATGTGTTTTATTATACTCTATGTCTGTATTACACAACAGAGACTTTTAAACATAGTTAGTCTTTTCCCTTCATCTTTGAGCTAAATATGATGATCCAGATTCATTTTACAGCTTGTGTTTTGTTTATAATGAATATATCCTCACTAGTGAAGAGGACAATTGTTGATCATTCATTTTCAGGGTGGATGCCTTACAATATTCAGAATATGCAGGTGTAATTCAGCCATAGTTTATGAGACAAGACTGTTATGTGGAAATTTAACAAACAGAAAAAAATGCATGTTCTGCAAGGTGATACACCACAAGAAAGTCAGGACAAATAATGGAAGTATAAATAAAGTAATTATTAAATAATGGAGATTTTAAAACTGCATAGAGTTTGTAATTACAGTTTGCCTTAGCAAGAGCTATTTGGTGGTATGAGTGATTTAAAGGCAAAAACACTTGGGAGATTAAGAGCATTTTGGTTTTAATCCAAATGTGTCTTCAGTCATAATCAGTAAAATACACGTGGTAGAAAAGTAAGAGACAATGATAACATTTAGCAGAAATTCACATAGAATTGTGTAAATCTGTTGAGAGTTCACCTACCTGCGCTACATAACAGCCTGGGTTAACTGGGGAGGCAGTTTAGGTGTACTGGCCATAACTTTTAAGCATACCATTTAGAAAGTCATGCTGACCTCTAATGGTGATCCATCTTTGACTTCTTCAGAAATTAATCCTATCACAAATGGCTGCTTACCAGTTGCCATCATGAGAAACTTACAGTTACCCTCTTTATTGCAATGTTATGCTGAACCTGTCTTACTGGTGTCATGTCACAGAATTGTCTCTGCACTGGTTTCATGCAGTTGAAAGACCTGTCTCAGTTTCCAAGGTCATATTCAGAGTTAAAGCATAAAAAGGGAGAATTTAGACATGGCAAAATTCTAAATTATTTAATTTCTTTTTTTTGCATGTGTTGTCCTTGTATGAATCAAGAACTTCTTACGAGAACTATAAATACTATATCATCATATTCCTATTGCAAACTTTATTTATCCTAATATTCTAGATATTCAAGTGTAGTATATATTCCATATATATATTCTGTTTACATTCGTAATGCTGTAATTGTAATTCTCCAGAATAGTGTGTGGAAAAAAAATGTAGTAACAGTTCAAACCTTGTTGTGTGAAATGACAAAATTCTTAAAAATAATTTGAAAAAACACTTCTCACTTCAGACCCTATGTGAATATTATTAAGCTTCCTCCAACCTCTGCTTTCTGATATCTTCCTTAATTTCTCCTCCTTGTTCAGCTGAAATTACTGATACAATTTTTATCGATGGCTGTTTATGCAAGTTTGTGAGTACTCAGGAAGCATACTATCTTTAATTCTGTCAGCTTTTGTTCGCTCTTATGCAAGACCTGCTCATTTCCTTCACACTTCTTTCTGCTACCCCTCGTCTTTGTGTGTTGTCATATTTTTTCACTGAAGAGATGATTTTTTTCTGCTCCACTCAGTTCAGATTCCTTTTCATATTTATTTCATATTTCAGAAACACTAGAAAACCTAGAATTCTTTTACGTTTTACCCAGTCTGTAAAATTCATTCTCATTCCACAAAGTTTTCATATTATAATGAGTTTTACATCAGGTTTTGACAATGTAAATAAAACTCCAAACCTAAATGTATAGGATACCTCCACAAAAGAGAGAAGAACTTGTGTGAGTTTAAGGAAAATAATTTTGCCCTAGTGTTGTGAAGTCTAGCAAGTTCTGTCAGGAGCTCTTTAACAATCTTCTCATTTACAGAAGATGGAAGAAAATAACATATTTATGTAAAAAAAAATATGTGTAGATTTAGCTTTGTGATCAAAGAAGTTAAGCTTAAGGCCCTAAAATATCATCCTTATCATCAGTGATTTTGTGAAGTATTGTCATTACTGAGCAAGATACAATTTAAAACTTAAAAAGGCATGTATATCACAGTAAATAAGTTGAGCACATTCTTTGCTAACATATAATTTTCTTAAAATAAAGAGAAATTTGCTAGCAAATGGTTTACTGAACCTGAATTTGTCGTACTGTTCTCATAAGCTACTGATGCATGATAAACACTTTCTCTTTCATTATGTGGTATGATACATGTGCATGCTCTATTGCTAGCACATTGAAAGCCTGGAAATATTTCAACACCTTCAAGCTAGCAAGTATGTAAGGCAATAAGATAAAATCATTAATAATCAGGTTCTGGATAGAGATTACACAACTGTTATTGAAGCAATTCTCATTCAAGCAGTTTTTCTGGATAGGACATGTTGTATAGAACAAAAATGACACTTTCCCAAAGAAATAAGCAATGACTAGTAGAATGTGCAAAGAATTAGAGGAATTGGTTCTGGTTAATTTTTTTGGGGGGGGGGAAGTAAGTCACTGTTTTGTCTACAGTTTTAAGTGTGAAGCTGTAGAATCAACAAATCAGTAGAATAATAAAATAGATGGAGAAAAGTACTTTTATTTAGGAGTCCATAAGACACAAGAAAAGAGTTTTTAGGAGAGAAAAGAGAAGCAAAGAAAATGGGGCAAATGTTGGTGTGTTTCGTTTGGTATTTTGACTGGAGAACTGCACTACTGATTTTTTGATTTGAAGATTTACTTTCAATCAAGTTGTAAACTTGGAAATTCTTTCTCATGCATGTGAACAGTTTCGTTTCTGTTTTTACACACTTTAGTGTTTTTTATTTACAATTTCAAATCAGATATAGTATGAAATTCCATTTTTTTTCTAATCTGAGGAGCTGTTAGTCCACTTAGGGTAGATCCATTTTATCCTTTTTTTTTAAAGAAAATAAAATCAAATTATGGGACGCAAAATACCAGTCCTCGCAACAAAATGCCAGCGTGCTAAATCAGTAGGAACCAATCTGACTTGATATTATGATGAATATACTGGATCTCACTTGTGACAGGTGTGGTCCTTTTATGGCTTGTATAGGCAGACTATATGTTTAAATGGAGTAGAAAATTATACGTTGTAATTTAAAGTTATTGCCAGTATCATCATGACTCAGAAATTCATTTATGATAGTATTTAAAGACAAGAGATGATGATGACTGAGAAATTGTATGAGCTGAAGGTTAAAAACATACTTTCTAGTTTGGAGGGGGTTTTTTTGCTGTGTTTCTTAGTTTAGCATTGGACTTTAAACGTGTTTAATTTGTGGCAGCTCAGTCATCAGTTGATGTAACTTGGGACTAATTCTCAGTGTGCTATTCACAAGCTGGATATTGAGCTACCCACTTACTTTATTGTCCCTACAAAAATATGATGTGATCTATCATTTAATTGAGGGACAGTCTCTGGAAGTCACCATAGTTTAAACTAGCAGATGTAGACCGTATTTGTTGCTACCTAAATTGTGCTATTTTGCTGGTCTTAAGGTGGCCCAGCAACCTTTTCTTTAGTATTTAATATGGTTTTTATGGTTTCATCAAAATTCTTTGTCCTTTGTGCTAGATACAGTGAATGCCAGGTTTTTCTTAATTCAGGCGTGACTTCTGAATATTTGATGTTAAATTGGCGTTACAGCATTGAAAGTGGATCTGGTGTTACACTCTTTTAAAGCGATATTCTATAGTTCTACATTAGTGTGGAAAATGTTTTCTTACAAGAAATTAAACTATAAGAGAAGTTATCAGTCTAGTGTTCTCCTGTTCTGTCCCTTCTTGTGTACTACCTATTTCTCACTTTGATACCAGAGCAGTCAGTCTGAAAGAGATTTTTTCGTAATTTAACATACTACCTGTACTTTTTCTGTTAAATTAATTATTGTATATACCTAAAGTTTCTGAATTTCCTTTGATTGTTGTTAAATGTTATTAAATATTAAAAGTTACTATGAATGGACTTTTTTTTACATATTCGTTGTATGGTTTTTTGGTTGTTTTTTTTTATTTTTTTATCATGTAAAGTACATGAACTATCTGGTTTCTTCAAGAATATGGTCTTTTTGGCACACATAACTAAATTTTGGAAGCAGGTGATAAGATTATAAAGGCAGAAGTGTATTGGCATTGTGGTGAGGTTTATTTAAATATTGATAGAACACTAGAATTTTGTTCTTATATTTCAGAATAAATTTTAGTGACTATATATAGTTTAAAGTGTATATGTATATAAATGTATGTGAACATACATAACTCGTATATATACATATGTAGTATTACCCCTTCTATGTGAATCTATCTGTTTATAAATCTGTACCCAAGAGTTGTTAGAAAATATTCATCATTAGTAACTTACTTAATGGCTTTTGCTGAGCGCACTAGAAAGACTCACTTCAAAAAATACATTTAAAAAAATGAAAATGGGGTGGACATGATGCAACTTGTAATTACTTTTCTTAACCCTGGGAGAAAATCTTTATCTTCACTTTAACAGCAGTCTAAGTTAGTAAGCTGGTATGATAAATTGTACTGTGTATGATAATTGGTACTGTGTAATCGAAGTGTGTACGAGGAGCAGTCACCTGCTCAAAGAGATGCTGTAAACTTTGTAATAATTCATACTGTCTGTTGATGTGGTTTTTTTCTGAAGACAGATATATGATGGTGAAATCAAGGGAAACCCTGTTGCAGACGCAGGGATAAAAAATGAGCCTTTTCTAAATTAATGAGAAGTCGTATACCTGTAAGATTGTTGGGTTACCCTCTTACGAGCCTGAAAGGCAGAGTTAGTACTACACTAAGCAAAGTCTGTACTTCCTGCTCTGCATGCCCACCCTCACCCAATCATGGCAAGTAGTATTCCTGTTAGACATACAAAGCCATGCAGTCCCAGAATGTAAAGATAATTGAATACAGAAATGTAAGTCAATACAAGAAATTTATATTTGCTCCCCTCACTTCTTACCCATATGAACAAAGTAGATGGTGATGTTGATACCCTGTGTCAGGTCTAAATAGCTTTGAGTGTTGTTTTGTTTATAGAGCACTTGATGGCCTGTGATATGAGCTAAAGTGCAAATTCTGGTCAGGATTAAGACTCTGTTTTTGTGACTGATAACAGAGAGAGCATCAATAGCTAGGTCTGAGTGTATGAATATAGACTTGTAAGAGGAGTTTTGCTGCTGCACTTCAACCGGTTCACCGTATGTGATGAGTCAGAATTTGTTCTTGGAATCAGCTGAGATTCAGTGAGCTGAAGAAGTTATCTTTGCAATTGTGGAGTCAAAACCAAACATGAAAATAGGAAAGCATCACGATGACGATCTCAGTCCCCGAAGTGTTTGGTCTGGATTTTAAAGAGACTTATCAAAATATGGGCACACTATCTCTTGAGCAGCTGCCTCTGGAGATTTTACAAAGCACTCTGGAGTAGCATCTAAATGATGAACTGAATGTACCAACAAAGAGTTATTTTATAAACAATGAAAACCTGAACAGTTGTGTGTAAAGTCAACAATGATTTTGGCATATATGATGCATGTTCTATGTTACACAGAGTTTACTTTGGGTAACCAAAGTTTTTTCCTAAATTAACTCCTTCCTTTTGCCTTCTGTAAGCCACTTTTTTTTTGTCTTTTTTTAAGTCTACTTAGAGTAACAATAGAACCAAAAAGGGTACATGGAGCAATTGTACATTTAAGTGATCCTCTCCAGAAATTTTAGTACAAATTACTGACATGCTAACCATATCAGTAGTGATCTGTAGATAATGCCAATTGCTCTTCAGATATTAATTGAGCTAAAGCTTTGTGGCTGTTAGTATTAGAACTGATACATATTAGTTTAAAAACTTAATTGCCTTTAGTTAGAGAATTGCTTATGAAACAGCTGCCCCTTTTCCATCAGCTCTCTTAGTCTGCCATTTGAAAGGATTAAGCTTCTGTGCATCTCTGCAAAGTATTTTTCAGCTTAGCTTGTCTTGACTGTATTTTATATCTTACCTTGCAGCTGGCCTATGTTTTTCAGATCTCTTTGTTGATCTAGTGCAGCTTTTCATCTGACCACATTAATGACATTACTCTTTTCACTACTTTTTGGAGTAATCCATTTGGCTTGCCTGTCTTGGCTCAAAAGGGTGGAAATTAATTGTAACATCTCAAATAAAAGAACACTGATAATTTGCAAGCAGCAATCTCAAAAATGTTGCAACAAATGAGTTAAATGAAGTTGAGTACAATTGAAACTTCTCTAACCTGTTGCTGATAGAGACAATCTGGACAATATTTTGCAAGAATATTTACTGAGACAATTCGACATCAGCTTTTGAGAGCTTATGAAATTGACTATAAATATGAGCACAAACATAGGGAGCTATAAAGGAAGACTGAGTGACAAAACAAGATTTTCATAGAAATGTACATTTATGTCCTCTTTTTGTTGTGGAGAAGTTACTGAGGACCGAACTACGAAGCTGAAGAATTGCTTAAACTTTTGCTTAAACTTTTGCTGTTGTTTGGCCATGAACACAGACAAGTTCTTCACCTACCAAATTAGCGAACAAGGTCATTTGGAAGCAATTATCATAAATATGGAAAGCACAATTACCATGAAGTATGGTGTACTGGGTTTGTATGGCAAGGTTTTGGTAGCAGGGGGGCCACAGGGGTAGCTTTTGTGAGAAGGTGCCAGAAGGTTCCCCTATGTCTGATAGAGCCAATGCCAGCCAACTTGAAGGTGGACCCGCTGCTGGCTAAGGCTGAGCCCTTCAGTGATGGTGGTAGCACCTCTGGGATAACATAGTTAAGAAGGGGAAAAAACTGCAGCAGACGAGAGAGGTGAGAATATGTGAGAGAAGCAACTCTGCAGACACCATGGCCAGTGCAGAAGGAGGGGGAGGAGGTGCTCCAGGCTCCAGAGCAGATTCCCCTGCAGCCCGTGGAGCAGAGCATGGTGAGGCAGGCTGTGCCCCTGCAGCCCACGGAGTAGATCTCCACCTGCAGCCCACGGAGAACCCCACGCCGGAGCAGGGGGATGGGGGTTGTGGTCAGTTCATAACACTTCATCTCTGCCACTGCTCACAGGCCATATGGCCTGCCAGAAAGCCTGCTCCTGCATGGGTTCCTCTCCCGGGGCTGCAACTTCCATCACGGCATCTCCACCTGCTCTGGCGTGGGGTCCTCCATGGGCTGCAGGTGGGGATCTGCTCCACCGTGGGCCTCCATGGGCTGCAGGGGCACAGCCTGCCTCACCATGGTCTGTTCCGTGGGCTGCAGGGGAACTTCTGCTCCGGCGCCTGGAGCACCTCCTCCCACCCCCTTCACTGACTTTGGCGTCTGCAGGGTTGTTTCTCACACTTCTCACTCCTCTCTCACAGCTGCTGTGCAGTGTTTTTTACCCTTTCTTAAGCATGTTACCACAAAGGCACCACGAGCATTGCTGACGGGCTTAGCTTTCACTAGCAACAGGTCCATCGTGGGGCTGGCTGGAACTGGCTCGGTCCGACACGCGGCCTCTTCTCACAGAAGACACTCCTGCAGCTCCCCTCCTACCAAAACCTTGCCACTTCAATCAATACAAGTTCTCTGCTAACTTTCGCAGAAAAAAGTATTCAACTCTCCTACCTCTTCCCCCTCACAGTTGTGGGTCCTCACTGGAACATTTCATTACTCATCCTGCAAATTCTTGTTTCATGTCCTCATCTATTCCTTTCGTAACTTTGACTGAAAAAGTCGTAAATAACTGAGAACAAGATTGTCTTGCCTCAACAGATCTTCAGCAAACAGTTAACATACAGTGCCGTGTATTTCTAACCATTGTTCTTGACACTTTCTAGTAAGTATTTGCGTATGACAAAGTACGCATGAGTACACAACAGAATCCATGATAAACATAAAAAATTCATGCATTGGTGTGCAATATCTAAATTCCTTGATGTTCTGCACAGATAGCTTCCGACATACTTTCAGTGAACTATGCTAACCTACTTCACAGCTGAATGGTTATAATATCTAGTTCATACTCCAACACATAATTAGTTTCACCCCACAATGCAGAAGGTTAAGACTTCATAACGTCACAAGGACTCAAAACTTGCTTTAGCCTCAAACCTTTGTGTTAGCAGTCTGTACTTGTTCTGTGAAGGCTAGTATAATCACCTCAGTGCCCTGCAACCACAACTAGGTCTGGCAGGACTTCTCAAAAAATAACCAGTATAATTTAAAATAAAATATTTTAATTACAGCCTTCACTAGACATGAAAAAACTTATTAGGTAATGTCTACCTTTTTTTTTAAGGTTAGAGAAATTCTAAATCAAATAAACTTGATTAGAAAGTGAAAATAAAGAAAAAACATGCTGAACAAATTTAACTGCGATTATCCACCCATATTCACAAGGTGTGCGGGGTAGATATCACAGTTTCTAAAAGCATATTTAACCACTGGGTATCAAGTCCCATCCATATTGCTAGCTCCATTCTGGATGCTGACAGTAAGATATAACTTGGAAAGATGTTTACCTTGAAAAGTAAGTCCTAAAGTAACCTTCTCCATGGATACACTGAGAAAGTGATATTGAGTGAACTAAGGACGGTCCTACTTACATTCTTAACATCCTCCAAATGTTGCAGCATCTACACCACACACCTCTCGCATGTTTGTCTATCAGGAACAAAATACTGAAGTAGATTCTACTATTTTCAACCACATATGTCAACGACATTCTTCTTAGTCACTCTGATGCATATTGTAACAAATACAACAAATTCCAATCACCATACGCAGCCACAGTACTGACAGCTAGCTGTTCAAAATATTATTAACTTATGATGGAGTGCTAAAAAGAACACAGATGCTTTTTAAGTGCATGCTAAATGCACTTCAAAGCAACTGTTCAGTAAGTTCAACATATGTCCATGCTATTTTAATTTTAAATCTTTTCCAAAATACTACAGGCACTTCATAACATTGAGTCCATAATCAATCTGACAATCTTTCTTTCCAACTTCTTCAATTATTTCAGTTACAGGTGGGAAAAGGAACGTAAACAGCATTTGCGAGTGCCATCTGGTGTATAAGTACAAAGGCAGCTGTAAACATATGCAGAAGGAATCAAATACATACTGAGTATTATATACAAATATGATAACTTTTGTGTATTATTAATTACATATAATAAATCTGTAAATCTAAGCAATATATACATATATCCCTCTGCGTGTATATACAAACAGATATACACGCTTTATGTATTTACACACAAATCAAAACCCACTATATCACTTTTTCGACTCCTTTGGAAATATTTTCAAGCTTCAAAATGCAACTTTTCTTATCTACACACCAGAAATTATAACATTTTACTTCCTTAGCCCTTCTGCACTGATTTATATTATTTAAAAATCTATAGAAGGAATTTCAGAGTATAAAAAAATAATTTCCCAGAGTCAGAAAATGAAACAAATTTGCAACTTGCTGAGCTAAGAACCCTGGGGGACGAATGCCCTCTGAATGATACAGAACCTCACGCACTACTTAATATATTGTATATATGACCTTTACTACAGTTATCATTATCAAGAATACTTACTACTTTGAAAATTCAGATTTTGCAGGCTTTAGCTAAACAAAGTCTCCCATCTTTTTCTTTAAATAGGTGATGACAGGATAATTGTAAGAGAAGCAGCTGAAGAGGAAATGGAAACAACCTTTTATGTCATCACGGAAGGAGAAATAGAGCCAGACAAATTGGAAAGAAAAAACACTGTCAATAATTTGACAATAATGACCAGAGCCAAGCACAAGTATAGGCACAACGCTTCTCATCTTTTCAGGTCACACAAGGTGTTCACCAACAACACACTGATGAAAATATCAGAACCATTTACAGAAGCAAATGGAAAGTTTTGAGACAAAGTCTTCATGTGTTGTTTGTTTTTAATAAGGTTTTATCGATCAGATGAGAGCTTTTAAACATAAAAGATACATCAAGCAATCTGTATATGGCATACCTAGAGGTCTATAAGAATTCCTATACATTAATTTAGATATGTTCAAGCATATTCTCACATCAACAAAAGATGACTGAGGGGAAATAAAAAAAAGCTTTCTGACATGTATTTTTCTCACTATGTCAGGAAGCGATCTTCTCAAGTTTATTTTTTAAACTAATTTCAGTACTTCATTCACTTATTTGTGAATTCTCTAAGAAAACTGCTATTAAAAATCTTGGTTCACCTTGCTCTCAAGGTTACGTGAAAATGTGGGGGCAAGTGGGAAAGAAGCACGACACTTAGATGATGACAGCAAACACATATATATATTAACACTATCAGCGGTAGGCACAGTTTACTCCAAGTGTTTCTTGAAGCTGAAGATTATGTAAATTTATGTTAAATACAATTCAGGAGATAGGGACCATGCATGTACAAGAACACACACACAAGTATGCTGGAGTTTGCTGTTTGCATATATTCCATAGCATTTTCCGTAACTACTACAAGATACTTCCTTAAAAAAAAAAAAGACCTTTCAATTTCTCTAATTATTAAGGCTGACTTTTGAAAACTTAAAATTTCCTAAGCAGTAGGAAAGAGATTTACAAACCGTTGCAGCCCAAAATCTTCTACATAGAAAACGGTATCTTATTTATTCCTATATAATAGGATGGAAGAAGCAACATCTCATTAAAGAGCAGGTACTGATTCTCACGCTATTATAGTATCCATAGTGTCAGAATCAAAGACCCAATCTTCGACTGGGTTATGTAATCAAACATCAGTTTTACACAAGTGGATGTATTAGTAATTTCAGAAACTGGTAAACTAGCCATAAAAGAAGAGCTCAGGGTATATTTTTGGATTATGGCGTAGGCCAGACAACAGTTCAACTCTGGGTGAGAGCTAGAAATTATGAATATGGACACTTACAATCTCAAAAGCTGATGCTGTAAATTTTAGGGAGAAGATAAAATATTTTTATTCTGAACCATACTAACAGCACTGTATATTTCATCTAAAACACAGAAAGCAATGCCTTTTATATAATTATTCAGAACTGATTACTAACAGATTTGTTCTATTCCTGAAAATTTTACTCTCGGTGACAGGCTAGAAAAACTGCATTATTGCCTTCCAAAGAGACACGGGCTCCTTAAGAGCTTCTGAAGACAACTGTCCTGAAGAAAAAGTACAGAC
>Ga0181612_164423_pt1 | contig 16635 bp, 8 predicted proteins | sample HoacroProtozoa21_FD_119630 | JGI IMG/M metagenome (GOLD analysis project Ga0181612, IMG submission 119630) | Hoatzin crop microbial communities from Cojedes, Venezuel. Combined Assembly of Gp0051906, Gp0051904, Gp0051908
GTTTCAGCCCTCTGATCACTTTTGTGGCCTCCTCTGGACCCGCTCCAACAGGTCCATGTCTTTCCTGTGCTGAGGGCTTCCAGAGCTGGATGCAGTATTCCATGCACACTCCAGTATGCCATGTACTTAACTAAGAAACAGATTAAAATTTGTTGAAGATTTTTGAAAATAATAGGGTTTTTTTTTGCATCAGTCAGGCAGCATTTTTATGATGTGCAAGAAATGATTCTAGGTAGAATAAAATTGTAATTAATGTCAGCAAAATACTTACAAAAATTATTTTAAAAAATTCTTTACATAATAACACTTCCGTCTTTACTAGCCTTGAAGCAGGTGTTGAGTGTATCACTACATATATGGGATTCTTTTTTTCTAATGCTCTTTATTCCAATGTCTTTGAGATATTTTTCTGTAAATCTGTTCTTGATTATCAATGAATAGTCCTCATCTCACTCTTCAGTTCACTAATTTATGTGTAATTTGTACTTCAGGTCAGGGGGAAAAAACATTTTTCCATGAAAAACTGTGGTGGTTGATGGAAATTTGAGAGACAGGAGCAAGGATTCAGTTGGTGAGAAGCTGTAATAAGCAGTGTACAGGTGAGAAAACCAAAGTCTGATTTTTGGAGAACCAGATCTGTGATTTCTTTCAGAATTTAATTTTGAAACAAAAAACTTCTGGCTGGTCCTCAAGGCATCAATGCACTTTTTACCCCTTCTGGTGCCAACCAAAATAATGTAGTGTATTGCATGAGTGTTGTAAACTACCCATATTAGGAGCTGAGTATCCTAATCATGGCAAGTGGTATCAAAATATGCCAGAAGACACATAGTGAGTATGCAGTTGTTAGATAGACACGCCATTACCAACTTTCTCTTTGCTGACTGTAGTTTTGAATGCAGTCATGATTGTTGCTCTTGTGCTTGATGTGGAGCCTGATGCTGTTGAGGTGTGCTGGGTGTGATTTGAGTTTGCCTGCTAAACTCAGCACCTTGGGACTGAAGTGGGGAGCATCTGTGGGCCTTGATGGACATGATTGGAGGGGGCCAGGCAACAAATTCAGCAGCAACATTTCTGAGTCATACCTGCACAGATGCTGAGCTGAACCAGAAGCATCGCTTAAACTACCTGCCTCAAATCTTAGGTGTCTCTAAGATTTGCTTAGCAGTGTGTTTAGACAGAGGTCATGAGGCTTGCATGTTTTGGCTAAAGTTCTGCTTATGCCTTACTTCAGAGATCTAAATCCTTTTATGAGTCTGAGTCATAGACTTGGATCTGTAACTTGAAAACTGTGAGCAGACTGCTGCATCTTTATGGGGATGAGGGTTTCGGATGACAGTCACTGTCAGATTCATGGCTTTAAACTAGTAGATGAGTTGTCAGTCTCTGATGGGAAGGGTTAAATATCAGCTTTGTGCTAGCTCCCTGTAGACCCTATTCTGTGGACAAAAATGATGCATAAGTCTGGGGCAGATCCTTCTCTCCCCTCCTTTCCACCCATGAAGATGAATTTCACCCACAGGCCGTGGGAACTCACAAGGACTGAGAGACTGAGCACTGGCATTACTCATTTTCTAATGTGAGCTAAGACCAACGTCTGTCCTGTGTTAAACAAGGAGAGAAGGCTATTTCTAGTGAATCTGAGAATGAATCAAATGCCATGAGTATAAATCAAATAAATAGTAATTAAAAAATGGCAAGAATTAGATACATTTAAAACAAGGAATGTGGAAAAATTAGTCAGAGATTTGTGACCCACTCTGTATTCTGCCATTCTTTTTCTTGTTGTTGTTTAGGCGGTGACGTTTACTCACAAGTTTACACAAATGGAAACATGGCATTCATGAGTCATTGATCTTAATGTGGAGTTAGGAGTGAAAACCTAATGCTTCTTGACACCTATCTTCAGGTAAGAAAACGGACTAGCCAAGCTAGATGATTTTACTTGTCTTTGAACAAGTGATAATAGGGAAAGTGATAATGCAGAACCTAATTAAGCAAATATGGGAAAAGATACATGTGGAGAAACACACATCACAGAACATCTACTATTTTGGAATTGCTGTATAACACCATAGACCTAGCAAGTGGGCTGCAGCTCAGGCTATAGCATGTACACATGTGATGGAATGACACAGAATAAAGAGAAAAAACTCTTATATCTAAATCTAGCACAGTCTGTACAAGACAGAATGTTCACAAGGCCCTTCTGGGCTGGTCAGAAAGAAGGGGACTCCTTTATCCACTATCTCCTATGCCCACGGCAGTGTAGGGTATTCTGTCTGCGGTCATGCCTGTGAGCACTAGCTAGTAGCTTCCTTTCATCTTTATAGTGGTTGAGTCACTTGTTGATTCATTTGCAAGACCCACTCCTTGTGTAGTCCGTTGCTCTGAACTAATGTGAACTCCTTTGGGTAGAAGGAGCCAAAGTGGAAGGAACAGGTGAAACTTTCTACATCTTGCTCAGCTGAATTGTAGTCACGTGGATCTTTAATCCTATGGCTTCATCCACATCATGCTTTGCAAGTGGTGTCAGGAAAAAAGTGAACATCACCATTAGGATTGCTTTCTCTTCCTAATCCACATGGCTGCTGCACTGGTTGTCAACAGGCAGCCCACAGGGAGCCTGTCTGCTAGAAGGTGCATATTAAGATGTCCAGTAACTCACCAAGCTCTTGGACATGCCTGAGCATGTCATGTACTTCCTAAAGTGGCCTCTGGCTGCACCTGGGGCTGTGCTTTCTCTCTCTGTGAACTGTGCATTTGGTCTTGAACCATGCCTTGGGGCATCCTTTACAAATGCAAGACAGATGGGTCAGTTGTGCCTGTAGATGAAAGGGAAGGACCTTTGCCACAGAGCAGCAGTGGTCTGCTTTTTGGACAGCTGTATTTTATATAAATGTATAAATATAGGCAGGATTTCATTTGAAGCTAGCATATTCTTCGTGGAGGATACTTAAAATCCTGGAGAGGTTTTTTTCTGTCCCAGAAGTAATATAGTGGAAAAAACCGAAATCTGCTGTGAAAAGCCCATGTGATCACAATAGCTTAAGATGATCTACAGGTCTTTTGTGATATGGAAACATATTATTTATACTTCCTTTTTGGTTTTCTCCTTTTTTGTTATAGTGTTCTTAACTGACTCTGTCTTGGCCCAGGATCAGTGTTTCTAGTACATCCAGAATTACATATTTGTGGAACTTAAGTACTAAAGATGTACAATTTGTTCTTTACAATTTGGCTTCTCTTGTAATCTTCACTTATAAACCCAGATAAATAAAAGAACACATGCCTGGCTGAAATGCACAACCCTTGCAGTTCTGCCTAATTGCTTCCTCATTGCAGTTCTCTTTCAACCCTTTCCCCTCCAGTTTTGTTTCAAGACTGTGAAGACTTTTCTGTCTGGCTTCATGTTTGGCAGATGATTGAAGGCAATTGCTAGATAAAACTTGGTCGCCATTCAGGGGCTCTATAAGACAACAACTACCCAGCCTTCTGCATGATGCCAAGCCAAAAACTTGGCCAGAATATATCTTGGTCTGGTTAAGCCTAATCTTTTGTATGGTACATTTTTGATTAAAAAAAAAAAGATTTTTGCATTTTAAATAACATGCTAGAAGTACCTTGACCAAGAACCTAGGGAGTAATTTGTTTTAGCTCAAAGGGCGGGCTTGTGCAGGTAGGCTAGCACACTTACCAGAGAGAGAAAATGCTGAACCAGCAGTTACAGACAGCAGTGGGGTATGCCAGCACTAAGACTATTTTTGTACGCAGATATATGGCAACTATCAAATCCTTCCAAGAGATGTGAATGAGTCTTGTTAATTATCAGAGAACATGGTCAATTAATTTCTTGCAGTTTTGATTTATTAATTTTTACTCTGAAGCTTACAAACCTGAACAAGCAACATGTTCTTGTTGCTTATATGTTAGCATTAAATAGTATATATCCATCTGAAGGAGAATGAAACAAATACGCTTATTCTGTAATATTGCCTTCAAGGGGTCATGCCTTTGCCATGCCAGAAGAATTTTGTTTGGATGGCAGCTTCAGAAATGCACATAGACTATCCACTTTTTCTGAAAGTTCAGACATAAGACTCTGAGAATTTAACAAGAAAATGTTACTCTTTCACCTGTGTTTGTGTAAGGAGTGCTTTACCAGAATGAAAAGACACAGATGTTTTATATCAGCACTAGAGCTACAGAGGCAGAGATTTGCAATTTATACATATAGCTAAGCCACTGTGGCCTCCCATTCGCCTGCCCCCAGGCAAAACAAGCTATTCTTTAGCAAAAATGTTGTTTTACCTGTAAGGTCTTTTGTCAGTATAGCTGTGTTGGGTAGGGCTTCATACTCTTCATGCCTTCATAATCTTCCCAAGCAAATTCCTTGTAGTGTAAACATAGATGAGTATTGGATTTTCACTTGTAATACCTACACTTGGAGGTCATTTACTCATGTCACACCTGCCTGGGACAAACTTCGTCCTGGTTTTCTAGCAAGTACCCATCCTTGGGTATGACCTTTTGGCTCAAGTTGCCTTCTGAAGTGTTTTATTCAAGCTGATTAATCTTCTTAGTACCTTCATCTAGTCAATTCCAAATTTTCTAGAAGATTCCTGCCATAGGTTAGATCATACTGTGAAAAGGAGCTGCCTACAATATTTCATCAATATAATGTGATTCATCATTTGTTCGCTATTGCATCGGCTACTCTACAATTGCCTGCTAGAACGCAGCCTTGGCTGTTTCCAATAGTCTGTTTCACCACTTAGCCATGACATTTATGTGAAACTTTACCTGTGTGCTGAGTTCTGCACCATGGCATGCTACAGGGAAGGAGAAATCCGGGATGGGAGCTGAAACAAAGCTCTTCGGCAAACCTCTGAAGAACGGTAGAATTGAGAGCTTTGTGCAGAGGACATCATACCCAAGGCCCTGATATAGCCAAGGCAAGATGCTCTTTTTATACTAGCAAATGGGGCCAGGTCTCAAGTGCTGTACTGCAGTTGCCCATGCTGCCTAACTATTCGGAGACTCCTTGACACAACTTTGGTAAATGTTGGCTTTCCTTGATGACTTATGGGAGCAGTACAGGAGTGCAGTCTACGAATTGTTCCAAGTGCACAGCATGGTTGAGACCAGCCTTTTTAAAGGGGAAGAGGAGGACAAAGGGAGAAGAAGAGCTTTGCACCAATTTATATAGCAGTACAGAGATAGTCAGTACCAGGTTTGTCTAGGGAAGATAGGAGCAAAGATCTTTTATATTGCATATTTTACATTGCAGCCTTTTCTAATATTCTAGGAGTTTTCAGTACCTCTTCAGGAGAAAGAAATTGCTGTAAAGTCTGAATGTAATAACAAAATCTTCCATGTAAATATATTCTATTTTGTAAATAAATTTTAGAAAAAAAAATGTAAAATCATGAAATTCAGCTCAGAAAAGATGACATTTTTATTTATTGATATGTGTTGCTGTACATGGAGGTCACAAAGGTTGAAGGGAAAAGCACTGAAATAATTAATGTCACAATTAAATTTTATTAATTATTCTGATAGTGTTTGAAAGTTGAAATGAACATTTGGACTTGGTTTGCACTCTGTGAATTCTTCTACAAATCCTTAATTCTTTACTCTAGGAAACTCAAATTGTCTAAGAGCATGACTGACATTTGCAAACAGCAAATAATATGATTTAAAAATACAGTCTCCAAGGAGAAGTACATACTTGGATTAGTAGGATTATAATTCTTTCCCAGTGGTTCTGTGCTTTGGCAAGATACCTCCTTGGATGTTGGTAACTAGCAACTGCAGATGGGCTGGAACAGCTGAAGAGGGAACATCTGAAGTGATTTTTGCACATAGATGTAAGTCACTCTTCTGTTTTAAATTAGTAAGATCTAAAACATCATGGTAGCAGATGTCCATCTCTGAGGCTAAGCATTTCAGAATGGAAATCTCTTTGTGTGTGTGTCTCCCTCTCTGCATGTATAATATGAACAACACAGAAACGTATCTTGTCTTTCTGAGAACTATTTTCACCTACATAGAATGCTGACTTATTTAGAGGGAAGTTAATAGAACTAACAGTGTTAATAATCCTCTTGTGCATGAGTGGAGTAAATACTAAGCATCTATGAATATGTCTGATAGTCAAAAGAATCGTTCTGTATCTTTTTGTTTTGCTATCTATATTCCTTACTTTTTAGAATTAGCGGGATATAGAGGATCACGACTTAGCCTTTGGACACAACCTTTTCATTTTTGAGTGAAAACGTAGGTTTCCCAAAATGTGGGTTATGCTAACAGGAGCAGGGGAAGTGAATGCTGGAAGACAAATACATTAAAATAATTAGGATTTCAACTTGAGGTCTATTGCAGAGATGATATTTTCCCAAAGAGCTTTCAAATGGTATTGGTAGATTATTTGAGAAGATTACTTCCATTTCAACAACACACAATAGATTTCTTTTATAAATGAGTTGTCTTCCTTCATTTATCATCAGCACTGAAAACAATCCCTTTCTTCCACTGCCAAATCTAACATATTTTGTGTAGGATCAGATAAAAATACTTTGAGTTCCAAAAAAAGTTTCTCCTCCCCGCAGGTAAGGTAAGTTTAGAGTGGATATTTTAATGCCAGTGCCTGGTACTGGCATTTAGTAGTGATTAAAAATGGTAAGTGATTAAACTTATCACAAGATGAAGTCTCTCATTTGCCAATTTAGAAATTAATCAGAAACATTAATCAAAACCATGATCTTAATTTTCTCAGTCTATTCTGGAAACTGAGAACAGATCTTGTGTTTTCTAAAGATGGAGAAAGAACCCAGAAAACATACCTCAGAAGCATACATGGATTCCTTATTTTTTTGCAAAATAAATATGGCATTTTTAATATTTACTTCAAACAATACCAAAATTCAGCATACTTGAGAAGAATGACTGTCTTAAAACTGAGGCTTGGGAGAGCTGACTTCAGACAGCGGCCTGAAAAACAGATGTGGACTCACAGACCTTTATTTTATTTGCACTCAGGTCAGCATTCATCAGCGGGAACTGCCTAAGTGGAGTAAGCTATTTTTGAGGAGTCCCCATAGCTAGTGTTAGTTTGCTGCTCCCATTTCAACCCAGGTGTTTAGCTGGTAGGTGGAATCCTTAGGACTGCTGGTAACAAAATAGGTGCCTTCAGTAAGTTACACACTTTGAGATACATTTTTTGTTAGAACAAGGTGTTCAAGTTTTGTGTTTCTGACTATAGGAGAAACAGAAGGAAATCAGAAAATTTTTTCCGTGAAGTAGCATTTATTCTTAGGAGTCTGTGGGTTTTTTTTCCCTCTCTGAATACCTTTTTGTACCTTTTTTTGACATTTTGCTTACCTTTTTGTCTCTTCTGGGATCAGAAGAATTGCACTGGAGACTGAGTCCCCCCATCTCTTTATCATTCCTCTCCAGTTGTGCATAAGTATCTTTGAGTCATTCCAGTAGAAGTCTGACAGTGTCATGCATCCCATTGCTTTCTCTTCCACTCCTGTGATGATTCCTTTCAGAGACAAACCCACATTTTTCATCCTGGCAGGCAGCTCACTCTCCCATTCTCTGACTCTGTTCTGGGGACGGCCCATCAATTTCTACTAAGGAGTCATGTAAACCTGCTTCTGTAGCTGTTCATATGAAATTCCTCCCCTGCATGTTCTTCCTTGTGTTTGCATATCATTCTGTATTTGGCCCTCTTTCTCGTGATTTTCTGTCTATCATCCTTATGCCACCTTCTGTTTCATCCCTTGCCTATTTTCGTTATTTCTTCTTCTACACTCTCTTCTGGGAAGAGCTGCTTCATAGTTTTCATTTTGTGTTTCTCCTTAGTGCAACCAATCTCCTCCTCAGGGATACCTTTTCTCTGGAAGCTTTCTTCCTCTCTTCCTTCTGTCCTTACATTCTTCCAGAGATAATCCATCTAAGCCAGAGTATTCTTCTGCTCCTCTTCTCTAGCAGGTACCTCTCTGTCCTGGGTTACCTACCCATTTTCTGCTCTGTCAAAAAGACAAATCTCCATTGAACTCTGTTATTCTCTTCATCTGCATTTGAGTCTTGGGTCTCATCATTTGTTACCTTAGTTAGGCCAGACAGTTCACAGTAACTATTTCTGCCAGAGACTCCTGCAGATACAATGGATATTGCTCTGCCTCTGCAGCCTCTCCTTTTTGTCATGCCAAGCCTCAGGTCGTCTCCACTTCTCTCTGTCTTTGTTTTATAGCTGCCAACTTCTTCCTTTTCATTGGCCTTACAAAAGAAAGAACAATACCCCCCAACCTTTTTTTAATGCTCTTTGCTTTACTAGCCACATTTCATAAAATAGAGAATGAGCGTCATAATCATGAAAGTTATGCTTCTTTCCTCATGCATAACAAAAGTGGCTGAATTCCTACTTTAAATGCGAAATTTGACTCTATGTTTACTCTGGAAACTCAAGCTGTATAATTAGTTGTCAACTTCTGCAAAATTAAAAGCAAATGTATGCAATTGTATGCAAATATCGGTTACTAGCGTCTGATTCCATATTAGACTGTAGGGGAACAAAAGGAGAAGGACGGATTCAGGAAGATCCTCAGCTAACTAGTACTGATTAATACAACTCCATTGCTAGGGACATTTTCCTCTATTCAGGACATTGCCATTAGAATTGGAAAGATTTTTTGAGAAACAGTAGCTTTGGTCCTCAGCAATACCTAAATGTTGTCAAATGCAAACACCTGTATCCATTGAATCAACAAGACTTGGAAGAGTATGAACTGGATAGTCTACAATTTTCAAGAAGTTCCAGCTTCTGCCATTCAAGCACCAAATATTTTTTAGATTTTGGGGAGGCATATCCATGCTTAGCGTCCGACAGCCAGCCATAACTCTCAGTTGCAGGACACTGCTTAGTCCCTGCTGAATCTGAATGACACAGGATGTGTATCAGGCCAGAGAGAAACTGGTCTTCTGGAGATGATGCTCTCACCACAACCTTATATATCTATGTCTGGTTTGGTGAAAACCAAAGGTCCAGATTTTCACACAGTCCCTGTGATTTGAAAGTAACCTCAGAATGGTAATTTCAAGAGTTGGTCCTCATAATGCTGATCCTAAACTTGTTTAAAGATAATCCAAAATCATCAAACTTAGAAAGCAACTGAAATATCTCTTTTCTCCTGTTAAGTATTAGAATTCACCTGCATGATTCGTCTCAAATGATCAATTCTACAAATGCATAATAAAATCAGCATTTGCAACAGATCCATTTGTTAAATTGTATTCTGCCTACCAACAAATACAAATTTTTGCACTGCTTTACTGAACCTCGTGCAGTTTAATGCTTTGAAAATTCTCTCATTTCAATTCCATTGCAGTGAGACATGCAGCCCTCATTGTAGAAAGTATAGCAGTTGCACTTTTATGGCTGAATTTGAAAAGTCTTATCACCTTCTCTTTTGCCTTACTTTTGTCTTACTGAGCAATCTGCTTCTGCTGCTGCAGGGAACTCTTCGTAGCAGCAACTTTGTGTTTGACCTTTCGTGTAGTGCCGGTTACTCATGCCAATTAGGAGTGCTTCTAAGGACGGCACTTTGTGTGGCCATTTAAACTGTAAATTAATTCTGCTTCCTGAATCATCGTTGAAGTATCTTACAAAGATTCCTCCACTGATGAGAGAGGGGGTGTACGTTTGCTAGTGAGTAAGCAGCATGATAAGGCCTCTGAGCCAGCAGCACTGCTCACAGGAAGGAGACGTAGTTTTGCAGGATGAGATGCTGACCTGGCTGACTAGCCATCATTTTCAGGTCTGGTTTGTATCAGAACATGTGCTTGCTCCTTCCTTCCCTTTTCTAGCATTTCCATCCTCCCTGTCCAGGGAAGAAATTCAGGCATTTTCTGGATTGCTACGCAAGGAGTTTCACATTTATTTTCTTCTCTTCCATGAGCTTCTTCCCTTGGAATACAATTTTGAGGGGAATTCAGAGGAGAGAAGGGTAAAGTGCTAGGTGGCATGAGCACTGGTGACAGATCTGGGTCTTCCAGTGAGGTTTCTGGTTTGTTCAAACTTCGAGTCTTAAACTCCATGGCAGAGTAATACAGAAATTCTCTTGGATTCGTGGATGTTACAGATGGAAAAGTCATATTCGGTCATCTGGTTCATCCTTCTGAGACCACAGGGTTATTCAGCAGGACATATGTTTCTAATATTTTGTCTAACCTATTTTTATAGGCTAAGTGATGAGTCATGGGGCTTACATCATCCCCAGAGGAATAATATTCTATGGCTAACCAAATTTCAATGCTGGGAAAATTTTTCCTGCTATAGATATCCCATTTTTTAATTTAATTTCATTACACTTGCTTATCTCTACTAAACACTTCCTCACAGCTTTTGTATTTAAGCTCTTCAGCTGTATCTTTGCTCCTATCAGATCATGGTATTTTAAACAGGGCAAGTCGTTGAAACCTATCTTTATTTTTGCCTGGCACGCTGCCTTATAAAACCCTGTGTTCATTAGTGTATCATTTAATCTTCAGACTTAAACATTTTGGAAAGTTCAGCCGTATCTGAGAACTGCATGAGGCAAAAATACTCATGTTCCCCTCCATATTAATATAAGCAATACAGTCATTCAATTGAAGCTCCGCATGCCCATGCTTTGAAGCAAGGCTGTGAAATTTGGCAGGAAGGGTGGGTGCTTACGACCAAAATGTGCCTTTGCCATCACTGCAAAATGTATTCTAGAGAAATGATAAATCTAAAAAAAGAAGTCAGTTCTCAGGAGCACAGTGGGGACCTGTCAGAGTTTGGCTTTTGAGCGTGGAAGACACCCTGCCTGCACTGGGCACAGGGCACTCTGCCTGTAGGCACAGAGCAGGCACCGGGATGGCAGGAGAGGGAAGGAAGAGGAAATGAGTGATGCGGGGAAGGGAGCATAAAGTCTAGAGGAGGTAATCGAAAGCAGGGGAAAAGAGTACATTGACAGAAAGAATAATAGATCAGAGGAGAAAGAGAGGGAGAAAGAGAGGTCTGAGCTAGGAAATTGAGGCGATAAGAAAAGTCAAGGAAAACAGCATAGCCTAGGCACAGGAAGGAGTACAATATTCCATGTTACATAGTCCCCTCCAGAACCAGGCATATGATAACCAACAGGCAGGCGTGTTCTTCTCTGTCCTTTGGAGATGGGCACCTGTATTTTGGAGTCCTAGTTTAACAGATCTGGTTTTCAGTTCCAGCCTTTTTTTGCCTGTCCCCCATGTAGCTCAATTTCCATCTCTCACCTCTTGTCCCATGTTCTCCTCAACTTCTGTCTGCCTAAAGGGAGCTCCCTGTTTCCCTCATCTCCTAGATCCCCATCTGTGCATGTAACCTGTACCTTTGTTACCATCTCCCCAGCTTGTATTCCTCATCCTTTCCACAGCAACAAATTGCGTATGTCAACAAATTTAGGGCTGTGTTCTTTTATTAAGTACTGTGAAGTACCGTGAAATGTCCAAAATCACTGATTTGTATGTAGTGGTAGGAATCAAGACTGCTTTCATTTCGGTAACTATCAACATAGCAGAAGAATCTCTCAACAAAAAATATTGTCTAACACTTCTCATTTTGATGTCCATTTCAGTATTACATTTAACAGTAGTTCTGTTTTTTGATAAAATCATGATTTTATCAAAATATATAAACAAATAGTTCTCTTGACCTAGTTGAGATGAACATTGCTGTTACACTTTGAAGGAAAATACAATTTGCTGTAGTAGTGCCCTATTTGTAAAGAAGGTAAGCAAGTTGTTGTTTTATTTCCAAGGATTTTTCTTCAGTAGGGGCTAAAAGGCTGCCAGATATCAAGGGTAAGTTATGAATTACAATACTGGAGTATCCTTCACTGCCTTAAATATTACTATGCCAACCATAACACAAAATAAAGCTCCATTTATTAATCTTCTTGCTGACAGTATTAAAGCTGCTTTATAAGATCATGACTTGAGAACTTAGATCACTGCAAGTACAGGTATTGTGTCACAAAGAAACCTTTTATTGTTGAACTAGGGATGTTTATACTACTGCAGTAAGAATGACATGTAGGGAAATGCACTTGTCTAATCTAATTCCTAATGTCTGATTTTGTTCTACCATGTTTGATTTCTTTGGCAATACTTGTATTCTTTGATTCCTTTGCAAGCAGTCATTTCAAGGAACAAATATTGCTACATCACCACTGAAAGAAAAGATAAGCCAGTTGCTACTGGTTACCCAGTTCCCAAATCTAAGCCATTATATCTCCTTAGGTATGACTTATTTTTGTTTTCTGAATATAATCCTGGATTTGGAGTCTTGTTAATGAATGAATAGAAGACCTCTCCTTTGCAGAAAGTACTGTATTTAACCAGCTGTGTTTCAGGATTTAATGTGCCCTGATTTATTATGACCTGTCACTAAGCTAGTTGGGATTTTATCAAATACAAAGTGTGCTTTTTAAAAACCCCTGATGTTAAGGAGTAACTTGAATTCTTTAAAATATCAGAGATCTTCCTGTTCAAGGCATATTCATTAGTAGGAACACATTTAGAAAACTATTATCACCAAAATGATAGTTTCTTTTCAGTGTCTATTTGAAAACAGCAAATCTTTTAAATTAAACTCTCAAAATCACATTTCCAAAAACTTGGCTGTACTGTCAGCTATCTCTGTGAATTTCTTTTGCTATTGAGATAGATTATTTAGCTGGCATTATATTAGTGTTGAAGAAGTAATTATAAGAACTAGATAAACTTGTTCTCACTGAAATTAGAAGCAGATGAACTCTTTTCACTGCTATTTACCCTTCACTGCATTGAAATATTGCAGTTAATTGTTGTCTCTATCACATGCACACCAATACAGGTTGTATTCTTTCATTTACTGAAGCAATCTAATATTTGAGTGTGTGTATAAATAAAAGAGAGACTTCTACTCAGAGCCAGAATTTAGACTGGTAATTCCTTGCTCCTCGTGCAGCCCGCAATCTCTGTAGCACAGGAGTGCCAGCCCTTCTTGCTTTGAGTCAGTACTGTGGGAAGGGTGCTGAAAGCTGTGTCCTGATCAATAAACTGGGCAGAGTGCATGACTGAATTACTCATTCCTGTGGGCACAAAGAGTCCCGTGAAAGACTACAGTTTCTTGAAGCAAACTTTCCTTGGTGCTTCTCCTTACTCCCCCTTACATAGAGTAATGACATGAAAGCCACCATCTAGTCCTAATTACACAGGCTGAGTCACTGCAACCGCACAATCCTACCCACGGCTTTCTTGTCTTCCCTCCCAGTTCTCCCTGCTTATGACTTGCTTGAAGTACGTGACAAGCACCTTTGGACAAAGACTGCCTGGTGTTCTGCATTATTTCATTATCTAGTGCAATATGGTTCAGTCTTGATTTGGGATGCAGGTCACCACTGGGATGCTACTAGTAAACTAAAGAGAGAAAGTTGATTATAAAGCAAGGAGCTTCCGTGTAAGAAGTCAGGCAAAACAATATGCCATGGCCAACAAGACTGCATTAGTTTGTAGGATATGTGGTTTGAGACAGGACCTGGTCAAATTATAAACTGCTATATTGCAAAGTAGGATTTGGCTAACAAACTGGTGAGGGATTAATATACATCTGCATACTTCTCTGGTGATTTGTACACACGTTTATATTTTGTGAGTATTTCCTTGCCTCTAAAACATTAAGATTGTCCAGAATAAACTCTTTTTGTCACTGTATCTTTATTCTTGAACAGGAAGGAAAAACCATCAGGAAAAGTACTTGTTTCATCTAAGTGTTAAGCGAGGATGGCATCATGCCTTTTCAGCCCTGGAGATCTCTCGTTACCATGGATGGGCAATGGAACCTTGAGCTGGCTGTAGTGCACATAATTAAGTTTCCAAATCTGGATTTCCAGAGTGCAGTCTGCAGTCTAAGAGAAGATGACCTCTTTAGATATCACCTGTCAGAGTCTAGAGGCCAAGACCAAAGGAAGTAGAAGACCCTGACAGGTCATTTAGAGACATTCACAGGAGAGGTGACGGAGGTCAGGCAAGGATCTGGTCAGAGTCAGGAAGCTTGAAAGCTTCTAAGTCTCAAGACTTGGTACCACAAAAGCTACTTGTTACAGCTTCGTGGTGGGAAGGCCAGATGGAACTGTAACAAGACTATTCAGTTTGTTTATTCATCAGAACTTATCATGAGTCTTTAATAATGGTTCTTCAGTCCAAAAATCCTGCAGAAGACCAGGTGGCTGTAGTGCAGCTAGGGAAAAATGTAGGCACTCAAGTCCAAAACTGCATTTCTGTAAGCCCTCCTCTGCTGGTCTCTAACTGCTGTAGCTACTGTAGTCTGCCACCTTGGAGTTATCCCCATCACAACAGTTTGCATCTCTACAGGTACACAGAAACCTCAAATATTTCAGGGCAGAGGAACTTGGTGCCCAGCTCGTACCTACAACTGTTCTGGATTTTTGAATGAACCAGTGTGCCTAAGCCTCCTGAGATCCTGGTCCCAGGGATGTCTGAGAACACACTTCTCCTGCACAGATCAGTGCCCAAACATGATTACCTTTGATGGAGGAAGTAACATACATGAGAGCTGTCCTGTTGTTGTTTCTACCCAGAGCTGCCCAGAAATTCAGTCTGAACAGAGAGAAAAATGGACACTTCTTGCCAGAGATATTGCACTCACTGATGAGAAATTTTTTCAAAATACCTAAAATTTGAGTGACCACATAAGAATATTAATTCTGAGTCTGATATCTCTAACAGCAAAGGAAGAATGGATTGTGAAGGCATTTAGTGTCATGAGTACTGTGCCTCTGGACCCAGGAGGAACTGCATCCTAGCAAACTCTTTGTTTTTTTTGTTAAAAGTGCTAAATTACTGGCACAATGTTAATCAGCTTCTTTTGGTGATCTGAACAAATGTGGCATTTAACACATCAGTTAATATGTAATCAAGACATGGATAAACCAAACCACCTAGTAACTGACTAATATGCAAACAAGTAGTATTTTTGAATTCTCTGTTACCTCAGGTTTCCTGCCATATTCTCCAGCTGCTACTTAAAAAATTTTGCTTGTGTTATTACCAAATTGCATATTTTTAAAAGTCATCATGCAAAAGCTGGCTGATTAAACGCAAGTTACTCATCAAACTCATTACAGCTTTCATGAGTATCTGTCTCATAGCTGCCGGAAGAGTTATTTTGCTATAGTGGCATTTTCATTAAATCTTCTATTTTAGTTTCTGTTTATTGAGCCTCATTTCTTCAAGGATTAGTTGTCTTACAAATGTATCCAGCATTCTTTTGATTTTGCCAACCAATTTCCTTGAGGGAGGAGGTCTGGCCTGAAAACTGCTCAAACCATCAACTTGTCCCTTTAAAATTCATCTTTAATTTCTCAGTTCTTGCTGCATAGAGTTGCATTCTTTCTGATCAACGAAACCTCCCTTTTGTACCTGCTCCAGCTATCCATTAATTCCTTAAGCAAAACTCAATCAAATCTGTTTCTGCTTATATTTGTATCTTCTAATGCCTTGAGAGCAAGCTGCATTTGAGGCTTCCTTAGCTGGGTTGTTACTGGTTTTTCAGCTCATAAATTACAAACTGTTAAGATAATTCCACAAAGCTTGTATTGGAAGGTATTAATTTTCCTTCTGTTGAAGGCTTTTTCTTCAGCATAGTGCTGAAGCAGTGCCAGTGATATTACAGCAATGATACATTTAGGCTCCTAGTTCTGTTTTCAGCTTCTTTTCCTCATGCTCTTAAGACAAACTCTCATGGGTTTCCTGCTTATCCAGTGGAGGAAAGGCATCATAATTTTTGGCTATGAGGACTATTAGAAATCTTCTAAACTGCCTTTTTTGTTTATTTGTTTGCTTCCGTGGCAACTTTTTTTTTTCTTTTAAGAGGAAAAAGTGTAAGAATGCTCTTTGTTCTCTTTGTTTGGAGGGAACTCCAGCTAAACGGCTTGAAAAAGGGCCAAAGTTCACTTACGCACCTGACAGCTTGTATTTTTATATTACATGTGCTTAGCTGAAATACTTAGACTACATGAGTTCTTGGGCATGTCTTGGAGGCAACATCAGAATTTCAGACACTGGTTTTATCTTTTGACAAGAGCTTCACAATCAGTGTGGGCATCACTTGCGCTGAGGACTATTCTCTTTCATTTGCATTCACATTATATGTCTGAGGACTTCTGGCCTACACTGTGCTATTACAGTTTAGAAGTATTTATATTTATATGACTGCCATTACTTAGGGTACCAGTGGTAACAGGACGACAAGAGCTTGCAGTTTTTGACTGTAGATAAATTACAGTTTGGTGTCAACTAGAGGGGAACATAACCCTTAGTGCTGAAAATCTGATAGCTGTGAGCCAGAAAGCTGTAGCAGTGGCATAAGCATGAAGGGAAAAGAAAAAGAGAAAACATGGCTTAGAAGATATGGATGCTGAAACTGCTTCTGCTGGAGAGACTAAACCTTTTAAACAAGATAGTGAAGGCAAACTGACGTGCGGAATCAAACTTCACAACTCAGAATCAAACTTCACAGCTCAGAGAATTATCAAGCAGGTATGTTTATTGCGGCGCCGGGTGCAA
>Ga0181612_147702_pt1 | contig 16633 bp, 12 predicted proteins | sample HoacroProtozoa21_FD_119630 | JGI IMG/M metagenome (GOLD analysis project Ga0181612, IMG submission 119630) | Hoatzin crop microbial communities from Cojedes, Venezuel. Combined Assembly of Gp0051906, Gp0051904, Gp0051908
CTCCAGCAGGTCCACCCCAAGCCTGTACTGATGCATAGTGTTATTCCTCCCCAGGTGCAGCACCCTGCACTTGCCTTTGTTGAACCTCATCAGGTTCCTCTCTGCCCAGCTTTCCAGCCTGTCCAGGTCACGCTGAATGGCAGCACAGCCTTCTGGTGTATCTACCACCCCTCCCAGTTTGGTGTCATCAGCAAACTTGCTGAGGGTACATTCTAACTCTTCATTCAGGTCGTTGATGAAGAAGTTAAACAAGGCTGGGCCTAGTACTGACCCCTGAGGGACACCACTAGTTACAGGCCTCCAACTAGACTCTGTGCTGCTGATGACAACCTTCTGAATTCTGCCATTCAGCCAGTTCTCAGTCCACCCCACTGACCACTCATCTAGTCCACACTTCCTGAGCTTCCCTAGAAGGATGTTATGGGAAACTGTGTCGACAGCCTTGCTGAAGTCAAGGTAGACAACATGCACGGCTCTCCCGTCATCTATCCAGACAGACATGCCATTGTAAAAAGCTATCAGATTGGTCAGGCATGATTTCCCCTTGGTGAATCCATGCTGACTACTCCTGAGTCAGCTGCTCCATCACCTTTCCCGGGATGGAGGTGAGGCTGACCGGCCTGTAGTTGCCTGGGTCCTCCTTCTTGCCCTTTTTGAAGATTGAAAGTTACACACTTGAAATTTCCATACCTTTTGCTCCGCTGCGGTTACAGTTTTTCTGGGATGTGATCTGACAGGAGCTTTAACAACTCATCTCTGCAGGAAGATTTTTAGTCATTTAAGAAGTATGAAGTACTGAGGGTTGCATCTGAACTCACTAAGATATTCCAGCTCACACAATTTCAGCACCAGCCTTTGGCTCTGCAATAAATAATACGTCCTCTTTCTAGATCAGTTTTTTGTCAGGTTTATGAATTATAAGCCTAGGAAATCTATTTTAAATATTGCTTCTAAACATATTAGAGTACAATGAATTATTCATGATGATTGAATGCTTCATTGGATTTATTTCCCTTGTTTAATGAATTATGCCTGCACTTTTGGATATTTCTTACTTGAAGCTCTTCACCGAATACTTTGAATGAGCAATTTTGAACCAGCGGGTTTCTTGGACAGCATTTGCCTCCAGTATCCTTTGTCATTTTCAGTCTGTGCTGTGCATGCAGCTGCATGTGTGCCATAGCACTGATTTAGCTCCCTGATTAGATGAATAAATAAATAATAACATAAGATTAATTGAAGGGAGGTTTTTGTACAAAGAATAGCTAACTCCCAAACAGCCAGCCAACAAGTCCGTTTACATCCTGTCCATTGATCAAAGAAGGGAGGGGAAAACAAGCAAACAAACAAAAAAGAGCAGAAACAAACATAGCAGTTTCAGTGGCCATCTTCATCCATCCGCAAAAGGGAAGCCATCCAGGTCAAAACATACCTGGACAGGGCATGGTGGCCCAGTACGTGGAAGCTCAATGGCAGCCAGATTGTCTTCTCCTGGCCTCCAGCCACATTGCAGGTCATCGTAACAGCATGAAACCTCCTCTCCTCTGCTTCACGGAACCCCAGCTGCTGCTCAGCGGTGTGAACACACCGTTTGTCACCAGCTCACCAAGAAGGGCTGGAAGGCTTCCAGTCCAGGAAAGGCACAAATATGCCTGTGCGCTCTCTGCATCCCAGGAGAGCCAGTGGAGAGCACCCAGCGGACTTGAAAACATGGCTAGCAAAATAGTCTCACCAACTCTCCTAAATGTAGACGGCTCCATCTGCAGCTGCTTTCCAGCCACCACCTACCCACCCGTCGCCTACCCAGGCGCAGTCGGCTCCACGCCGGAACGTGGCTTGCTGCTGGTGCTTGCAGGAGGGCCGTAGTGGCTCTTACCGCTGTGGCACTCCTCTGAATAAAAGGCACGTTGCCCTTTCCTCAGCTCAGCAGAGATATACAGTATCAGTAAAGGGGCATGCACTGATGGCCATTTGCATAGATACTTTCACCCACCCACCAATAATCAAAATCAGTTGTCGTGATAACACTGGCACTTGTAATTCGTTACCTTCAGCGCAAGAGTGTGACTCTTTCTGTAACCCCCTGAAGTAGAGCACTACCAGATGAGGGGCACAGCTGGACTCGCCCAATGACCTAGTGATTCAAATCAGCAACACCTCATAAAATGGTTTTAGAAGCCAAGGAAAGCAAAGCCCACAGAAAAATCGGACCCCTACTTATGCCCAGCAAAGCAAATAAAAATGAAAAACCCAAAATCCATTTAGGAAGTTGCTTGATTTAAGGCAAATATAGATGGGTGGTGGCTATGACTTCTGAAACTTCATAGCATACAAGTCTGAACAAAAGGGTGAGTAGCAGGAGCACGGGTCCAGCTCCACAGACCAAACAGACTTTGATCCACTTTGGATTCTTTATCCTTAACAACAAACAAAAGACAGTGAGACAGCTAGTGAATCAAGTCCATGGTGATGTGTTGTAGCAGTTTCAGATTGTTGACTGTTTACATGAGAAGCAGATTAATATCTTGGCATGTGGGAGATCTCAGGAATGAGTAAGTGTTACCTGAGATGAACAGCATGAACACTGAGTAAGAGCAGTGTGTGGCATAATAATTGCCAGATGTAGCAAAATTCTTCATTGGTTTTACAACATGGACACATATTCTCAAGGAAATCTCCTCTGTAAACTTCTCGTCTTGGCTTTATGCTACATTTTCATACCTAACACATGCAGCTCATGTACATAATTTGTTCTCTTAGTTTCTCTTGGCTGTGACAATATGACATAATAAGTGAAATGTTTGGCTTTTTTTCAGTAAATTGGAAAGACAAGTGTATTAGAGAGTTCTGCTGATTATTCTTAACCCACTACAGCTCAGCCAGGAATAAGTACTCAGTACGAGATGACATACTGAGGGTGTATTATAACACATCTTCGAAAAATAAAGGCTGTATAATTATCACATGTATTTTGATAAATGCAGGGAAGATAAAAAGAGGGAAAAATGTAACCATGAATTTTCTTGTTAATAGGAAAGTCACTGAAAACAAGACAGAGGATTTTCACCACTGTGAGTGGCGAAAGAGTTATTTCTGTTTGAATACCAAGACTATGGAGAATGATGAGTCAATTGGAAAGACATATTGCAGTATTAGGTCACTTCTACAGGTCTCTTCGAAGCAGCAGCTTCAAGGAAGCATTTTCATCCCAACACTTCTCCAACATCGTATCCAAGTACTGTATTGGGTAGGCCCAGATGGCTGCGTCAGCAGTTACGAATTGCCAGCGACGCAAGCTGAAAACCAGGCCATACTTGGCCTGCTCCATTCGGGATTTTTCCATGGATTAGGCAACAACCCACAGGAAGGCTCAGGGTTACTCATAGCAGGTTACCAGGAAAAATCTTCTGCTCATCACCAATGTGAAACAGCCAGTGAGCATTAGGACTGGTGCCACATCTGCTGGAGAGGAGCATATGTTCCATCTTACGCTGTACTCGTACTTTGTGCGGCAAGTCTCCGCATTGATGTCAAATGACAAGCAAATACAACCAGCTCTAGAGTCTGTCTACAAACACATGTATCTGTCACCTTCCTTTGCAAGGCTCAGCTCCCTGAGAGAACTGATTCCTCATGCATTATCCCTCTAAACATATGCCTGATGTCTTACTAGGTTCTCACATTTTGTGTAAACAACAGCACTTGTATCACTTAAAATTAAGATATATTAATTTCTCATTAGCAAGTATCACTGTGATATTTGGGTGGGAGGAATTGAAAAGCAGACAGTTGTTATATTTTTTTAAAAATCACAACATTTCAGCCACGTTTATAGTCTTCAAGTAAACTGCATTTTTCCTGCCAAAGTCAGGACAATGAGGGCTGACAAGAGGAGATGTAGAAGACAGCTCCTCATCCGTCATGATCAGTTAGCTTTCCAGGTCAGGGATGGAATTGAACTACTAAGCTGTACTCACAGAACAATCTCAACAGTGATTTTAAGTCCTGCTGCTGTTCTTTTGCTGGAAAAAAACAGTTAAAAGCAGTGAAGTCTGCAAGTTTTCACCAGGTACCAGGAGTGCGGTATGGTTAGCACAGACACCCAGGAGGTTCAACTCCTCTCCAGCTGTATTTCCAGTGTATTTCTGCCACAGACTTGCTAGGTGGCCACAGGCAAGTTGCTAAAGCCTCAGAAGAAGTTTAGCCTGGAGCATCCAATTATCGCTGTTGCTCTTGGGCTTAGAGCCAAGTGTAAACTTACGTCCCTAATAGACTTGCACCTGGTAGCCTTCTCTTAATCCCGCCCTACAGCGAAGCCCCTTTCTCACGGGAATGCCGCAGGCTACTAGAGAAGAAACATTGTTAAACACAAGAGCATCACTCCTGAGAGGAGAGCGGGAGTCTGCTGCGCCTGCCTGGGCACCCAAAGTGTCAGCGTGGGGAGACTCGGGATGACACGCCCGGAGAGCAGAGGCCCCGCTGTGGCTTCCACATTTGGGCACTGGTCCTGGGAAAGCATGTTGTGTGTGTTCTCCTTCCTCAGAAGCTGGGGGCCAGCTCCGAAGCACGACTCTGCCCTCACAGGAGGGAGGAAACGATCTGTCAGCAAGGTGAGACACGGCTTTAAATTAGACATAGGCTGCTGTTTAAAGAGGAAATTTATTTTAATCCAGAGATAGCAACAAAGATCAACAGGATTGAGTCATCTGCCTTGGCACTGCATGTCTGTCTTCTAGGAGCAAATGCTTTTCACTCCACTAGATGTTTTGGCCATTTGCATACACAGCAGCCTCTGACTATACAGCTGCCCTCAAGCCACAAACTTGGGAGAAATTCATGACAGCTTGCTAAAATGCAGCTGGCAGATCTTGCCTTCAAAATGCACTGCAAAAAAATTCAAATCCCCCTCACCCGCTGCTGCCTCTGCTCTGACCCAAGCAGTCCCTGGCAGGTGGCTGGCGGCCACAAAGAAAACAGAAAAGCACTTCTAGTGCCAGAAACAATCTTTTTATTCTGCAGTCCAGAAAATATATTTTATGTAGGAAAAACACCCACTGTGCACATATGACTTGCTTTCACTAATACCTACACCTGTCCATCTGTACAATCAAATCAATAAATCCATCTGTCCTAGGCACAAGTAACATTAAAAACCAAATCACTGACATGCAAACAGTTGGGTGGAAAATACCTGCAGAGAAAGACGACAGCTTCAGGCACTCATATGCAGCCTGGAGTGTAAAACAAATAGAGAGACTGTTAAGGTGGTCACTAGACGCATCTCTTACTTTCCTCTGTGCCAGTTCAGGAACCATGCATGGCAAGGAGAGCTACAGCTCTGCGCCCTTCTTCTGGGCACACAGTCCCGTCAGCACGTCCCTTTTGCTGTGAAAGCCGTGACTGCGGTGGAAACGCAGCAGGAATGCCGCAGCTGCACAGAGGAGGAGAGATGTGCACCCTAGTCCGTGCCCTGCTTCCCAGCGCCTCGCCCGCCGCCTCCCAGGCTGCTCTTCAGCACAGGGCTCGGTGGAGGACACATATGCTGCGAAGGTAAGAACTGAGTGATCTAGTAGTTGCCTAAAACTACTTAAAGAGTATTTACCAAGATGGTGGAGCCAAACTCTTTTCTGTGGGGCCACATGACATAACAAGCAGCAGCAGCCACAGTCTTGGAAGGTTCAGGATGGATACAAAAAAAAAAGCTTAACTCGTAGGGTCGTACGGCACTGGAACAGGCTGCCCATAGAGATGGTGGAATTTCTGTCCTTGAAGGTTTTCAGCACCTGCCTAGACAAAAATCCCAGCTGACCGGCTTTGGTGCTGGCTGCAGACCTGCCTCCAGTGGGAGGCTGGACCAGACGACCTCCAGGGCTCCCACCCAAGTAACACTGCATGATTCCTGGGCCTTCATCAGAACATCACTTACTTGCAAGTTAAGAACAAGCACAAGTAAAGGCAGCGTCATGGCCTTAATTTGTGAAACCAAGATGTTTAGCACCAAAAAAAAAAAAAAAAAAAAAAATCTTTTTTTAGTATCAGCGTAGGTGTATTAATCTGCATCTTAACATGATGAAATCCTGCTGCTGCCATAAGCTGTATTACTGGCCACAGAGGTACCATGCCCTGGACTGCTTCGCTTTGGGCTCTGCTCTGTGAAACTGTAGTATGAAGTATAAGGTGGTGCTTCTCAGAAAAACCCCAAGTGAACAGGCAGCTGCATTTATTGACAGCACCAAATGACAACAAATGGAATTTTCCTTCTAATACAGTCGTTTTAGAGATCTGTTACCCACTGGACCTGTTCCAATTAACTGTTAATTCACTTACTCAGCATTAGATCAGCCCTCCAACTCTAAATCGGAGCGTCAGCAAGTTTTCTTCAACACAAGTTCTGCCACTCTGGGAGTACAGCTCCAAAGCTGCTGTCATTCTCCTAAATCTTCAGAATTTTTATCTCAACCACTCTAGGGAAACAGAATTAACACACAGAAAAATGGTATCTTTAAACAATCTCCTCCCTCATCACACACATTCCGCCTTTAAACTGACCAATGTTTTTGACTTATCCCTTTAAGCTCCCCAAGCTGAAAATATGTGCTGAATTCAATGCAAGTGACATGCCACAACTTTGAAGCTAGTGACAAAAAATGACTGTCACCTATTTGAAATTATATATTCCCTAAAGTCAAGAAATGAGGCAGACACAAGGGACTGCATAGATTTAATAACCCCTTAAATATTAAAAAAGGGATGTACAATCCACATCACCCCCATCACAGGAATTGTATGGCATATCCTCAGTTGATCTGTACCAAGCCTAGCTCTATTATGGCCAAGTGAGCCACACAGATTTACTCCAGACAAAGATCAAACCCATTATATCTGATATTTCTTCTATCAAGCCCATTATATCTGATATTTCTATCTCTAATATTTGTCATCTCAGATAATGACTTAGCTCTTTGCCAAACAATCTTATGAGCCCCATTTTACAGAACTCATGGCTTATGTCAGCAGCACCACATTAATCGCAGCCATGGGGATTTGATTTTTGCCTACGCTAGCTGTGGCAGCCAGAGGCTGAAACATGCACTGGCACAGCCAGACCTGCACCACTGGCATCACGGGTGCTTTGCCACTCTGGTAGCTTTCTAGAGTTGTTACAGATGGGCCACAGATCTTCAGAGCTGCTTTGAATTTTCATAACCGTCCTCCTCGCTTTGTGAGACAGAGCTGCCTTGCCTGTTTGCTTTCCTTTGGCAGGTTTTTCTCCTCCTGAGCTGGCAGAGGTGCCTGCAAATGCGGAGATCCTGCTTCAGAGCTGTCAGAGCGTCAGCAAACGCCCCGAATGCTCAGCACAAGGACGGCACCGCCTGGCTGTGTCACTCCAAGCACTGTCATTACCTTAATCTCCAATTCGGAGCAGCTTCAGAGAACAGGGGCCAGATTGTCCCCTGCAGCGATCGCAGGAGAAAACAGCAAGAGGTGAGGCCCTCATCAGGGAGCAGCTGACAGCCCTATGCCCCCTGTGCACAGACGGGTGGATACCCTCTGCTCCTCACCACCGAAAAATGGAACGAACTCTCCTTCTGGAGGAGAAAATCACGATCAAGCCCTTGGTTATCACAGGAGATAGAAGACACCCTCATGTCTTTGAGGGCAAGGATTTCATCCCATGGCATATTACGAGACCTTGCTTATCTTCAGATTCAGAAGACAGTCCCAAAACCCAACGGCACAGTGAAGACCCCATCATCTTCCTCACACCCTGTTTTGAAAATGCAGCATTTCACAGCCTCTCTGTCTGATCGAAGTTCCCTTTCCTCTGTCAACACGACCAGAGTTCATCCAGAAGCGCTATGATAACAGACTTGTATAAGCTATATACTTTGGCCTCCGCCTGCCATTAACCCCTGCTGGGATGGCTGACATTAGTCTGCTTTAGTTCTGTCTCAAAACAACACATAAAAAGAAACCACAGCCTTGCAGCAGCTGTACAGTAGAAGTTCCATACACCACTTGAGTATCTCTAGCCCTTTTGTAACCTTATACCACCTTCTGCAGTCTTTCACAATCTGAAACAGGTTTTTAAACCAAAAAAAAATGTCCTTTCTGCATGAGGAAAATTAAAAGCAACTCCATTTTCTATGTAAAACAACAAAAAAAGAGTAACCGCCAGTGAGCAGGGAAATGCACAGCCACTGGAGGTGGCAGAAGAACAGCTCACCCACACTTTAATGGATGGGCACAAATATGCTGCTCCAGTAAAAAGAAGGAACAAATCCTGCTCGGGAGCATAAAGCAGAGTTGTTCTCCTGACTCATATTTTATGCTCGCAGCTAAAGACAGCATTACTGCCTGATGGCCTTCTCAAATGTGCAGGATGTTTTCAGCTGCTGAGGACAAAGAACTTGCTGTGGGCGCTTTCAGTTGCTGCAGATATGGCCAAATACACTGACCTCATACAGTGATCTCCCAGTATTTGATGCTCCCAGCCTTTGGCCAAACTAAATGCATTAAAAATGGGATTGGTCTCTTAAATGTTGTTGCCCCAAGTGAGCAGTGTGTGATGGTCTCAGAGGCCACCCACATCTTGGACACAGGATCACATGAACACTTCTCTGTATCAGCAGCAAATCCCACAACTGTTGACCACCACTGCAGACATCTTCAGTGAATCCCTCTGTCACCACTGCCTTGGAGAACACCAGGCTCCAGCTGAGCATCGTCTGTCTAGGAAAGCCCCGCGGATGCCTTGTCCAGTATTCAATCCCGATGTAACAGCCAAGCGACCAGGAAACTGGTCTGGCTCGGTTTCCAGTTTACATCACAAGACCATCATGTGCGTGGGTGTGCAACTTCCAGCCTTGAGTCAAAACATACTGTGCCTCCCCCTCCCCAGGCCTAACCATGGACTTACAAAAGCTGTGTCCCATGCTGCCCCCGTTGTTAAAGGCTTTGCAATGGACTACTCATTAAGCAATCTTTCTCTCTCTTTTTACCCGATTATCAAAGTGCATGACTTACACAACAGAACTGCATGTTCTTTCAACACTGCTTGTCACCCCTGTAGCCACCTTAATTAACCATTCTTTTGTGCCACTTCCTCTCATCTTCAGCCTACCTAGGATGTTGAATGCTTTAGAGAAACAAAGGCAAGAAATCTGCTAGATGTAACTTATGTTCCAAGAATTGGTCAAGCTGGGGAAGATACTGTTAGTCTAATATGACGTACCTTTAGTAAACTCCAGTTTACATGCAGGCTGCTCACAACTGTCTGGGGCTGAGGCACGTAAAATGAGAATGCCTTGGAGCTATCTTGTTTTTACGCAGTCCCTGAGAAATCTGTGATTTGGTTTTTAGTTCCTCGAGTCAAGCTGTTCCAGTGGGTGTACTGCAAACCAGTGATAGAGAACCAAATGCTACTTTGTTTGGACAAGGTAATCAACATTAGTAGTTTTCATATAACCAGGCCACTCTTGCAATGGTGCATGACAGAAATTATTCTTAAAGAATGTACAAAGTGTCGGTCATCAAAAATCATACAGAACAGGAGAGTCTACATTTTAATTTTCAGTCTAAGCTCCTTCACAAAAAAAGGTGAAAATAATCCTAAGTAATGTTTCATGTCAAATTACACACCACTCAGTACCTACAAACACTAAACAGCTACTCAGAAAGGCAGACTCAGACATACCTGGATTAAATGCTGCCTGACGCCTCACCAAGCTCCCAGATGCCTGGATTTGAGATGCTCCAAGACGCTCCCACAAGTTTGGGCTCCTGCTGGCAACTCCGCGCTTCTTATCCTCCTCTGGTCTCAGAGCAGCTACAAAGTCAGTACACAGCATTTGGCCAGCACAACAGAGCTGGAAACAGCAAAACTTCACCAAATTACTTAACTGGCCTCAGTATAACTCTGTAGTTTTGCCATATAAGGCAAAAGTCAAGACTGTCAATGGTGGCTCCATTCCTTATGACATTAATGGCCAACGCTCACTGTTTTCTTTCTTGATTTCAAATTCTTTCCTTTTCAACTATGCTTATACCCATTACATCCCACATCCATCACTGACCTGTTCAATTGGGTACACCCCATTGTTCGGGCTAAGAAGTACTGACTCCTAATACATTATAGCTTTTAACCAGGAAATAAGATGCAAGAAACTCTGCTCCCTGATCTGTCAAGCTGAGCTATTCTTATTAAGAAAAAAACCCAACCAGACAAAACAAAACCCACAAACCTGTAGAAATTGGAAAACTTGTAAAATTCGGAAAAAAACATTAGTTTATGGCAGTTAAACAAGCTGCATCTCCCCAAAGCTTTAGAAGCATGGATATGTGATTTCTATGTGACCTACAATTTTATTCATTGGGTTTCCCTCCCTCACCACACATAGTCAACAAGTCACGCTTCTCAGCTGTAAAAATGCAAGCCTCTCACAGGGACTTTAACTGCATTCGGAAAGTTATCCTCTTTCCATATTTCCATTATTTCCATAATGACGCAATAGCAATAGAATGGTCAGGATGTTCTTAAGTCATAAAGAACATGAGATGCAATCTCGCATAAAGACCCTTTCATCCCTACCAGTTTAAGACCCTCTAATTCCATCACTGTACTTTTATCATCGTCAATCAGCATTTAACAGAATAGACATGCACAACTTTTGTCTTTTTTATTTCTATGGCCCCATGCCAGGATGCCAGCAGAAAGTGTAGGGAAATTGGCTGAACATGGAGAAATCAAGAGCGTCTCTGTTGAAGAGCCACCGAAGACTAGAAGCAAAGTAAGACAAACTCGAAAGCTCTAACAGAATACTAAGTGCAATTCCACAGATGCTCCAAGTTGGTCTCTCCACCTGCCTTACATCAGGGATCAATTCCTTACACACACACTCAGGACAAAAAAAACCAACCAACCAACCAACCAACCACACAACAAAACAACAACAAAAAACCCAAAGGAATAAAAAGTCTACTTAAATAAAGAATTCAGAATAGAGCCTGCAAAAAAACCAAGCCCCACAAACAAGTCTTCAAATGAGAGTCTTATAATACCAACCTTTATTCAGGACAGACTGAAGAGAAATACTTACTAGTACTTTATTTACTTACCCTGAAAACAGAACTCAAAAATATCCTACTTAGTCAGTATTAACCATTTTAAAATGAGCTGATGAGCTCCAGCTTATTTCAAGTACATAAAAATTTGAAGGCAACAGAGAACATATTTATCATTTTTATGTGTGTGTATACATACACATATTATATATATAAATCATGTATATACATACATATTTTGCTGCCACCTTGTGAAAAGTCTCTGAATAAGGAGGTTTTGTTCAAACAGACCCAATTCTGCCATCTTTATTCATATTTAGCTCAACTGACTTTAATACAGACACTTCAGTATAGATACTTTTTGAACGTGTACTCAATGTGACAAAGGATGGCTGAACCAGATGCTTAGTGAAGAAAATTTCAAAAGCCTGAATACAATAACCATTAGTCTTCCACAACTTCCATATACTTTTATGTCAGAGTTCATTGCCACAAACGTTACGGAAAACATCACTAAATTCTTTCTGATAAAAATATTGCAGCTTTGCATCCAAGTTGTATAGCTGTCTTCAAAATTGAATACGCTGGTGCCTGTAAAAGAAAGAATAAAAGATTAAATACATCTAATGAAGTGTTTTATTTGAACGAGACTGCAGTAAGGAATAGTAACCATTATCTAAAAAAACCAAAACCAAAACAAATCAAAAATACAAACCAAAAAAACCCCACCAAAACCATCTGTATTTGTAGTTCTACCCTAGAGAAAATTAAAGTAAGATTGATCAACTTTGCAGAATGTTTCTATTTCTCCACAAATGTAAGTCAAGAGGAAAAAAAGGAGAGAAGTCACACACTCCTCATCTGGTACTCAAGGGAGCACAGAATTTGTATTTCACACTTCCTAACATGATTGTGTTCATCTACAAGGTGATGCCTCAGGTTTCCAGCTGTATGGATAGCACCTATTAGCCTTATCTTCAAAAATATTTAATCTTAACATAAAATTAAAAACTGTGCAGAGGACACCTCTCACGAAAACACAATCACTTTAACACTTGACATGAGTTCCAGCAGATTCAATTCTGTTCTAGAATCACGAAAGCTGTAATATGCAGTGTTTTCTTATATTAATATTTGGGAAAGAATATCAAGTGCCTTATTTTCCATTTCTCAAATAAAGAACTACTAGCTAAGGAAGATAAGAATATCACATCTACATCCTCACTAACAGTGCCAATTAGTTGACGTTGTACTTACCGCTTCTGCACCGTGCTCAAGCCCAATGTCATGGTGCTCCCGTTCATCGTCCCGAAATTGCTTTATGATCTTTAAAAATAGCAGTTAATTAGTAAGTCTACATTGCAGAGAAATCAAGACAGCTAGTAGACAAAACTATACGCTGTTGACCATTGCATGTACCAGGGCAGGCATCTGGGGCCCAGGTCTCTCAAAAACTTCTCAAAGACCTGAATCTCTAATTCAGCAAGAAGGGAATATTTACAGCATTCCCCAAGCCTCAAGTTCTTTTAATATTCAAAAAAACATACTTAAAAACTAAGCTGCTATTAAATATATCACTATCTTTTTCACTGTTTCAAGAAAACCTATAGTCACAGTAATTCATAACACTAATTAGTTTCACACCTACAAATTATTTAAATTAAAGAATGAAATTAATGTCTCTGCTTTGGCAGGTAATCAGTAAGCGTGTTTCCCTGTAAGCCAACAGGGCTTTTGTCCATTCCAGCACACTCTAAAGAACACTCTAAACATTCTAAAGAACTTTTCTAATTTTTCAACTGGGACGAAAAGGTTTAAAGAGTTTTTTCTTGAGATGCCTGCAGATAACTAGGATTGCTTAATGAAGTGCTCGGTATTTACAGACACCCAAGCACTGTCCCTACCCAACAAGTATGCGTCGCTTTTCATTTCATTGCTAGTGTGACGCTGTGAATAACCATGCTGCTTAGCTTTTTCTCTTTTATTTTGTATCCTCTCAGTTTATAGTCTTTATTTTCAGGGGTAGTATTTCCCTTCTGCATGTCAGTACAACTTACTTCAGACGCTGCTTCTGTAACAACATGACAGGTTTGGAGCAACCAGACTTGGCTACATGTTAAACTCAGCACAAGGGAACATAGTGAGAGTCAGCAACACTGGCAATGAACACGCAGACCCTAAAGCAAGCTCCCACCAATCAGAGCACTAACGAGCTCGACGTGCTGCGTGTGGAAACAGGTCAGAACAGTATTCAAGACTAGAACTTGAGCAGGGTGCCGGTCGGCAGCAGGGTCAGCAGGAGCCAGCCGTGTGCCCTGGCAGCCCAGAGAGCAGACCCCACCCCAGGGTGCATCACACACAGCACGACCAGCCGGCAAGAGAGGGGATCGCCCGGCTGTGCTCAGCGGTGGGGCAGCCTCACCTCCAATACTGTGCACAGGTCTGGGCGCCGCAATTTAAGGATGATGTGAAGGTCCTTGAATGCGACCAGAGGAGGGCAACAAAGCTGGTGAAAGGACTTTGGGCTCATCTAGTTTGGAGAAAAGGAGGCTGAGGGGCAGCCTCATTGCCCTCTGTGGCTTCCCAAGAAAGGGACATGGAGAGTGGGGTGCTGAGCTCTTCTCCCTGGGATCCAGTGCCAGGATGCGTGGGAATGGTTCAGAGCTGCCCCAGGGGAGGTTCAGACTGGACATCAGGAAGCATTTCTTTACCGAGAGGGTGGTCAGACACTGGAACAGGCTTCCTGGAGAGGTGGTCAATGCCCCAAGCCTGTCAGTGTTGAAGAGGCATTTGGACAATGCCTTTGACAACGTGCTTTGACTTTTGGTCAGCTCTGCAGTTGTCAGGCAGTTGGACTAGGTGATCGCTGTAGGTCCCTTCCAACTGAAAGTCTGTTATCTTCTGTTTTTTTCAAACAAAACGTGTTGGTTTTTATCCAAATAAGGATTTCAATTTATTTAAGTCAGATCATTGAAAAAGGAAGACAAACCAAAGCTCCACTTCGAAAGTGGCAAGAATTATACATAGCATTGCAGATGAGACCTCATCACTGCTTGGACAACGACATTAATGACTCGCTACCTTGACCAGGGACACCTTTCAGGATCAGGTTTGTCTCTCTAAATGCAGCAACACGAACTACCCACAGTAAGTCAGAGGTCAGTATTACCCCAGGTTACTCTCCTCCTTTGCTGTTTTTAAAAATTATCTTCCAGCTTGTAGCGGGCATCCTTGTCGTTGGTATCAAAGTGCCTGAGTGTGCAGTCCGTAGTAGGTGGTTTCATGCCATATCTTTAATTTCACTCCTGAAATTAATCATTTCTTCCTCTGTATGATATTCTGATCCACACAGTTATTGATGATGCTTCCTCACTGATATTTCCACATTCCTGTACTTTTATTCAGTCATTACAAAAAAAAATTGTCCCATAAGGAACTTAAATATTAATTTTACTCCAGCTCAGTGCTTGACCTTGGACATCACTACTTATTCATACGCGCATAAATTCCCTGCATATCTACTTCACATTATTTTTTCCAGTAACTTTTATCTTTTCCAGTTGAGCTGATGGTTTCCATCACGGCACTGTGTCAAGTGTTCAATTAAAATTCACCTAGATCAGATTCCATCATTTTTCCCTTGCCTAGACATCAATTGTTTCATCAAAGAGCTATCAGTTTGGTCTAGTGTGAACTACTTCTGGTAAAAACTCATTTAATTATATCCCAGGTTTCATTTACCTCTCTTCTCTGTAATTACATTCTCCTTCAGAATTTGTTCTAAAGCTCTGAATGTTATTAAGGTCAAACTAACAGTTCTGCAAGATTACTTTTTCCTCTGTTCTCAAGTAAAAAATATTTTATTTCCTATTCTTCAGTCATACAGTTCCACGCCCAACTTGACAGATCTATTTAAAATACTTGCTTACGGATGTGTAATTTTAGATGTGCTTTCAGAATTCTGGGATAAAGATTAGTCATTTCCCCTGACAGGAGCATATTAAATTCTTTAATTCTTGGCTTTAAATGTGGTATTTTCCCTATCCTCATTCCCATTATCCATCCTCTTTCACTCTTGTGTTCAATACTGCTGTCAATGAAGTAGTTCATTTGGGGGATATAATAAAAGACGCTCTAAGCTCTATTTCATCCACACAGTTCAACATTTCTGATACTTCTTTCCTTGTTCTCTATTTTGATGTACACATATCTCAAGATGGTTTTGCTACTTGTTTTAATTTATTTCACAAATTCTCATCATTTCATATCTAAGATACAATGTTCCATACATCTTTATTTTTCTCCTTACAGGCTCTCTCCCCAGTATCAGTAACTCCTTCGGAGATGATTATTGATCTAATTGGGACTAGAAACCTTCCCTGTAATTTTTGTCTGTTTGAGATGTAACTTCTAGATAATTTTTACATCTTTGATTTAAACAAGCAAAGCTTTCCTCCCTTTCTTCCATATTAAGTCCATTTAAGGCTCTTAAGTATAGCTGACCTTATCAACTAATTCTGTGATTCTTAAGTATAGCTGACTTTATTGACTGATTTTGTGATTCTTGCCCTCCTGAAATAAACCCTTCTATTTTACCTCATCTTTTAACTTAAGTAAATTCACTTTTCAGTTGGTAGCTCTTCCAAAATATATTAATGATTTATCATAGTGATGTCTAGTGCATCGCCCCTCTTCGAATTAGCTATAGCTTGGTCAACCAACTGGGCTTCAGAGGGAAAGAATATCACATCTAATTACGCGCCAGAAGGGGTTCTGCCTGGACCCCAAGGGCTTTCCTTTAGTCACCAGTAATTGCCTAGTCACCAGCTGTGTTTTCATCCTGGTATCCTCCTGTGCCCATATTCTCAGGGCGCTTGCTGTTGTTCTCTGACCATGCTCTCAGTGGCCCCACTACCAGCTTCTGGCGCGCAGGCAGGACAGTTGCAGGCTCCCACAGGACTCCCTGGATGCCGGGAAATCCCAGAGATGTTTGCGAGGGACACCAGAGCGGTCTCAGCACAGACCTGCCTGAACAGCGCTGGATTTACCACGCACGAACAGATCATCCACACAGCGGGTCTGCCGTATCCACGGATGTCAGGGACACAGCTCGCATACCGCGCAGCTGATTCGTGCTCACACAGCTGCCATTTGCCTGGGATTACCATATATCTAAAAACCTCAGGCTCGTGGCCAAAACCCTCACAACAGGGACACATCTGGGGAAAATCTGATATATTTTAGGTCCAGGCATGTGGGCTGTGGATCTGAGGCAGCCTCATGAAATACCAAAAGCTTGGATACAGAATGCATCTGATCTAAATTCTGTACTTAAAAAAAAGGAAAAAAACCAACAACCCAAGACTGTCCTCCTATTGCAAAGACAGGGCAATGTCTGGAAAATATAAACCCAGCAGAGAACTGTGGGAGTAGAGCAAATATCTTGAAACAGGGCTGATATTTTAGAGGAAGGAAACTGTGATACTACCAGAGCGCTCTGCCAAAGTGCGTGCCTGACGACTGCTAGACGTTCAGCAGACCTGCTAGGAGATGATGCTGGTGGAGCCAA
>Ga0181612_132355_pt1 | contig 16632 bp, 10 predicted proteins | sample HoacroProtozoa21_FD_119630 | JGI IMG/M metagenome (GOLD analysis project Ga0181612, IMG submission 119630) | Hoatzin crop microbial communities from Cojedes, Venezuel. Combined Assembly of Gp0051906, Gp0051904, Gp0051908
AAGACCCGCCTGGACAAGGTCCTGTGCAGCCTGCTGTAGGTGACCCTGCTTCGGCAGGAGGGTTGGACTAGACGACCCACAGAGGTCCCTTCCAACCCCTACTATTCTGTGATTCTGTGTGATTCTGTGATTCTGTATGCGGAGCGACGGGCATGGAAAGTGAGAGGAGTCAAAGTGGAAAAACCACCAATATTGTGTAACTGCAGGTATTTTTAGCCACTGTACAGATATCCATATCCCTTTTGAAACTTTCTGAGTTCTTGACCTTGCTGACTTGCAGCACCAATGAATTCCACAGATCGCTTCCTGAATGAGAATGTGACTGACGGCCAGAAGCGTTACTAAGTAGAATACTCCCATCAGCTATAATTCAATAGGTATAATCCTGCTGTTTAACCATTAACAACATCTCTGTTTCTATCGTACAGGTATATGGCAGCAACATTTCTCTGAAGCAAGGCTAAAATACAAAGGACAGACTTTTGAACATGACTTCTTAGAATATTTAGCTGGTTCCTTATAGCGCCTGCAGGTCTCAGCACTCCTTTTTACTTTCCTTTTTTTCCTAAATCTGACTTTGCCTTCCCACAGGTGATACATTTCATCCTAGTTTTATTCATTCTGCTTTTTTTACAATCCATTAACTTGCTTTCAGTCAATTATCAACTGACTTTCAATACCTTTTAGTGTACAAGTCAGTGCAGAGAAAATTTTACCAAAATTTCTGAAAAATGGACGCAACTCTACAGGAATAAACATGGTCTCTAAGGGAAAGGAACATCTGAGGAATACTTTTGTAAAGACCAGAATTTGACCAAGCAGATGCTATAATATAGGTACTCTATAATATATAAGATGCTGCTAATATAGGTACTATATTATGAGCTGCTATCTCATGACTTTTAATACAGAAATGAGCCCATGAATTAATTTACTTGAGCATACTGATTCAATCTAAGGATACCTGCAATAATTTACATAATTTCTATCTCCCCTCTTTCTGTAGGTAATTTAGGACAATGTGTAATGCTTTTAATCAGTCTTTTATTAGTATCCTAAAAATGAAATCTTCCAAAAACAGGCTGTGAAGCAATATGAACTCATGTACAATTAGCTCAGTTTAAAAATGTTTTCTCCTAATGGGATTATGTTCTGTAAATGATCTTGTTGCTATGGCAACTACCACAAAAAACACACCATGTTTTCAGTTCAGTAGCAACTATTGCACCTGTGTACCAGCCTTTCTTTCTGTGGTTTATGTTTTCGCTTTTCAGACCATAGTGTGGAAGCAAAAGCAAAAACAGTGACCTAGAAAAGTTCAGGCATTGTTTCAGCTACACTTGCAAGTAGTATTGTTAACAGCACTTTTTGCAAATCTTTCCTTGGAATTAAGCTCAAATAATCTTTATTCATCAAACTGAAAACTGCTGGTGGGGAGAGCATGTGCATGTATCTGCAGGGAAAATAAAAAAGCACAATGCTTAATTTTCATGGCATCCTAACAAAATGAGTGGATAAATTGCACAATGATAAAATTTATCTTACAGTTTCAAAGAAGGCAGTAAGAGGCTGTGACCAGTATCAGCAATAGCCATCAATGAACAACTCCGTGTGGCCATGTACCTATCTTTAAAACATATCGAATTAAAAGCCTCTCTCCAGCTTCCCCTTTCCACTCCAGTCAAGGAAGCGTCAAACAACATTGTGTCATTTCCTTATCCTATATTCTCTGAGAGCTGGATGCTGGAAAGACACAAGGCAATGAGGAATTATTTTTAATAGTATCCAAAATAAGATAAGGTAAAAATGACTCCTTTTTACTTGTAAATGTGTTGCTAAGTTGCATTTGGAGTTAGACACACTGACTTAAGAGATAGAAGTGAATGTCAAGCTCAGGAAGGAAACGTGGGTGAGCAGAAAACAGAACTTACATCCTAAAGGTGGAATTTACCACTACAGAAGTTCATCTAGAAAACCCCAGAAACATGCAAGTCCATTTCCCCACCCAAACCTTTTCATTATACCCTCACTGAAAAGTAAAAAGAAACAAACAACATCCATTCCCTCCTTAAGGAAAAGAGGATGCTGCATTTATAATTTTGAGGAGCAATCAGACACAACAATGTTGGATGCAGAGTTTGAACACAGATAAGATTGCGTTCTGTTCCTCCAGCACCCAATTATCATTTCCGCCTTGTCAAAGGCTTATCGTTCACATACTGTCTCAACAGTAGAATTCAGTCCTTTGTTTTGGCAGAAAAGTAGACATAAATCAACATGCTGTTTTCAAACTGAAGACACTAAACAAGGTGTACTACAATTTCTTCATGAGGCTTCCTGGGCAAAACAAGTACAAAAACAGAGTCCGATGGAAGTCTGAAGAGGAATGCTTTGCTGGGCAAAAAAGGACTAGTCTGTTCGGAGAAGAACAGGGAAAAAGGCATTACCAGATGTTCCCCAACGGAATACTGCATGACCCACTGTATCAAAGAGAACTGACGGATTCAAACCAGTTTAAAGCGACATTTTATCTATGAGTGTTGAGAGTCTTACCAGTGTGACCTCTCGGCAATAGTCGTACCTGAACACAACTTCTTCATGCACAACATACTCCTTCCCCCATCTCCACAGTCACCACTGAAGCACCAGGAGAGTGGGGAACGAGCCCTTTCAGACAGGCAGTCAGGAAAGTAGTGCAAGAAGTCTGTCTTCCGCTATATCTGTTCCACAATCAGTTCCCAGAGCTGTATCACATAGTGAGGTGGTTTTGTTCTCAGTTTCTTCAGTGTATAGATCCAAAGGCTGGAAGGGCTTACTATGAAATAAATCTTTTGGAATGTGAGCTATCAGAGGTGACCAAACCGCACAAAAACCCACTTTGGCATCAGCATTTCTTGGATCAGGCTGTTCTTATTTCAGTGTTACTACCTTCCTATTCTTTCTAATCAGTGTTCAGAAAAGCTGAAACATCTCCAGCTTACGGCAGTGGATTTGGATTGAACACCGATGTTCAGTTCTCAGCTCTACCTCAGACTTCCTTTGTCATTTATCACCCATCTGTGTCGCTGTGTCCTCTCCTGCCTGGGCTACAAGCTTTCCTGAATACTTGTGTTCCTTTTTTGCGTGGCATAGTAAAATCCTAGGCACATGTGGGACCTCCACATACTACTGATATAAATATTAACCAATACGTTTAGATTTTTAGGAAGCGTTCCCAGTCTCATAGGGCTAATTTGTTCTTCTGTATGAAGAGGTACAAAAACCAGCCATCCTTCCCTTGCTTTTATATCATTCAGGTTCTGCTGCTCTGCTGCACAGAGTACGTTCCCTTCGTCATGAACATGAACAAACTGGTTTTGCCAGTTTTCCTCAAGCAGCAAGCCACAGGGCCAAAGTCCCTCAACTTGAACACAGAGAATTAAGCCCTGCCAGTAAAAAGTAACAGGGATAAAAAGCAGAGATACATGATGGTTGGACTTGCTGATCTTAGAAGTATTTTCCAACCTTAAAGATTCTGTGATTCTATGCATAAACTACTTTTTGGTTCACTTCTGTTCTTGTAAAGCTGACACAGCAGGTGCTTCCTGGTACCTAGAATATTAACTATTTTTTCTCATTATATGTGAGAAGCAAAGCAAAGAATGGTCCTAAAATAAAATCTCGGACTTGAATAGCCTGAGCTCTCAATAGTTTTTCATCTGCTGACCGAGGACCAGTGTTAACTTGTTAAAAAATGTATAATTATTATAACATGCAGGTATAATGTATGCAAGTAGCCACCCACTTTGGCATACTAGTCAGATGCAGGTAAAATTATCAAATGACACTATAAGGAGGTGAACAGTTTTTCTCACAAAACATGAATCCTATTGATCACCCTGCACACTAATATAGAATAATTGCATGAGACAGCAAAGTATTCAGGCACACAATCCACTGATATATGAGCAATGGTTATTATCTCTACAGTGACATTCATTAAGACAGACAGAAAATGATTTGTTTCCAGGGATATTGCTCAGACATTCTCAAGGTTTTTGGACAATGGCAAACGGGGGACATTTTGCGACTGTCAACTTTTGCCCAAGAAATGAAAGAGAAAACAAAAGACAAAGAGCAATTAATGACTAAGTGAAACGCTACATGCTGGGGCCATTAAGTTTTCATTCTGTGCATTAAATATTAACGAATAAACTAGAACGTAAACGGTGATGAACAGAAGAAAAATTGTTTTGCTTTGTTTTAGCAAATTTTATTTAATTCTCAGACAGGGCATTTTGTTTCTGAAATATTTAATTTAGAGGTTCTTGAGAGTCTCTGAAGTTATCAAATACCAAATGCTAATTAGATCATGAGACTTAACTAGCTGGACTGAAATGCCAGGGAAGAGAAAAAAAAAAGGTTATTTAATCATCAAAGCAATAATAGTTCCGCTCTGAAGAGAGCTCTTGTATACTTTGCTCAAGCTAAATCAAACTGCAGTGATTCTTGAATACAAAACACTGCAGGATCAATATTCACAGTGATGCAAGTATCATAAAATCTAGGCTTTACTCTAAGCATCTCCCAGGACACATGAGAAAACCCTCAGTCCATTGCTCGGTCCTGACCCAGTCCCAATTTTTGTACGTATTAAAGAACATAATTTGGATTTTAAATCTCTCCACGGGAGAGATGGTTGTCCAGTATCCCACAGCCAGCACTGTCACCACTAGGTCCCAGCAACCTGTCCACAGCCCATATGTGACTGAGAGCTGAAGGTAGTCCCCTGCAGGCACAGAAAGGCTGTCCTTTGAAATAAATTACTTAAGGCACAATGCAATTGAATCCATTTCTGAGGTTAATCTGTAATGACACAAATGGCTGTTTCCGCCTGTGAACTCACTGTTAAGCAAGTGCTGATCTTCCTGGGAGAGGTAACCGAATTCTGCTGGCTCACTGGTGTAAGCAAGTCGTTGGAAGGAAGATTGGGAATGACCCTGAAAAGTGAAAGCCTAGGCAGAACGGCCCTCAAGGATGCAAACTCACGGACATATCTGGAGGCAGAATTTGGTTCATAACATTAATATATTCTTTCGGAAGTGAAGACTCTCCATAACAGAAGATTAGTTCTGACAGTCTGTAAAGCACATTCACTATACTAAAAGCAGTCTGAGAAAACTCCCAGGTAGTTGCCTATAAGCCAGTAGCATCTATCTAGAAGACACTAATAATTCGAAATGAGCACACAAAGTAACAATGTCACTGGGGGCCTGCAAGGAACTAGAGAAGGTAGTGTAGAAGAGTGAGATATAGTCTTCCAAAGAAAAGTTCAGTATTAGCCTTACAAGTTCTGAACTCACCTCTTTTTCATAAGCTCTTCATCCAGTTTGCTCTAAATTCAAATTATTTGTTCATTATATTTAAATTAAGCTCTTTCAGAGAAAAGGTATTTTCATTTCCCAGTCATGTGAAAAAAAAGAGTAAGATGTGCCAAGAAAACAGCGTGGACTTCTGTGAGACATTTCTTCTACAGGAACTACATCATGTGGAATCTGATCAGAAAACTAAGATCCTGATGTCACTGTAGACTTGTAACTGACCCCAGCTGTATGCTCTCTTAAACTCATAAAAGCAAGCAGAAAATGAACATAACGTTTCCATGTGTATTTTCATTTCAGAAGCACTAGAATGTCAAAAAAGTGTTCTCTAGAGACAGACCAACACATTGCCACATTTCCTATGCTGTGACCTTCCTTTTTTCTAACAGGACCAACTCTAAACTCCTCTTTCAATACAAAGTGGCCATGATCTTGATTAAAACAAAAGGAAAATATCACTTGTGAACACTGAAATTTAAAAAAAAAAAAAGTTCTCATAGGGCCTCAGAAAAATCCTAAAAAACTTATGCAGTTTGTCATGAAAATCAGAGTCAAATGTATGCATTTGCCTGAGCTCTGCTTTTCTAGTGTCCAGCTGGAAGTCTGAATCTCACAATCCATCATTAAACACCAGGCTGTTGATAATTCTGTGATGCTCTCTCTCAGTCACACTTGATGGAGCTCCTTTGACTCTGTAGAATACATTGAATATTTCTACCCAGTGGAACAGATTATTCCACAGTCCAGTGCTGGCGGCTCTGGCCTGGAATGTAGGAAGGTGTTTCTAATCTCCTGTCCCAATGATAGCATCGCTCCTTACACAAAGTAGAAAAGCATGCAGCCTATTCTGTATATGCCTATGACCCCTCCTTTCTTTCCCATCTATCCCCTTCAGTCACAACTTTCCCATCTCCTTACTTTGATCTGAAAGAAACTCCTTACAAGAAACTGTAATGACATCCCTATATGAAAAAAAAAAAATTAATGATCTGGTTTTCCACTGGGAGCCTATATTGTCAGAAAAATCTTTACCATCTGTAAAAACGGTCTCCTGACACCTGGTTACAATTCTCCAGGGAGAGCATCATCAGTATGAGCAAAATCTCAGCTCTGTCCAGCCCCGACTTCTGAGAAACATGGAATCTAGGTCTTCACAAGTGATGCATAGTAAGCAGAGACAAAGAACTGACAGGCACATATTCCCTCAAAAAAAGAGAAAAAAATATAAAGGAAAAAAGATGTTTCATTGTCTTTCTGCATCCCTCAATCCTAACAGTGGTACCTCCGCATGCTCCACCACCTCTGCGATGTGTCATGGAGGACTTGAATCATCTCTGATGGACGTCGGCACACATCCCGCTGAACATCGGACAGAATGATCTGCTTGTGATTGATGCCAACTGCTTAGGAATCATTTGGCTCCAAGAAACTGTTCCTAACAGTTTGTTTGATGTATTTGATAGGAACTGGGAGGGGAAAAACAATAATTTAATGATACAGCATGTCAGAGCTAACATTGGTTTTGTTAGGAAAATTGTGCTTTTATCACATACATCACTGGATTAAAATAAACAACTGATGCTCGAGTCTAGAGTGAAGTTTCAGTAATGGATGCAGTGGTTCCAGTTGTACGGAGAGGCACAGCAGGAGCCAACACAAAGCCTTTTACTGCCTTAGTCTGTTAAGAGTGGCCTGTCCCTCTTAGCAGGTTCGTGCACTGACAAGCAGGGCAGTAGTACCTCACATGAGACAGCTGCTCTGTACACTGGCTGAAGTCCCACCAGGGCAGTGAAGAAAGCCATTTATCCTGTGCAATTTTTCCACAGCTAACACACCACAGAAGCCAGGGCCCTCCTTGGGCAGAGGTCTTTTACGCGACCGACGGAGACACAATGGTCAGTGCCAGGCTCCTGTACGGCACGGTGTTTCCTCACTTGCTCTGACCTCCTCTGAGAAGGGAAGATGTCACCCTGCTTGCCTTGGCATCTTGCTTGGCATGCAAAGGAGTGAGGAGCTGGTGGAGGAGGTCACAGTCCACCACCTGGAGTAGCCCACCACCCTCTCTACTGCTGCTGCTGAACTGCCCTGAGTTAGTAGAGACATCCATCCTCCCACCACCCCAAACGCTGATGGTAACATCAGCTTTGGGAGGTTTTTTGCTACACAAGCCCAGACAGTGAGTTGTATTGTCTACTTGCTCACATTCATCCTGCACAAAGAAAAGATATGGTAAAATGCTACTTTGATAACTAATGTGCCATTATACATATGGGGATGAACTGAATGTAATAAAATACAGAGTTCACCTGATTCTACCCTCCTCCCCTCCAATGCCTCTCTGTGGAAGGTAAAAACAAAAACAAACAACCTAAAAAAATATTCCAGTTTTCCCACTGCATGGGCTTTTCTTTGTACAAAAATGTACACTGCTCTGAGTTAAAGATAAAAAGTAGCATACCCTGAATGTTGTTTTTTTAAAATCTCCAAACTTACAATTTTCCAGGAGTTTTACTATATGGCAAAGGATGAAGATCTTGGACCTGAAGAGGTATTTCCTTCAGTCCCTTCCTGACAATTGCTGCCAGATTCTACTGAAGAAGCAACAACTCTTCTAACACATTCGAAAATATTGAGCTGCTGTTCTCTCGACACTTTCTGCCAGAGCTGTAACTAATAAAATCATCTTGTTCAGTGTCCAGAGAGGGTGGCGATCCCTGAAGTTTTCCAAAGCAGCAGATTACAATTGTTATGTAGATGCAAGAATATCTCGTGGTTCAGAAAACCCATAGCTGAATGTTTTTCTCTTCATTACCAAAATCTATATGGGTATCGACTTATCTTTGTTGATAAAGAAATTAAAAAATGGTGACATTTGTGACAAAAAAAGTATGGAAGTATTTGTACTACTGTTTTCGGGAAACAAAATGCGTACCCTATAATAATAAGGTACTAAAGCATTTTTGATCCTAGTCTGGGAGGTTCACTGTGACTTGTCCTTTCATTAAAACTGTAACACACTCCTTCCCATTAGTCTTTCTGTCCCCCTGAGGTGGAGGACATCTGCATTTGGCGGCACCTGTTCAACTCTGGTAGCACAAATTCCACTAAAATGTAAAACATGAATTCATAGACTTATGAAGGCTCTCCAGTTGAGTAACTCTGTCATTATGTCTTGCGGAGGGGAAGGAACCAAATCCGAAATACTCAAGAACCCCTTCCCAGTTACCACTCCATCTTCCCAATGAGCAATAACAGATGTTAAACTGCCATTAAATAACAAGAACTAAGAAACCCTGGCCACAGCCACAATTTCTCAAAAAAATTGTATTGTGGTTAAGACGCCGCTTTTCCTCAGGTTGACAAAACAAAGTTAGTTTTGCCCATGCTGCAACATCACTGAGCCCACCACGGGCTAAAGTAACCCAGCAAAAGCTGGGCAAATACACAAATGGTTGTGTCTACACCTTGTTCTGCACTGCTGCAGCCACATTGCCACCAATACTGTTGGTGTGTGTTTAAATCACCATGAATCGCAGTCCCATCTTCGTCTGCAGTACACATAGACTCTCTGCCTTAAAACTAATCTCAAGCTCACCATCTTACTGTCTTTTCATATCTGCCCCCGGTTTTAGCATTTAGTCTTCCCAAACTCTGTTTTCCTGTTTTGGGGGGAATTCTTTGTTCAGAGGAATTTTAATTTTTTTAGATATTCATTATTTCATGCACTTTAAATGTCATTTTCCTTGCCTGGATGGTAACTGTTGTGTAAGCCACACCCAGGAAAAGAAAGGTGTTCAGTTTGAGGTCCCCAGGCTGCATGCCTTGGCTCCACCAGCCAAAGGAAGCTTCTCTTGTAATGAAGCATTTAATGGAGCACTACCTGAAATGATTAAGCGTCAACAGCAACACTGCCTTGTGTCCCCCTGGAACCAGTTTTAAAGTTATAATCTAGCATCTTCACGAACTGGAAGATGGATAACTTTGCTGACAATTTATACAGCAAAAGAAACAATATATGACAGGCAATTGTGAATTCTAACTCTATAGTTGCACTTAGGAGGCCTCAGTAATATCACATGAGAATGAATCTCAAGTAGCTATTATTTAATGCATCTTTTATTTTCTAAACGCCACTGAAGCAGGGCTTTTCATAACAGCAATAGTTCCAGGGTCAATTTTTCAATGGGGTAGAACAGACTGACCTATATTAAACTCCAATAAAAACAGGAAAATACATTGTTGTTTGAGAGACATCACCTTTAGGAATTCAGTGGCATGACACAGCATCAGTAAATGCCAAGGTATCTGGGGTCTGGATGTATCTGCTAGGATGCATAGCTCATCTGTACATGTTCAGTCAATCAGTAAATCTGGGACAGTTTTCTAGGCAAATTTTAAGGAAGTTTCTTACTAAATGAAACCCTAGCTGTGGGAGATCATATGCTAACCTAGAACAGCTAGTCTTTTGTAGACAGTTTCAAAGTGACAATTTGTAGCTGCAGGTGATGTTTGTCCTTTTGTTTCAGGTAAGTGTCTAACTGTCTCTTGCACCTGTGTAGGCTTTCACTTCATGACCAGATAACCAAGTTCTGCAGGCTCAACAGATGCCACATCTCTTTTTAGTGCTTCTGTGTGGAAATATCCTTTAATTTACTGCTCCTTCTTTCTGTACTATCAGAAAAAAGAAGAAAAAAGGCATGTTCCACTGATATTCACAGGCTATAATTCATCTCACACAACCATCTCGAAGTTAGGGAACTACTTAATCAGACAGGTTCCTCCTACTGTCTAAGGAGGAAACAGGTACACTTACAAGACTATTCCTTCCTCCTTAAGGTAACATAAAACATAATTGGGCTGAAGATACCTTTCTTATCTATATTTTTCTGTCCTGAGAAAGCAAGTAAAGCTGAGTCTTTAGTGTGCAAGAGGACTAATTTCAATGTTCTCACATCACAGAATAAGTTGCTCTGATCTATCTAGCAGCTGTAAGATCCCATTGTTGTAATGCAAGCTGCCCTCCAGCTTTTTAATACATCACAGACCACACAGTGCTAAAAGCCCAGAACAGCATTGCTTTCAACAACGTTTCTGTATTTATTGTAAATGCCAATAACTTTTGGACAACTTGCAAAACCAGCGTGTGTTCTTCTACATCATTGAGGCAAGGTTACATCTATCAATTATTCTATCAAAACAATAAGGTTTTCGTGTTCCTGTGTGTCTATCAGACTCAACACAAATGCTATCTCTTGACTAATACAGCTGCTGGTACTTCATATGCGCAGGCATACTCAGAGAAGCACCTGAAAGAAATCAATTCAGTGGCAATCTTCTTTTTGAGTGTGGAAGAGCCTCAAGCAACTACTCCTGTACTCCCAGACCAGTTATTTCACAGGAGATAAAACATGAGAAGCCCTAATCCCTTCCAGTCAATGGCACATTTGTATTACAAGCATCACTTTCATGGCAAACAGCTTCTAACAATCACAGTTACAACTTATCCCTAGAGAAGGAGGATGAAATAGGACAGGACACAGAGGATCAACATGGGACTCAAGAACTGGTACTAGGACAAAGTTTTCAGATGTCCAATCCCTAGAAAGCATTCATAGGCACAGGACCCTTCTTGACAGATGGAGAATGCCTGAGTATATGGCATATCTGACCTTCAGGAATCAAGCCTGGCATGACTGATAAGATGAGCGTTAGGCCTAGAGGAGAGGTGACAAGAACAGAAGAGACTTGACTTGTAATCTTTCTGGCTTGTTTAAGTGTACAGAAAAGGAATGAGACAAACATGGCTACAGCAATACAAGACTATCAGAAGGCAGGAAGACGAATGTTAAGGGAAATGAAAACTCTATAGGAGGGGAAGTTGCCACAAACAATGTATTAGAAAATGCAGTTAAAATTAGACAGACCAGATGACTGCCATCCTATAAATTAAGAATGTAAATTATAGAGCAAGCAGCAAATATTTTGTATCTCTCTAATTCTGTGACAGTAGATGGAATACAGCAAATTTGTGCTTCTTTAGTTAACGAGGGAAAAGTTGTTTGGGTCCTATAGTCTGACTGCAAAGATAGAAGAGACTTTGAAACAAATTCTGAAGGTAAAAATAATTAAAAGATGTGCTAAATAAAAAAGGAAATGCAACAGTACATGGGTGTACACTGCATCGAACTATTATTTTTTGCTAATGAAAATTATTTTCTACACAAAGGGAAACGCTATGGGTCTCATTATTTGGACTTAATTAAAGCATCTTACAGGGACACATGGGAAATAATAAAACTAGAGAAGATTGATAGTAGTATTAATATGATAAGGCCTATAAAAGATTGTTTATAGAGAAGACAAGAATACCAGTAAGGAAGGACAAGTCTTTGGCCAACCGTATTTCACACTTCCATTAACAACTCAGCCATAATAAGTGAGAGCACACTGATGAAATCCAGTAATGATGTAATGTTGAGAAGGATCTCAAAATGGTAAGGACCTTAGTATTGTCATGAAAGAGCTGGATGACTGAGAAATGATGCAAGTATGGGTTGAAAACGAATACTTTTAAGTGAAAAGTCACCGATTTAAGCACTAACATCAATAATTTCAGCTTAAGCTTGGGAGTTCATCCTGCGAAGATGAAAAGAAGTAGAAAGAAAGAAATGTAGCGGTTTATTACAGAATGATCTATAAGCCACCAGTGTACTGCTGTTGAGAGAAATGCAATCTTAAGATGCCTGATACAAGGCACTTCCTTAGGAGTTAAGGAAATCAGTTTTTCTGAAACATCATCTGAAATACAGTTCTGGCCAAGCATGTTGAAGAAGTCAATGCAAACTGGAATGCACATGAGAAAGGATGACCAGGAAGGTCATCATAAGAACAAAAAATTTCTCTTACAAAAAAAAATTAACCAATTTGACTCATTCAGTGTAACGTATCTTACACCATGGTGGGGCAAGTACAAGAAAGAGAAGGAAGAGAACAAGAATACAAGTTACATAAAGTTGTCACAAGCACAGGCGGGTACAGACAGGTAGTCCACCAGCCTGGCACAATTGATACCAACTCTCTTTTCAGACAGCACTGGGTTTGTCATATATTTGATTACCTTTGAGTTCCCAGCACAGATTACCAGGGTTTGTAAGGAAGGAGCAGCCTTTTTCAAAGTGAGGAAAAAGATCATGCTATTGGAGCAACAGGCAATGTTCCACGCTTCTACTAGGGTCCACCCAAGTGCAAAACTGCCTCAACAGCAGTTTCATTATGAGGTTTCCATTTAGAAATCTCCCTCCCACTGTTTCCCTTCTCCTTTGTGTCCAGCTGCTACTTGTAAATCCAGTAAGGATTTTTAAGCAGGTATCAAGTTCAGAAACACATTTTTTGAATCCTTAGAAGAGATTTAGAAACCAACAGGTAAAATGAAAAACTTCTGAGTTTTCCTCTATTGATAAAGCTTGTTGGATTTTGTCCAGAAATACATAAATATGCTCAATATATAGTGAGAAGGTAGAACATTAATAGATTAACCCAAAGAATGACCTGAGAGCAATCCACCCTATCATTATATCTCATTCGTGTTATATCTTTGCTTTACTATTTATAATCTTGCATTTCCCTAAATGACAGCTGTCAAAAAGGAACCAAAACAATCATATGCCTGTTCACAACAGGCAACTAAAAGAAAATACTCTGTTCTGTGTGGGATTACTGCTGGTTAGACTCTACTAGAACATGTCACAAAACTGCAAAGCCTTGTAATTACTAATTACACAACCAAGAAGATGACTGAGAGTGCCATTCACCAACCCAGTTTACCAGGAGATAGACACTGAAACAGAAATAAAAAGACGCATCTCCAGAAACCATGCTTGTAGCCTAAGAACACAAATAAAGGAAAACACAGACTCTCAGAGAGCATTCTAGTACACCCCTAAGGCTCCTTGGGGCTACTCCCACACACCCATAATTGCCCTTCAGCAATGCTGCTGGCAGCAGTCAGAGGGACCGCAGCATATTTGGCCCCATACGGTGCCCCTCTCACTTGGTCCTTTGCTGCTGCTGCTTTTGTAGTGCAATGCCATTCGGTGCATTTGGGGGAAAAAATAAGATAAAATCAGCCCACATTCTAGCAGACTACAGGGAAATTAGGGAACCAATTTCGAGTCACCATCTTTACAAACAGTGGCCCAGTTTACAGAAATCTTCAGGGAGCTGAACTTCAACAGTTTTAAATACAGTGAAATAGGTTTCAGAAGGAAAAGCAATAGTTGTCCAGAGACTGTACGGTGTGGGTGGGAGCAAACGGCAGTCCTATAAAAAATGGAGCAGCTGCTACCAGTTTGGCATAGTTATGCAGTATTTAGCATATATCACCCCCGAGGATGATTATCTTTCTGTCATAGGCATAAAAGACAGATAACTCATAAGCCAGTTGAATCTCTTTCTCATAAGCGGTAGGGAGGTAATGCACTGATAACTCTTCAGAGGTTAAATATATTTATCCTATGGCAACGAGCTTTTATTATTATGGTATTTGAAAGGGACAGATATGGTCTGAAATCCTGATTTTTCATTTCTCTGTCTGTTTAGGTTAAGCTTTTTATTGTATCTGCATTATGCTTGCCAGAGTAGAATACAGGAGTAATCCAGAAGAGGCAATAGAAAGAAACATTGGATAAGCATATCCATTTCTTTTATTAGGCTTTACAGTGCAAGTACATGCACCTGTTTTCTTTGGGTAGCTATGTCGATGAAAACCTGCCCAAAATGATTAGTAGTACAGACAGTTTTTAAGAGTCCATGTTTTCTTCTTGTGGCAAAATCACAACAAGCAAGAAATTTTGAGGTGGAAGCCATGAGGTGGTATTTTCCCTAAATCCTTCACAACGCCTCTTTTTTTTTAATTCACTTTCACAGCAATGCAGATTTCTGAAAGGGGTGACAGTGACAGTTTACACTGTCATGAGACCCTGACCATCCCAGGTTGAGCGACAGTAACAGCCCAGTAGGGCCATTTCTAGGGGAAATAATTACTTCAGGCCTTCATAATCTTGAAGACAGTTCATATATAACATTCATTAGCAGATAATTTGATCTTTTTATGGGATTCTCAGAAGCCCAGGCCCTAACTGATTTGTTTTGTGAAATATGAACTACTCTGAGTCAGCCCTTCATTTATTAAGCTAAATCAATTTCTTTCAACAGAGAATGTGCAAGGTACATCGTCAGAAAATTAGCCTGTATCAGGGATGCTAGAACCCGTGTTTCAGACTCTTTGGCATAATCGTGCTGTTAACTTTAAAACAAATTCCAAGAGCAGCACCTATATACAGTAAGATCGCATCTGAGAGAGACAGCTTCAAGCACCAGTGGGACAATTCTCTTTTTATGGGTGATTTATTTGAAGTTTGGCTCCTACTCTGAAGAGGCCATTCCATTTTTCTTTAAGGGGAGCTCAGAGATTTTAGGCTCCTAAATTGGGCACCTGAGTTGGATGGTAAAAGTTAAAAAAGAGCAAATGGAATTTAGCTGTTAGCTCTCTGTTCTGAAAGGTATGATCTTTGTGCCATCATAAGAAGGATCTACCATTAATTATTCACTGTTCTTTGTTATCATCTTATTCAACTAAAACTGCATTTTAAAAGAATAACACAGCAATATACAGGGCAGAGAGTACAGAGAGAGGACTTCTTCACTTGCTTCTTGTGCATTATATACAGCATTATGTATTTCAATGCACTAAAAATTAAAATAGTAAATTGTTTGTATGCCAAGCTGAAAAAGAAAACCTGCTTAAAATTCTGATAGAGACTGATTATTCTAACTGCTGAACAGCTTTTTCAGCTGCAAGGCTCAGAAAGATTCATCCATACAATGCACCACTGTCACTCAATTAAAGAAGTTTTATAATCCACTTTTGAAAGCAATAATTTCCTAAATTCTGTGAAAGGATCAATCTTTTTTCCTCTCAGAGTTTAGAAATTATCCCTATTACAGCATTTTTTAAAATATTAAGACAGTTAATTATATTACTGGGAAAGCAGATCAAATAGTACCATAAAAGGAACGTAAAACAAAAGCAGTCTGCAAAATGCCTCACTGCAGCAGGGGAGTGGGAAAAAGCATCTTCTCACCGGCTACAGGCAGGTACAGCCCGGGAGGATATTCTCCAGAAAATCAGGATAACTAGTTGTTTGGGACTCAGGGAGCTTCCACAAACTAGTATATTTGCAGTAAGAGCTTACATTTCTATTCAGTTTTTCACAGTTTGCATTAATAAGCACATAAACAACAACTTCTCAGGACATTAAAACAAAAAAGGAAACAATTTATTTCATCAGTGCCTTTCCTGAATTGTTCCGTCCTTTGCAGCTTCTGTAACAGTTTTTTAAGCAGCCTACTCCAGCTTTTCAACTGTGTTGCGATGTCCAGTCTAGTACAGTTATGGCTGAAGATAGACCAGTTCTCTATCTGTGAAATGGAGATAGTAATCTTTCCTTTTTCTGCTTTTAGTCATGTTGTTTGATTGTAAAGCACTCAAAGAAAAGGGTGCTTCTTACTATTTATATATGTGGTAGTGGGACATTTATTTCAATTATTTTAATATTCTGTGGTTTCCTGCCTCTCATTGAACAGAGAGCTCTGATGCACAAAGCTGTGTGCTTTTTTTTAATAGAGAAATTGTCAAGGCTCTTGGTGAGATGACATTAATATTTATTTTTTTCATAAAACTGCCAAAAATTACAAAGAGCAAAACCAACCCCTCAACCCCCTCATCAATCTCTGCATTCAAAATCAGTTTTAAAAAAAACAAAACCACACACTACAGGAATTTACTTCTAGGTGATGTTACTTGTCAGTCACAGGACTGCACCAGTGTAACATCAGGAGCTGAGTAGGGCTGCTTTATAACACTGATCTAGAACAGGCAAGTGATGCTTGCCAGACTCATCAAGGCAGCAGTCAAAGAAAAAGAGGGTGGTTAAGAGGGACAATAGCATTGCAATAAGGCAAGAAGCAGCACTGAAAAGGGGAAATATACAACAGCTTTAAGTTTCTACCTATCTCAGGTGAAAATTGTGTAACTTCTAATGCAGCAGAGACATTTAAAGATATCCATCACATTCATGGTGTCACTCTTGGGAATCTTGAGGTTTTTGCACACAGCTGACAACCTGATGCAGAAAGGCATTTCTGTTCAAGCAGAAGCTTAAGCATAAGCTTAACTACACAATAATTTCCTATGAAAGAAAGCCAGGTGCTT
>Ga0181612_117573_pt1 | contig 16631 bp, 13 predicted proteins | sample HoacroProtozoa21_FD_119630 | JGI IMG/M metagenome (GOLD analysis project Ga0181612, IMG submission 119630) | Hoatzin crop microbial communities from Cojedes, Venezuel. Combined Assembly of Gp0051906, Gp0051904, Gp0051908
AATAAATTATAAAGTCACAGATAGTTAATAAACAAACAAAATGAAATTTCACACTGCAAATGTAACTTGGTATTAAGTACCTTTCGTGCATTTAGCAAGAGCCCCACGACCGCCTGTTCTTGGGGGTGATGCCTCACCCATGGACAGCACGCCTTGGCAAGGGCCTGGCCCTCTGAAACCGCTGGAAAAGGCCCGATGGGCCGGCACGTGTCCCTGCGACGCTTTTATCCAGTGAACGAGGCTTGGCTGAGTTAACCGTTTTAAAGAAGAGCTCTCTGCTTTCGCATACCATAGTTAACCCGTTAAAGGAACAAGATGATCACTCCTGACTCTCCCTACGGTTATTTTCATCTTTCCTCCCTGTTTGGAAGAAGCAGCCCCGTGAAAAATCAAACTGCTTCCCATAGAGGCCGAGGGCTCTGTCTGACATCCTACATCGGCTTATTCAAACTGAATACTTCATACTGAGTAATTCTTGGTCACATATTCCTTTTGTGCCTTGATGTAAAAAGAAGAAACTAGATCATGACCTTTCGTATTAGCAGTGTGGTAAACAGATACTGTGTCTGGGTTCGCTGTCTGCAAGTCCAGCGATGTAAACGAAAACTTGGATAAATATGTGTGTAAATAAATTAAATGATATTTTATTAAATTATATTTTATGATATGGCCAATGGTTAAATAACGTTATCAAGATGGAAAATACAGTTGTGGATTTTATTTCCTTTTACTTCTTCCAGGGAGTATTTCAAATACAGTAGTTTTATAAATATCAGAAACTGTTAAACTTGCTTCAGCAAAGAAGGAGGAGCTAACAACCATAAAAAGGAACTTGCATGTCACACTAAAAATGAGCTAGAACTGTCTGTACTATTAACAGACAAATAGAAAAAGGGAAAGTAGCAAGCAAAACATTACCTGGAAAAAAAATAAACATTCTCAGACCAAAAGCAGAACTTTTCCTGAGCTAGATCCTCAGTTTGTGGCCATACCTAAGAAAAGGCAAAGCAAATCAGTGGACTAATTGATCCTAGAAGCAACCTGAATCCTCATTAGGGATTTTATGCTTGCAAAAGAGGGTGGGGGGAAATCAGGCAAGAATAATGAGTAGCAAGAAACCCTTCCCCTCCCAGACAAACCCACATCAGGTCTTAGATGGAAATCATACGAGAAACCCTGCTTCTACTTAAGTAAACAGGAGCATAGCGACTTCTTTCACTAAGATGAAGCTCTCAGCCTAGGTGGTGGACTCCTTTCTGTAGGTGCTGAAGATTTCCTGCCCCTAACATAGGAAAAAACCCTAAAATGACACTAGTTTTCTCCAAGTGGAACTGGTGGAATTCTTAATGTTCAACAGAAAAATATTTGTTTGATGGAAGGAAACAGGCACTGACATCAGAGGGACCAAGCTGGGGGTTTGCCAGGTGCAGTATCTTAAAACTATTGACGATGTCCTGATCTAAAGTTACAACTGCAAAGGAAAGTCAGGCTCCCAGCCTGTCCTGTGCTCAGGGCATGCACGCCCCAAGAGAAATGAGCAACAATGAAGTCAGCAGCCAGCAGAATACATCTATCATTTTCAAACAATATTTGCATTTTTCTTCTGCCCCAGTGCAGCAGAATGGTAGCTGGAGTGTGGGATGTACGCGTTTAGACTGGTGAAGTGAGGGGCTCAACTGCAGAAGCCCAAAACCACACACCACCAGTAATTCATATGGGTTAATTCTTGTATGCAAATTTTCTGATTTTTACTATTCTATTATCTGGGAAATTCTGGGGAAATCCTGAATCCTTTGGCATCAGTAGCAAAACTCATTAATTTCAAGAGGACAGAGTGAATATTTATACTAAAGATGGATCCCCACAGTTACCAGGTTCTATATTCAAGACTGTGTTTCCAGGATGATGAAAATTAGGCTGAATTTAGATGTCTTTATCCCTGTGTGATATTTATTCAAACCAGATGCCTCAAATTCCTTATGAATGCTTACAATAACTATTAATCAAGATTCATATTGTACAGATTGTAATTGAGTGTTCAGATCTGCAGTCCGTTTCAGATATCAAGAAACAGTGATTTTTTTAAAACTTCCTTCACCAAAAAGGGATCAAAGAAAACTATGGTAAACAACACGTAGCTCCCGTGAGCTATCACACACAGTCAGCCTGGAAAATTCCTACAGAAAACAAATGTTAGTAGTAATATCTTATATGACCTGTGCTGGGTAGTACTCAGGAATCCCAGTGATGAATCAGGACCTCGTAAGAATTCTAATGCAGACTGAAGAGGTCCTGTCCCAGAGGAACCACGGTTTAGAGATTACAGGGCTCTAAATATTCAAATACTTACTGTGGTGCATTTTATTTAGGAGCCAGTTAAGGAAACAATACCTACAAGAGAAATCATATGGTGTGTGTTCTTTCCAGTGACACTACCCTACAGACCACAGCTTCTGCAGTGTGGGCTTTTCATTGACCAAGCTGCAATGCTGAGGTTCTTGAGCTGAGTAACGTAAATACACCCTGAAATGAATAAACGGGGCTGACACGTATGTTATTCACACCCTGATGCATTGTTTGTGCAATCTTTAACTTTAGAAACAATTCGAACGTTACTACTAAGTGCAGAGGCATAGGGAAGAAGTGTGCCATGGACTGCAGACCACGGGCAAACAAGAGACCTGATGACTGTTCTTGGTTTAGAAGAATATGTAAACAAAATGGCCATAAAGACCTGAGCTTGTGTGTGCTACATATTTACCTAAGCATAACTTCTCTGTGGAACAACCAAATCCCAGTGTATGCAGGAAATAAAGTTGTCTAACAGGATGTTATCAGAAGGAAATAAAATAACTCAGTTTCTTAGCTATACTTACTGCTATTTGCTATTAATTTTCCTGAATACACACAACTAAGGCCTTCAACATCAGACCTCAACAGAGCACTCTAACACACCCATTGTTTTACTTTCAGCGAAAAATGTAGCAAGTCTATTAGATGGCTAATTAGTAACTTCAATTGTAAAGCAGACTGTTTACAGTAAGAACATGTTCACCCAAAATACAATGAATAATAAATGATATCCACCAATTCTTTAAAGTCAGATAATAGCCTAAAGAAACTGAAGATATTACACAGCAACAAAAACCTAACACTGAAAAAACTTCTTATTTCCTCTCAGGCCTTGGCCCTCTGTTTGGAAATGTGGAAAAAGATATTTCTAAGATGAATGTCTTTTGTTACTGCAGCATGATTACATGATTCTAGTGGTACCACAAGCACAAGAGGAGAAAGAAGCAGTGCTGGCTTTCATCACATGCAGGAAAGTAATTCTTGCAATAAACTTTTGTGTGAAGAAACTAAGATACTTCAGATATGTCATTGATTGGAGTGTCATATCTGAAGCCCAGCTGTACAATGAGGGGCTTTTTATTCTAATTCTTTTGTTTCCTCACAGTCACTGTTTTTGTATTAAAAACAAAATAAAAAAGATCAGGCTTCTGCTGAATTTTCTCAAGCTGACTCTTCACCCCGTGAGTGATAATTTGGAAGGTTAACGTCTCTTCAGCTGTTTTAGTTTTTGTTTTCTAATTTGCACAACTGAAACTCAGTCAGTCAATAAGCTGGTACACCAGCCCTGACTCAGCTCTCAAACATGTCAGTGTATCGTGGGTGTGACTCCACTGAAGTCAATCCAGTATGAAATTAAAACAATAGTGAGTGTGAAGGGTACTCTGGGTGCCCGATGCATAACAGCCAGGGTAACGTAGCAGCGACCAAGTCCATTCCGCAGGGTCCCCTCCGTGATTCTCTGGCTGGGTGCAGCGCCCTTCAGCCTGGCAGAATTGTTTCCCACTTCCCCAGGATACAGGGCACGGTGAAGCGCCAAGCTCTCAAACCCAGAGCGTGCACCGGTAAAACATCTTGTGCACGCACCTAAGAGAAACTAGCAGATAGCAACAATGGCTGCTGAATTAAAAAAAAATAATCTGCAAAAGGTCAGGGACACAGAAAACAGAAATCTGCCAAGTCCTGCCTGCCTGATGACAGCCACCCTCGCTTTTTGATTCCATCTTTAGGCAGCTGTAAAAAGCAAGCCCCCTTCCTCCCCCTCACTGCGATGCAGGCGTCCACTGTGCGTTCTGCTGGGACACGAAGAATCTTCCTCATTCACAGTGCCGCAGCAGGACGCCCAAGCGGGAGAAGCGGGATCCAATTAAGGTGGGGCCCAGCCTTATCCAGAACGTCGGATTCACGGGAGAGGCAATGACACTATCAAGCTCCTGCAAAATAATTAAGGAAACTGTTCTTCAGACGAGAGGCCACTCCCATTGTTGGAAAAGAAAAAAAAAAGTTCATTAACAGCACAAGAAAGTGAAGGTTATTTTAGTCTAGGCATGCCATGTAAAACTGCAAGCATTTTAACTTAGCCCTGGGTTGAAAGGCATAAAAACTAAATAGGATCACAACTTTTCATTATATTGTTGCTTAAATTGCTCCTGTTTTCTGGTCTGCAGTTGCTCAGGCCCCTGAAAATTTGGCACCAGAAATAATTCTCCAGAATATACCTTTCCACTTATAGAAAGTCTATATATGTTCCCCACAGAGAGACGAACCTAAAGCTGAGAGCGTGCTCTATATTGTCATTAGATTGTCATCAGTGCTTGCACTGGGAACTGAAATGGGAAGAGTATGCCAATTATTTTTTTTTCACTTTTTTATTTAGTAAAACCCAGTGCACCATGTGCTTGAAGTTAAGCACATGTTTAAAGTGGTTAAGGAAATAGGAATGGCTTAACGTATGCCTTTGGAGGGACAGAGTTGATAAGACAGATTACAGTTTTACCACAGAACTGACACAAAAATGGATTCAAAACCTCTTTTGAACTAAAAACAGCTATAATACAATCTTTGTCTACACCAAATACTTCTGGCTTCATAACCAGCAAACTGGATTTTTATTTCATAAATTTCCCCAAAAAATGTTAACTGTGCCCTCACAGCATTTTTGTTAGCTCTTCTGGAAACAAATCATAAGGCCTTATTTATATGGTTCTGACATCCTTGGTACAGGCCAAGGGGTGGATTTAAATTGCTCCAGTTGCATTAATATAACTTCATTGATGACTTCATTTTGGAAAACAGGCAGTCAATTAAGTACAGTTGTGTAAGAGTAATTCAGTAAACTAGAAAAATTGGCCATGTAGGCAAGCCCACACGACTTTAGTCCTGGCGTATAATCCCTTAGAGTTAGCAAACAGGGTTTCTGGGGGAAAGGACTTGGCTTTCTTATTTAGCATTTTACAGTGTCTAGCTCAAAACCTCCTGATCCATTACTGCATGGGTTAATATTAATAATTTCATTATTAATAACATTATTAATTGGGGATCTACAGCTAGTCCCAGTACATTCTCTCCATTGCAGCCTACCAGTAGCCCTGCAGAGCTGCGTGCTGGCACGTTCCGGAGGGACACCACAGTATGTGTGAAAGGGAAAACACATACCAAATGAGGGGACAGCAGGGTACCCTAAAAGGGCAATGTAAGGAGGACCCACCTATTCAGGCCAAACCTGCCTGTCTCTCCTACTTGTCCTGCCAAAGCAATAGTGGAGTGAGAACTTAAAACACGTGGTGGGGCTGCCTGGTGCGATGTCCAAGCTCAGCAGGGCGTTTTGGGGGTCTTCAAAACACAGCAGGCACAAGCCCAGCTGCACATACAGCTGTTCCCTAGCCCCAGTATACCAAACTGTCCCCGTGTAAGTAAAGAGCAGGAATAAAGCAGTTCGGGAGTGACCACGCATGCCGTTCTGTGGCTGGAGGAGAGCAACGAACAGCCTCAGGCTAGAAGTAAGGAGCCTCGTCCCCCAGCTCAGCCAGAGCCAGAGCAACACATTTGTCCACAAGCTGAGCTTCTTTCCTTTTCAGCCACCCCTCTCTCTCCCCTACGAACACAAAAAGAGTCAGTATGAAAATTAGAGGTTGTTAGCCAACTTAGATAAATTTATATCCATCCTCAGCACTCTACTGCTTCCTTAAGGGAACAGCTTTCCAATCGGAGGGCTGTTGGTTTATATCTCTCATTCTCTTCCAGCCTGTACCATGGTAAACACCTGTTCATTTAGCAGCTGAGGGAAGATGTAATGGCTGTGTGACTGTAAATAGTCAGCAGCTGTAAACGTTGATGCAAATCATACCTAAATGATTGAAAGAGCTGACAGAGCCTATTATGCGTCCTGCAACGCTGCTCCACTCTTGTGGCATTTCATTTTTCTTAAGCAGTGACAAGCCTGGTTTTGCTCAAGTTAGGGGATGGAAGTACATTCTTCATTAGCTCTAAGAATCTGTAACACCTTACTCTTGAGGTTAAAGTTTTAAAGTGATCTTTTGATAAGAATTACTGTGCTCTGGCTCCTGTCCCAGCTCTGCTGAGGGCAGAGGCTGAAAGATATATTTGAAGTTGCAATGCTAGAAAATTAGTTGCGGGTGGAAGAGAATGGTGAAACTGCCTGTTCTAACTGAAAATGACACTAGTTTCGAAAGAACCTACGGTAACAGCATTTAGCAAAACCATTTTTAAAAACAGATCAATGCAGGCAGACTACCTGTCCCAGGAGTTTTTTGGCTCGATATTTACTATGCCAAAACAGGGAGCAGCTTTAACTGAAACAGGCGCACATGCACACACATCATCCCCCCCCCACATACGCAGCGAGGAGGAAGTAGCAGGGTTTAACAGATAAATCACTGGAGCGGAGTTCAGGAAGCTTTCGCTGTATCAGTGCTATTAACTCAGCTGCGTCTCAGGAAAGGGTCCTCAGGGTGCTTGTGTTGTGGGGACGGGGCTGCGCTCGCTGGCCATGCTGTGCTGTCCTGGCTGCCTGGCACTTATCCTGTCTGTCTGCCTTGTCTCCTGAAGGCAATACTTGCAGGTTTTCTGTGCAGAGCAATGTTTTGCTGGTGAGGGTCAAACGTGTTTTTCAAGCAGTTCCTCAGCTGTGGCCGAGGTGTTTGTCGTCCCACAGCGGAGCCGCGGGAGCTCGCCTCTACCAACCTCTTCAGCAATGAGGGGTGAAAGCTGATGCAGCATCGCCGAAACGCACCGGGGAGTGGGGATGGAGGGAGCGGTGGGGATGTGCGGCATGATGTCGCTGCGGCTCCCAGGAAGCCATCCAGGGTCTGGTCTGCCACCGGGAATGGTGGTACCACCTCTCCCTCTCCTTCCTTGTGCTTGCAGGGGTGCCCGACTGGGGAACTGATCTGGCCGAGGACCAACACAGATTTATGCCAGATTAAAGCTACTGTAAAACCACAGCCTGAAAGCTTATGTTTACATTAAAAATGCCACCCAAAAATGTCATAACCTGATTCAGCATGACTATATTCACAAATGTTTCTTCTGAAGACCTGCCCAGCATCTTGTAAACACCTTAAAGAAATTAACTAAATTCATCTGAATTCAGAGGTACAAGTTGAATGTGTTTCTGCATCATTCATTGCCCAGATAAAATATATATGAGCAGGGATTTTATTATTGCATTATCTGTTTTTATAAAGTCTAATGTAAAGAAAGCAAGCCATAAACCAGGAAATTACATTTTTAAGCACACTTCTTTAGCAATGGCTGTTAAAATCTTGAGAATTTTAGCTTTTAACCAATGATACAATGTTATCTGTGACAACACAAAACCCTGTAAAACATATTTACTTCAAAAGCATTGCTTCTAAATATTTTTACACTAAATATTTTTGTTTAAATACTGATTAATTAATGTCATAAAATAATGTTTGATGTTCTAAATAAGTGTATTGTCTAACATCTTTAAGCTGCATGTCTTCTTTCTTTCTGGCTCCCTCTTCCTCCTACTCCGGTAGTGTCAAATTGCATTGAAGTCAATTAAGAACTGCTCATTTATTATACACACCTTGTTAAAGCAAGAAGGATAATTGAATGCCAAGAGTCCTTTTCCTTCACGTCCATGATTTAAAGTAACACGATAGGTAATAAGGATTTTTGAGATTAGATGGCTTATAAATAGATGTATAGGAATTTTTTTTTTAAAGGCCCCATTGTAAGAAGGCCCATTTCTTTGATTTTAACTATTGAAGTGTGCATTAACTTGTGGGGCTGATGTTGCAGGGACAGGGGGATTAAGCCCTTTTTTTGAATTTCTGTAAGTGAAAGGTTTTACTGGAGGAGGAGAATGAGGAGGGTGGCAAAGGCAAAAAGACAGCTAGGGAATGAATGATGAGCAGAGCCCTTTGTGCCACCATTTGGTTTTAACACCAGGATTGCTGTGAAATGGTGGCTGTTGCTAATGCAGTGGCAGCCCAAAAATATACCAGCTGTGATCTTTTCTGGTTAAGCAAGTTGATGTAAAAGGAGAGAGAAAAAGAATCTTTAAAACATCTTCCTGACAATTCTTGCTTTTGACAATTATGAATACAGAATAAAAAATAAACTTCTGTCTCTTACGTATGCATGGTTCGATCCACCTGTACTGTCAACATTACCAAAAAGACTACGGATGAACTCTTAAAAACTACACTCTGTTGCAACAGCCGATCCTGGATTCCATCTAATAACTTTGAGTTATTAAACAATAACATTTAAGAGATTCTGGAGAGGTACGTTGCACCCAGACAGATAGCCAGACGCATGGCAACAAGTTTAGTTTTACTGGGCTGAAAGCAAATGGAAGGCCCCAGCAGCCTTATCCACTGTGACGGGGAGAGCCGTGCCTGGGCAGCGATGGCTTCTCTGTGTGCGTGCAGGAGGAAATCTCCCGTTTATGAAAATCTCCTGTTGCATAGGTGTCTTTTGCCAGAAAATGAGAAGGATGTCAAATATAAAGTACAGGCACTTCCCCACTGCCTGTTTGCATACTGCTTGCTCTGAGACCACTTTCCTATACAAGCAAAAATCAGAAGAGTCACGTTTTCCCCCCTGAGGAATGTACGTACACATCAGATAAAGTAAGGTTCAGATTGCTGAAATTTGCACCCATAAATTACAGTTCAGACAAGAAAGCCTTGCCCACGCCACGCTGAAAAACATCTCCTTAAATGTTCCTTCCTTCTAAGCAAGAGCAGTCCAGTTCATACAAGGTGACTCATTTAAATACGTATTTCAGGCCAGATGTCATTCTACTATTATTTATTAGCTAAACACAAAGTCCCCAAACAGAACTGGAAAGCCACAACCTCAAATTAGAGGAGTTTGTAATGCACTTGCTACGGATTTATTGTGCTGTTTCTGAGAGCGAAATTTACTCCAGAGGCTTTAAAATATTAATTCTCAGGTGTAATAAAAAAAAAAAAAACAAACCAACGACTCTTAAAGAGCAGTTACCGGTTCCACATACCAGCTGTCTGGTAAAGTTAAATACAATACGCTGGATGTTTTTTGAACCAATACGAAGCAATTAGGCTCGATTGTGGTTTAATGATTCTCCAAATGCCTTTTTTTGTTCTATTCCTTTGTCCTGAGGGTTCTTCCTATCACATCGGAGCCGGCCGAGGGCGGGTGATGAAGTGCGCGTTTGGTTGGGAGCTTTGAATAAGAATTAATTCCTAACAGCTTCTTCCCCTCAAGGAAATAATGGTACGAAGAAAATAAAGAAACAAGCAAACATTTAAGAAAGTGCCTCTGTCCTATTTCCTTGAAGAAGCAGAGCTGCCTTTTTTTTTTTTTCTTATTTTATTTTTATTTTCCTTCTTTTCCCGTGAGCCTCTTGCCTCAACCAGCCCCTCCTGGGCAGCGGGGCAGTTCAGTATAGGAAAGGTTTCAAACGCCGAAGTTTAAAGATTTTCAACGAATATGTTAATTACAATGGAGAAGCCTTTTGCACTCTGCTGAAACAGCAGCCTGAACATTGTGTATTTAGCAGATCCTATAAAGTGATGACAGCTCACAAGGAGTTGATAAACGCCATTCCTCAGGAAGATAAATGTAAACGAAACCTCAAACCTCTGGTAATTTATTCACAAATCCAATTATTTTACAGTAACATTTTAAATTTAAGGCATCGTGAATTTTAAAAAGCAACAATAGAACTTGGGCTTGGCTTTTATTTATAAGCATTGAGAAAACCATGATATGAAATGCAAAAGTCAAAACAAAAGAAGGTTAGGAGGAGAACATTAATATTCTCTGCTTGTATGGGTCCCGGCTCCCTGTCGTCGTAGTAATTGACTTCGAGCAAGTCCAGAACTGCAGAGCCAGTCCCCATCTTTTTCAAAGTAATAACATCTTTAAAAGATTTGAAGAAGCAGGTGGATTTCAGGGTTTATTTAGCCAGAGGGCTGCAGCGTAACCACCCCAAAGCACCCTCACACGAGCGCGGACTCCCAGCTCCCTCGGAATCCCTGCCCAGATGTCCCACAGCTGGCTGTGGGATTCGGGCAGCCGTGAAGCTTACAGGTGTCAGACAGCAACCACCAGAGGAGCAACCGAGCGTTTTTTAAAGTACAAAACTTCACTTAACGATGCTGTGCTACTGCAGAAGCAGCAGTTGCTCAAGGGTGTGAATATTCTCTTGCTTTCCAGGTGTGTGGTTACTAGGGAGCTGATGACAATACAAATCAGATCTTTCTTGAATGGATCTACACATCACAGTGTCGTCATGAAAATGTCTGGTCCTCAGGACGGTTAGGTGGAGTTGGGGCAATACCTGGAGGATTTGGTTCTATAAACCATTTTGCCAGCTTGGTACAGGACCATAGTACTGCTTAAAGATGTTTCGGGGGCATTATGCCCTTCTTACGGATAGATTCTCATATAATATTTTGGTTTATTTATTTATTTTTCAAAAAAATGAGGCAACATATTTCACTAGCAGACTAAAATACGCATTAGTGGTTTTAACTTTCTGTGGAAGCCTCAGACTTTGTCATGAGAACACTCGCAATCCTCTGTTAACTTTAGAAAAATGACATATGTGGGAGCCATGAAATGGAAGTTGCTGACATGCACACCACCAAAAAAAGAAAAAAAACCCGACTGTAACTCCTGCTGCTTTCTTTTTGAACATAGCTGCGTGTAAACACAGCGAGACAAAAGCCCGGCGCAGGCACTGGGAGATGTTTGGTCAGTTATGCTGTGTAATACCATTGGCACATACAGATCTGCTTTTTTTCCTTCTTTTCTTTCCTCTCCAGTGCTCATGCACTAAAGTGCTCGTAGTTTTTTGCATACCTGAATCACATAAGCTAAATATTTGCTGTGCACATACAATGTGGGTCAATGCAGGATCAAAAAGTTAAGGGCCTCAATTCAGAACTCTCCATTGTGAATCCTGAAGTTCAGTTAGGTGATATTTTGCTGGCACTAGCTCTAAAGGAGTAATCCTTTGGATTGTCTATTTTCAGGAGTACCTTCCCTATCAAAGAGCCCGCTCCATAAACAAAATGGGCTGCTTCTTGAGAATGCTGTTCTCAATTATAAGAAAGATAATTGTGTTTTGAGATAAGCAAGGAAACACTTCTGTGCTGGCGTATCAGAAACTGAAACCGTGAATAAATAAGACATGTAATAGAGAGCCAAGATACACAGAAGTGTGCCTCAAGTCATGACAACACATTACTCTGTTACAACTTTGATGAAATCAAAGAAATTGCACCGCTGATGAATCTGGCCTGCTGGAAGGACACATTCTCAACCTGCTTTGTAAATCCTTCAGCTGGTACTGAAAAACTGGGATGTTCCACTTGTATATACAATGCACCATCACATAATTGCACGGAAAGTTCTCAAATTCGTCCTGGGCTATTCTTTTAACTACTACAAAAAAAAAAAAAAAAAAAAATCAATGGAGCTTGTATCTGTCTGTCAGAGCCTGCTGGGAGAGGACGTGTAGGTGTATGAAGCTGCAGGGCAGCCTGTGCTTCGATCAGGTAGTGATGCTGTTATCCCAGGTGGGCAGCTCAGAGAGCGCATTAAAGAAAACCTGCCGTAATCCAGAGATGCGGTCCCTGAATACTCTTGCTTCTGCAGTGCTATCCTGACCACCAGCTATACCTCAGTCAAAATACACTTTTTATTGATTCCCCAAACTGACAATTACCTATAACTGCATTTATATGCTTAAGTAAGTATAGAAGTGCCCATGCAACCGCCATGTGAGGCTCCTACAGTGAAAATTCTATCTTAATTGTTAAATTTAATTTAATTACTATATCTGTTGACCAAGCAAAACCACATCTAAGGCAGAAATTTCTCATTCTGATTTCAAACAGCATGTGATGAGAGAATCATTTGCTCTACATAGTTTAAAAATTCTTGCATACCAATAGTTCCACTTGTTCAGCTGTAATGGAGATTTGAAATAGGTGCCATGCTCATGGATTTGATTCATACAGATTTCAGACACACATTGTGTGAAACCATTTAGAGAGATTGAACACTTCTTTTTTCTTTTTTTAAATTGTCATCTTAATGACTCATTTGGAGTGCTTGCACACAAATTCACACAAAAACCCCTCAAGCAAAGATTTACAGTAAAAATGTTTAGAGAATGTGTCAATGATTGTAGAACAGGTAGCACTATAATTCGGCGTCTGGGCAAGATTTCTGACTAAGAAATACTTCCTATTATCTAAAATATTTTGGGGTATTTTCATTGGGAAAATTTGAAACAGTGTCATCTACTGCATCTGCCTACATAAGGGAAATTTCAGCATTCCCACTGATGTTACAATTTGTTCAGCTGCGTGCATGAAAGGTGGGAGTCTTTGTTTAGCCAAAGCTCTACTGAATTTCAGCATTTTTATTCTACATCTGCTGCTTTGACCACAGACAGCAGAGCCCAGTTCCTCAAAAGGTGTTGTGCAGTGTTTGTTAATAAAGCAGTTTTGCCAAGGAAGGAACCAATGTCCACATGACTGAGGCAGAAACATCGCGGCACAGATTATATGATTTGCTTGAGCTTGTAAGTGAATTCAGTATCACAGAATAGAATACGGACTTCCTAACTCTGATTATAAAGCCTATAGAGTAGTCTCTTTCTAATTAATTTTTAGTTAGCATATTCCAAGTGCAGTTTCTATGTTCTGAACAATGCAGGGTATCCTGAATTCCAGCTAAATATTTTGTCCCACTCAGGGCACATAACTGCTTTCTAATTATCCACCATATTTCCTGTTGCCATATAATGCCAGAATTCTCTTCAGTTGTAAGCATCCTATTTTCTGATTGTTGATTTTTTTTCCACATATTAACACTTCAAACTTATGAGACTTACAGTAGAAATTAACATTTATGCCCTGATTTATATTACATCTACTGTAATTGTGATGTCAGTAAGAATGGCAGTAGACAAAGAGCAACATGAGCATCACAGCTGTAAATAGTATATTACTTTGCATAAAAAATGTGTTATTATTATCAAAAAACTCCTACAGATTAAAATATTTCTTAACCCAAATGTCCCTACAGAAAACATTTCTAGAAACAACTGAATTTCTAACTAGGAAGGATATGTTACTTTTGTTTTGTGCAAGTACTGTATCTAATACTGTGGCTGTTTAGATCTTAGGTCATGGAAAGAAGAGAAAAGAAGATATTAACATATCAATGCAACACTCTCCTCAGGAGCCATGGAGTGGGAACAATATTTGCATCTCCAGTTTGTTAACAGCACAGGCAAAACTGCTAGTGAAAATTCTTAAATTAGGGTTTAATGTGATAGTCTCTGTTTTCAAAAGAGAAACAAAAAGCTACCACAAAACCCATGTGCTCAGAAGTGGCTTGTTCTGTGTAAATATCACCGTAAATCACCAGTGAAGGCCTGAACTCCTTTTGCTAGGTAGAGAACAAACTCCTATAATAACAAATTAATCCAGAGCTGCCTTGCTGCAGTCATCTTGGGGTCCCAGCTAGGAAAATTACACAGCTAATCAAAAGTAGAATTGCTCATATTGCAATAAAGTAATTGTATTATTTGTCTGAAGAAATTACTACTTCATATAGGTACAGAAATCACTATATTGAGTAAGACCTTAAAAGATAAGCATCTTCTCCCTAATGGTGGCCAGTTCAATGTTTGGCATATTCAAGGATCTTGTAGAAGATCCCATCCATAGCAGATTTGTTTTCTAAGCCACATCTGTTAATAGTGTCTTATGCCTGCCTTGGAGCTTGAGAAGCTACAATTTCTTTTCTTTCCCTATCTAATGTACCTGTGGCTATTTCTGATACACATCAAACTTTTTTTGGTTTCAAGAACATCTTGTAATAATGAGTTCCATGGAATATTTGTGTTGCACTGCAAAAAATATTTCCTTTAGCCATTTTAAACATGTCACTCATCTCTTAGCCACCTTTATTTATGAAGTACTTCTTGCTGAAATAAGAGTGAACACAGTATTCCAGATGACATCACACCATTAACATTTTATATTTTATTTTCTATCGCACTCCTTATATGGTCTAATATTTTAAAAATAAATTTAAATCCTGACTGAAAGCTGAATACAGATCCCATTAAACTGTCCTCAGTAATGCTCAGGTCTTTTTTCACACTTTTAGAGCCCACTGGAAAAAATAGACCTTTTCTTTGGAACCATATGTCAATGGAATTGTTAGCATGTTCACTATCCTTGGTTATATTTAAAGATGTTGTTAGAATGAAAACAAATATCAAGACATCACAGTTTTTCACAAAAGGGAACTGTTTTCTGGAGCACCTGGTCAGCTTGCCTCCCTCTTCCAAAACATTATTCGCTCCTTAGGACCAAAAAGCAGCAGAAGCTGAAGGAAATTCAGTATTTCTGAAGTTGTGGCCACATATTTGGGAAAATACTATGGAATTAGGGGACTGCGCATTGCCAATCATTTCTGGAAACCCTTAATTGGGTGATTTTATGTAGTGCCAAGAACTTAGCTAAATTTTAAACTTTCAAGCTATGAGTTCAGGGCCCAGTTCTCAAAGTGATGAGCACGCTTAGGTTCTACAAAAGCCACTGTGGACTATAGCACTTCATAAAAATCAGTCCCCATGCTGTTTATTTAATTTATTTTTAAAATATTTTCTTTGCTTTAGTCCACTAACAACTAATTAAGCTGCCTCTAGATTAAGAGGCTGAGCCAAGAATTACAGGATATACCACATGCTTTCTCAAGGCAAATATTTACAGTTGTTTGTTGGGTTTATGTCTTTGACATCTATCTTCTACACATAGGCCATTAAAAAATGCAACATCACAAAAATCACCACATGACATTATGTGAAAGATTTGCTTTTTGAAAAGCAAGATGTATTCAACGCCAGCTTGCAAATTGTTTTGCAGATGCTATTTCTACAATGCTGGCATGGCTCCTTTTAGCAAGGGGGGTTGGTGGTGGGGGGGAGAGAGAAACATAAAAGACTTAGATCAAAGATTCTTTTTTGGTAGGCAAAGGCTTCTGGCTTCTTTTTCCTAATAGAAAAAGTTTGTGATATCAGAGGAGACCGCACATCAAGCAGGGTTATGCAGCCCAGCTTTAGCATTCTCTTTATGCGTGCTTTGTGCTTGCTGCCTCTCCCTTGTCACTGTGTTGGTGTTTCATGGGGCCTCTGTGGGATTTAGAGAACACAGGCAGAAAACGGTGTAGAAATAAAGACTTCTAGTAATTTGTTTGTCATTCCTGTTAAACTAACCCTATGACTGACTGTCCTTAATAAGACTAATCTCACGAAAAGGTCCAATGGCTTCTTGATGCTTTCAGTAATCAGAACGCCTTTATGCCTAATGGTGGCATGGCAAATGCCTCCCTGGGCAGGAGAAAGCAAGCTCCTCAGAGCACCGCCTGTCCTTTCTAAAATCACATGCATCACTCATTTCAGGAGAAGTCAATAAAGGCTTGCTCCTTTGGAAGAATCAGACTGTTATGCGAGCAGAAATTTAAGGTAAACAGACATACGTACAGCATGAGGCTGTCCAAAGAACTCCTCATTGCCTCAGATCTGCATCCATTCAAGTTTAGGATAAAGCTCCTGTTTTCTCAGTGTGCAATGCCTCATGTCCATGTGTGTGACTGCGGCAGTGACCGAACGCTTTCCCAACAGGTTGCAGATATGCAGTGTGGCCAGGTCGGGCAGTTCCCCTCATCCCTGCGCTGACTCCTGACGTGGGACTGCAGACTCGCTGAAGGCAGGCAGCTCTACTTGCACCGAGCGTGGATAACACAGCGGTGTGTGCCTCTTCCAGCCAGCTCAGCAAATGGAGTTTGTCAAGCTACTAAATGTATTAAAGTAGAGACTTCAAAAGCCCCTGATCAGAAGATGGTGACAATGAAGGACACCATGCAAACAAATAATCTAACACTGGAGACCTGTTTAAGAGCTGGAAGAAGTGTAGAGAAGATTTTCCTCTCCCTCACCCCCATGGTTTTCAGGAAAAGGTCTTTGAACTTCTTTATCTGAGCACTTATATTTTTATTACAGGAAATTAAGAGACTGAATGATGTGTGATTCAACTGTAGATCCCTGGACATGAGATGAAGCCATAATAAAACATTTTAATATGAAATCAAAACCATAAGCTTGACTCTCTCCTACTTCTGACCTCTGCTCTATGCAGGGGCAAGTACACAGTGGGAGCCAACAATTGCTCCTTCCTTGTATTTCACCAATAAGTCTTTAGACAGGTTAT
>Ga0181612_144589_pt1 | contig 16631 bp, 8 predicted proteins | sample HoacroProtozoa21_FD_119630 | JGI IMG/M metagenome (GOLD analysis project Ga0181612, IMG submission 119630) | Hoatzin crop microbial communities from Cojedes, Venezuel. Combined Assembly of Gp0051906, Gp0051904, Gp0051908
ACCCACAAATAGCCTCTGTCCGAGCCTGAGAAGGTGTAGAGAGCATGGGCACATGGAGAAATCCTCCTCAGAGACACTGATTTGTGAATCCTCAGAAACTGCCCTAGAAAGGGACCCTCCACAGTGCAGCCCATCCCAGCATGCCGCACTGGTGCAAACTGAGACTTGGCAAAGTCTAACTTCTGTTTCGAGGTGGCAAGAGGAGCCCTGAAATCCTGCCCCTGCTCCAACCCCACTTGCAGCTCCCTGCGGGGTGCAGATGCAACCTCCAGCGCAGGGTAGGCGGGCAGCTCCGGCCACGTTACCAGCAGGTCTCCCAGAATAAACCCTCAGGGTCTGCGCGTGGGAAATCAGCATTTGTTCCATGGTGCTATCTGTGTATGCTGCAATTTGTCCAGTTCCTGCAGTCAAACAAGCCTGTTTTTGAAGGGCTGCTGAAAACATGGCCCTTAATTACCGCTTTTGGCAGGGAGCGGGACTATCTGGTGGATGAGATTAGCAGCCTTGTTGCTCTCGGGGAAGACGACATGTTGGCCGTCTGGACCTCAGTCAGCGGTCCTGCTCTGTGTCATGTCTTGTGTGCTCTCCAAAAGTAATAGTGCTGTTTTTTAAATTTATAGAAGAGTTTGTCCCTTATACTTTTGTAATCAGGTCTTTCTTGGCTCTTTGCATGAAACATTAAAAGAAAAAAAGGCTTAAGATTGGCTTTTATGTTGTGGTAAGGTCACTGAAAACCCTTAGTGCTGCTATGGTATGAAAATGATGCATTTAGTCCTACAGAGATGGGAGAGAAAGGCAGAGTATGCCCAAGACCTGCCTCTCCATCACAGGCACCCCCATGGGAAGCAGAACCAGACCCACAGCCCATCACTTCCCGTCACCCATCAGAGGAATCTGGTTAGGGCAAAGAAAGGGGGAGGGAGGGGAGAATATCAACCCTTTTCAAATTGTGAATGTGTTTATGCATTGCCATGTCAGAGCAGAACACCTCCCTTTCCCCACCTTGTAATGTATATTTTCTGAAAATGTTGGGACCTTTTCACTGTTTTCCCTTCTTCCCTGTTTCTTCCTCTTGGCCACTAAGTGACACTAATATTATTTTTCTTAACTAGCACTCTCCTACCTATGTCCCTGCACAAGAATGGCTCCACACATGTCCTAGAAAAACAGGGAGTTGGTTTTTTGTTTCTTTTTTTTTTTCCTCCTATTCTCTGAATTCTCCAAACTGAAGTTTTGAAATGTTAAACGGTGGAAAAAGGAAGATTTGGAAAGAAACCTAAATACTGTACTTTCCCTGGCAAGCAGATGGGGGAAAAGCTGAGAGAGGGTGATGAGAATAGGGAATGGAAAGGAAAAAAACTGACTGAAAGGGAAAAATAAAGAATTTTCTGATTTTGAAAATTGACAAGTGGAGACCAAAATCAATATTTACAAATTTCCTGAAATTTCTTATGTGATTTCTCACCAGCACTGGTGTGCTCGCATCTTCCCTGTCCGAGTCAGTGGTGCCAGTGGCCGGGAGAACCCCAGCTGTAATTAAGGGGTACAACAGTACTCAATGACTGTTCTCAACTGTACTCAGTGATCAGTTACTCACTGTGAGACTGGAGGTATGTACTGTCCAGAAGAAGTCTTTGCAATGTCCTGCATCTTTCAGTATCTTCATCAGTAACTTTAGTAATGAGATAGAAAGGATGCTTATTATATTCACAAATGGCTGCAGCATGGGGCAGGTTGCTCCATGCTGGATCAAACTGAATATAAAGTAGCCTCACAAAATCAGAGAAGTATTCTAAAAAAAAAGTAGAATGAAATTCAATAAGGACAAATTCGAAGTCCCAACTGTAGGAAGGAACAGGCCTTCATATTTATGGGAGATAAGAAGCTAGTTTAGTATCAGCTGGGTAGGAAAGGATCTGAAGGTTTTAGTGGGTCACAACTTGACTGTGAATCAACTTCGCTGTTGCAAAAAAGTCAAACACTGTACAGTGACATACAATCAGGATCGCTGCTGATAAGACACAAGAAGTAATTCTAGTCTGTCCAACGCTGGTAAGATTTTAGCTTGAGTTACTGTGTTCAATTCGGAGGCAATTTAAGGAGGTTGTGAGCTTACTGGAGTGAGTTCAGAGGAGATGACAGCTGGGTGAGCAAAGGCCCAAAAACACAACTTGAGCGGGAAGGACAGAAGAAGAGGGTCTCTTCTGCCTGGAGAAGGGAGAATGAATTCGAAGGACATAAAGAAAAGAAGAAATATGTTTTTCTCCATTTCTGCTGTGATTAGGACAAAAATAATGTGTCTAAGTTACAGCAAAGGAGATTCAGACAAAACCCAGCAGAGCTTTGGGTGGGTGGGAGCAGCGAAGCACTGGAACTGCTGAGCCGAGGCACGTGGGTCTCTGTCTATGGATATTTAAGAAGAGATTGGACAAGTGCCTTGAGAAATGGCATAGGTATGTCACCCAGCATAACAGCCTGTCAGTGCCCTTCCACCCAGTTTCCCGTGATTTTTATGATGGGCGTCATAACAGTTCAGCTACTGATGATTTTTAAAAATAGCTCCCAAAAGACTTAGAGTTTCCCAAAGATGCCCAAATCTTCTCTCCTTCTGCAAGCTTTTCCCACTGCCTCCTATTTCCACTGGCTTCAGTGAAACGAGGGCTTGCCGGCTGCGGCTCTTGGACCACATCAATGACTGCTCACAGTCAAACATTTAATTTACCTCCCAGCCACACTAGGAGGCTCTGGAGTGAACAGCTATTTTTAAAGCCACCATCCTGCCACATTGGAACATTTGCTCGGCAGTAGAGAGTGTGCTCGAAGAAATAATGACTGCCTTTTTATCCAAAGACTATTATAGCTAATGTTTAAAGTTCACTAGAAACCATGTTTCTGTATATTTGTATGGAAGGCATATTTAAGGCAAAACTCCCTCAAACCGCACTCAATAAGCAAAGAGCACACAGCAATACTCCACTCTTGACATTTTAAAAAGCCCTCTGATGTTCTTTTCTTCCTTTAACAATGGGGCCAATTTTCCCTTTCCTGGCTGCCAGCCTGCCCTCACTTTTTCTTTTAGCACCTCTTGAAATTACCTTGACCTCACCTTTAAGCACACTCTTCTCCAGGACACTGAGCTCAGATGGGGTGGGAGGTGTTGCTGATGGAGAACTGAAAGATCAGGCATTAGCATAACGGTGAGAATATTATCAGCACTCACCCTTTTCTCTAATGAGGACCCAGCAACCCCTTGGGGCTACCATTAATACTGATCATGGGCCTCACCTCTGCCCTGTCGCTTCCCAGGGCTGCAAATCTCTGATGCTTTCTGGCCATCGTTCTCCACAAAGGACTGACTGATGGCTGTATGGACACCTGTGTTTGGGAGGAGAAAGTGAAAGGACCAGGTTCAATCTAAGCCTCTTCCCAGCCATCTTCTTCATGACACAGCTTGGTCTCTCACTGTTTTACTCCTGACCTGACAGACACAGATGCTGACTGCTGCTGCCACACACTCATCCGTACCAGCCCAGAGGTAGCCACCTCTCACAGCTGGAAAACAAGCAGTCTTCTCACTTTGAGGTTTAGACACCACCAGGAAAAATAAATATGAGCCTCTCCCTGATAAAAATAGCAAAGTCTTTTACCAAGAGGAGCCCAAAACTGTGACTGTGTCTGTGCTGGAGGAGTTGTATTCCCAGTTCACAGGCATGGGGCCAGCACAGATATCCAGCTGTGGCTGTCTCACTTCAGGCCAGGTTTGTCACTGCCTAGGGAGAGACCAGGAACAAACAGCCATGCTCTACCTGTAACTGCTGCAGTAAAGCATTGCAATGAGCCCATCTGCTCATCAGCAAGCCCTGCCACATCTAAAAAACCCAAATTTGGCTTCTAAAAAAAATGGCATAGCCCTGTAGCTGGTGAAAGACTTCTTCTCCATCCCTATGAATGAAACTCTCTATTTCTGCCTCTGACACCAAGTACCACTAATCCAACCCCATCAGCACAGCTCCATCCTGCTCCAGCAAAGGCTTCCCTCTGGGGCAACCATCTGCACCAGCTCCATAGCTCCTGGCCTGACTTTTGGGCCATGCCCGTACTTGAAAGGCAAATCGGGTTCAAGCAGTCTGCTAATTATAAAGTGCAGTCCTATTAAATATCTCAACTTATCTAAAGTATGTAATGCTAAAACAGAAAAGGGCATTCAACCTAGAATAACATGGAACATGCATAAGAACCAATAGCTACTATGGGAAAAAACTAGCCCTGATTTACTCCAAACAGAGAAGCCTCAAGCATGCCAGCAAGCTCAGAAAATGCACATTTGTGAGATGTTGGCCAGAAATGAGATCCAACCAATATCCATTAGACTGAAGAAATTTTGTAGGCCTGGAGGAGAAAGGCTCTGCGCTCTTAGCAAGCAGTTAATGCACTTTTGAGGGCACTCTCCTGAAGTTAATTAGCAACTCCTACCTTCCCAAGGCTCAGATAAATGGATTATCCAATGTTTTGAACACTTTGGCCCTTCTGGAGAATAACCTAGGGGCACTGTCTACCGATAAGTCCTACAGCTTGTTCACGATGGGGTGCTCCCTCACCACCAAATACAGTAAAGCATTAATTGAACATGCTAATGAAGCCCTACATGCACCTTTTGCCATCGGTGACTGGCTCTCCACGGTGAGCCCTATGCATTGCTCCAAGGCCTGGCAGCCCTCCCTCCCGCTCACTGCAGCACAGGTCATGGCTCCAAGCCACCAGTCTGCCCTTGCGTTGTGCAAATTTTTCACATGTCGCAACTGATTCTCACACGGTAGCAGATTGAGCAGCCCCGCGGGGAAGGTGCTCATCCTCACACAGCACTCACTCCTCACTTCGGCACACCAAGGCAATGAGCCAGGCTCCCCTTGCTCCAGTGCAAATCCCCACTACTTTGGCAGCAAGCTTGTTCACATCAGCATCCCAGGTTCTTGAAACCCAATGGCTTGTGTGTGAAGCTGTGATCCTTCCATGATGTTGTAGATCCCTGTGTCCTCATTACTGCTTTCTCACCCAGCACAACCAACTTTTTTTGGGTCTTTTTTGCAAGCTAGATCAGCTAGGTTGCAGTCTCTATCCTATCTGCCTCCCAGACTTGAATAAACACTCAGGATCCTGGCAAAGGGCAATATGCCACCGCTCCAAGGACAAAACAACTAATACTCCTCCAAGAACCAGCACCCTCTTTCATGGCAAGCTTTACCACAGAGGCAATGTGCATGAGATCTGACAGTGAGCTATAGCCAGACCTCTCCTGTCCCACCCACACATGCGGCTCCCTCTGTTTCTGGGGGACCCTTTTCCAGTAGGAGCCAAGCCAGATGCAGAGGGTCCGTATTTTTGCTCCCAGGAGTGAAATGCTGGCAGTTTGCACAGCTGCTGACAGTGCAGTCTGAGCTGGGCCACAAAACTACTTCACGCCTAGCTTTATAGAAAAAGATGGGTAGAAGTCACAAGGAAGGACAGACCTAGAAACCTAGACAAGATTTTCACAGCTGCACAGTCATTATACAAGGCACTTGGTTCTCATAAGGTGCTCAAGATGCAAACATAAACACAATTTTCCCTGTACAGAGTCAGTAGTCTCGCAAACACGGAGCAGGCAGAAGACCTGGAGAGACCCAGCAGATTCACACACAACATGTGATGTGGGGTAATATTACGCTGTGGGTGACAGCAGAGACATGGGGAGATGAGCAATGAGGCTTCTGTGGCTTGACGAATTGTCTCTCTTTACAGCAGACAGAGGCAACACCCCACACCAGACAGCTCAGATTAGGGCTGTGCAAATAGCTGAGTTTTTTTGGCTTTCATCCCAAATCAAAATATTTTAAGAAATCAGAATCAGAGCAACCTGAAATATTTTTTGTTATTCTTTTGGGCTACGTAGACTGGTTTGAGCCACCCATCCCTCTTCTTTCCAGTGATACTGAAGAAATATTTGCCTATGGACACATTTATTTTGGGACATTTGAAGAAAAAGAAAAAAAGAAAAAGAGGGCTATCTTCTCCCCTGCTGCAAATAACTGCAGGACTCTTCTCTGCCTAAGCTCTTCATAGCAAGTGGCTGGTGTCTTGGGGCTCTTGGCCACATCAAGATTTTACCACTGTTGACACCAGGGTCAGGAATGCTAGAGCCAGGGCTAAACTCACAGGCATGTAGAACGTAGCAGTAACCTTGTATGGAGTGCACAGAAATGGAGAAATCAAGACTGACCCCACGTTTAACAGAGGCCCAGGTCTTACTTATCTAAAGACTGATTGGATTTGTACTGCCTTGACCCAGGAGTCGTTGCAGGATGATTGTATAGGAGCACTGGTGTGAGGAGGTCAGCACTGGGGCTGAGCAGGAGAGCTAACTGGTACTGGGCAGGAAACCAAAATTCTGCTTTATAACAAATGAACTACTTAAAAATATCAAGAGCAGACTATATTTCAGACAAAAACTTGAGTCAGATTTTTCAAGAAAATGTTTTAAGGCATTCATTTTGATATAATTCGAGAACAAAGCTTTCCTGAAACATTCTCTATCCTTAGCAATTCCATGCCTGTAGTGTCAGTTAGATTAACAAAATGTAATTACAAAAAGTATTCCTGAAAAAAAACCCACCTTTTTTTTTGGTGGAAAATCATCTATTCATATTTATTCAGCTTGGTGTATTGCTGAATTATTTGCTGTTCTGTATGATGAATCTACAATTGGGAATCCATGACAGATACATGCATATGACCTAGTCAACAGGAAAATATTGTTAGGCAGAGGGAAAAAGAGGTACAAATTTTATTTGTATTATCATGAGTTGTAGTTATATTTATGGAGTAATAGCATGCTGACAGCCTCCTCTATTTTGCATTATTAAAACAACACTCAGTCTTTCAGAAACTGGCATTCACTAAAATGTTTTAAGCTACTCCTTTAAAATGTAATTGAGTTTTCACTTCCTCTGAAGGTCTGCAAGTATCTTCAGCCTGGGAAAACCAAGCTGCATCAAGCAAGCACTGAAGCAAACTGCACCCACTGCAGCTACATGCAAAAAACCAGACTGAAAAATAGGAAAATCCTTCTTTTCTGAAATGACTCCTCAGTTCTAGTCATGCTGAAGGCTGAAACAAGAAAAATAAACATTGACCTCTTTCATAAACCTCTTTGAGGTCTCTCAAAGAGGAAAAATGCTCTATAAAAGCTATTTACATTGTTTTGAGAGAAGTGTGATTTCTAGCTTGTCAGCAGGCCCTTGTGCTCGTAGACAGGGCTTGTTTCAGTTGGAGCTTTGCAGCCCTGTCACTAAAGAGTTGAAAAGGGACAGTTTCTTCCCTTCTCACCATTCAAGTAATGGCAATGGAGGCTTAAGACTAGTGAAACAGAAGGTTTTTGCTTCCAAGAAACATCATATTCTGGAGTGGGAGAATGGTGTGGGGAGCACCAACAACTTTACGCCTTCCTCAGCATTTATGGTTCCTTTGCGTTGGTCCCATTTATGGACCCCTTGGGGCCCTTTTAAATTTCACATCCATCACATCCTCTTCTCTCAGATGTTGCTGTTACCCTTGGACATCTTGAATGGTCCATGCATCTTCTCCCTGGGCACCAAAACTCCTTCCTGGCCCTGACCTGCCTCACCTGGGACCCACACCTTGCCTGGACCTGGGTCATCGCTTGCTGTGTCTTTGATGGACCCCACAACCAGCACCTGCTTTGCTCGTGCCTTCGGTCCCCAGGGATGGGGTGGCTCACTGACACAAGGAGTGCGTTATGAACGCCTTTATATCAGTTTACCATACACAGCACCAGCACAGTCTGAATTACAGATAATTTCAAATTCCAGAGGAAAGAAAAATATTTAGCAAAATTATGTAACCAATGTTCAAAAATAGCCTATTGCCATCTGGTTGTGCTATTTTGAAGACCAAAAAACCCTCAAGTCTTTTTAAAGCTAACTATACTGTTTGCAAACTCAGCCAAACTTTTTACAAAATCTCAAATTTCACATGCTTGTTTTACCTCCAGAGTTTTTTGAACCAGCTTTGCCTGCACACAAGCCATACCCAGTCATGCAGCTCCGTTTCACATCTGCCATGCATATTTTAAAAGCCCTGTCACATTCCTGTAAAAGCAGGCGCACAAGGTCAGTAGACAAGCAAAATCACAATCCAAAAATAAATAAGATAATATGAAATAAAACAAAACAAAATAAACTCCCTTCATACACTATAGATTAATTCCCAACCCACTGTCCTGCCTTCCTTTGGGGCTGCACTGGGTAAGGGCAGGGGCATTAGGGGACAGCTATTTTAACAGCCCGAGTTGCAATGGAAACATCATCCCCTAGCTGTTACATTTGCTAAAGCAACTGGGAACTGCAGAGAGCCTGAAACAGTGCGCAGACGTGATCTGGCCAATTAAACAGAAGTTAACTTCACGCTGTTTGCACCAGCTGAAATATCAGCATGGAAGGGAGAATCACCCCTGAAACCACAGGGACAGCACCAAGCACCCGACAGTGTAACGAGGTTATCCAGTCTAGAACATCAGCACTTCTTAGGTCTAGTATTCAAATATCCCTACTACTAACCTTGCCAACAAATCCCAAGAAATCACATTCCTACAGCTGCAATCAAATCTCAAGAGTTCTGCATCAGTGACAGCGACTTGTATAAAAACATTTAGTGTTCAGTATTAGTTATGTGTCATTCTCCAGTATATAAAAAAAGATGAAGCAATGCTTTCAAACGGATCATCACGTAACCTTGCCTGAACCTGACCCCTGCAGCAGGGATGAGAGGCAGCACCTACCTGCTCTGCTCTCGGACTTGCCACCACAGCGCTGAGCTAATGACTTCTACAGCTGACGTACCAGCAAAAGACTGGTTCCCTTCAGCGGTTTTATGCGTACTGCCTTGCAGCCTCATTACATAAGGTTAATTATTTCTGACTTGCTTCCTCTGTACAGGTTGGCATTATGTGCCTATTGCCCACCCCGATGCTTTGCAGTCCTGACCCCTTTTCACACTTGTCTTCCAAGACAGGGACACGGGGCAGTCTCCCAGTGCAGACCTTCATCAACTCTGGAGACATCATCTACCTCCATTGATGCTCACAGGTGCCCAGATCTGCAGGGAAGCCTGGCCTGAAGCAAAGCCTGAGACCACCCCATTTACCCCCAGGAGCCTGGTTGAGGTGCTCTTGCAGGAAACATGGTCATGGAGCTGCACGCACAGTTGTAAGTAAATGCTGAAAGCAAGTTACTTAATAGCATTATTATAGTCTTACTCTCTTGGAATGAGCTATTATTTAATAGTCAGGACTTCACAGGGTTGTTTCTTCAGTGGAAAAAATGAGAACCCAATTAAGATGCGCCCCAGCTGCAATTCTGTTTATTTACAGTGAGTGAGTACAAAGCCTATTTTTGTCAAGTGTGGAAGAACAAAAAAAGGCAACAACAACAAAAGCAGCAGTTTGCTGGCTCCCATTTGCTAAAGGTGCTGTTTTCCATGGCCAGTTATAACTGTCTAACTGAAGGCTGCTGCCGCCCTGCCTTCTGCCATCCTCAGCCCCTGGCTATGAGGGACTGCCCCGCTAGTCTAAGAGATGTAGGATCCCATCAGACTGCCAAGGGGTTGGTGCAGGAGGCGGAAAGGATGCCAGGATGCCACAGGAGTATCAGCTTCAGCTTTGCGGAGCTGCACACCATCAGCAGATCTGGCTTTCCAACAAGCTCTATCCCTCCTGGACAGCAGAAGTATTTCTTCTGCTTTCTTGCTCAACCACACAAGGCTATGACCAATTATTCCCTCTGACCTAGTGATTACAACCCCAGAGAAAAGCCCTGCCACTCGCTGCTTCCCTGGACAAAGCTCCCACTGGCCTGGGCTCGACTTGCAAGGCTATGCTTGCTGGCCATCTTGGCCATCAAGTGACAACACCTGGCCATGCCAGGCTCTGAAGGAAAGGGGGTGATCAACACATCCACCACTACTACCAGCCCGTGGACAAAGATCAAAGATCCACTTGACCGCAGCCATTATAAGTCCTGCAGTGCGGTGGTTCTTCAGCCTCATTTTCCATGTCTCCTCAGCAGCCTAGCACCCTGCTTGCTATGCCACCTCACCACTGCTCGGGGAGCTGGAGCTGGCTACCCGCAGCAGCATGCCAATCTGTTTTCTCCTTGGGCTATCACAGTTAATTGGGAAACCCTATTAAGTAGAAGCACTTCAAATTAATCTTCTGAAGAGCCATTAGTTAGCCGCTGTCAACACTGAATTTCATCTGAGTCTTATTTGGTCCCTTGCTAACCTAGGCACAGAGCTTTGCCAGCTCCATCCTCGCCCTCCCTTGGACATCACTTGTCAAGGTGATAAACAAGAGCCCATGCGATAGCCCCCTGTCACCCCAAGCACCAGCCCCCTGTTTGCTGTGCCTTGCCGCACCCTTATCCCAGCCGTCCTGGGGCAGGACTGCTTGCCTACCTCATCAGTCTCTGGGACAGAGGCTTTTTTAGTCAGAGCAGGTCAGAAAAACATTATTCAGTGAATTATGAGTTTGATATACTGTGCTGCTCCAAACAAAAGCAGGCCGAGTTCAAGGCAACAGCTCCAGCTGAACAAAAGTACTTTTAAAAAAACCCAAAGCTTCACATCAGCATTTCTGACAAAAAGTGTCTAACAGCATTTTTAGTTTGAAATTGACTTTTTTTTCCCTTGAAAAGAGAAAGTCAACAGGTCAAGAACCACATGGTCAGTCAGAAGTTTCCCTCCCTCCATCTGTCTCTGTCTTGCGCAGTCTTCACAGTACATCACCCTACAGGATGGAGAGGGGAGAATCTGAGTTACACTTTTAAAAAATGTAATTAAAAAAACCCCAAAACTGACAAAGCACTTACGTGCTCATGAAGCATCATCTTCCCAGCGAATGCTCCACTGCCAGTTGTGGCTAGTAAAGTTTGTCAAGGAGTTTTTCCTTCAGCCCAGGGCAGAATATCCCATCAAAACCAGACAGCTCTGTGACAAACCCCGATCAAGCTGATGTGCTCGTGAACCGCTATGTGCATCGCCCCCCGCTCTGTAAGGCACCACCATCCCTTCTGCTTGTCATTAGGACAGATGAGCAGCAGTTATCAGTGCAGGGCTTAATGGCAGTTCAATTTGCAGTACTCCACGGGCAGCGTGCTCATCTGTCACCTTTCCACCAAGCAGCCCGCTCCCAGTGAAGGTGCACGCGCAGTGTGATGGCATCTTCCCTTAACTGCCCTAGGTTGGGCGCTAGCGGGGTGCCCCAGCCAGAGTTGTGCCGGCCTGCATCCCCTCAGGGCTGAGCAAGGTGGAACCCTCTCTCTCAACCAGCAGCTCTGCTCCTACCTTTGAGGCTTTAGTTTGGTGCCTAATAACAGGCAGGACGATCCCAGGCCAGACACGAGACTCAGCCTCCTGTCTTTCCCCTGCTCTGCCCTTCCCTGGCAGATGGGACAGATTGGGAAACCCAGGCACACAAGGGATGGACACAGCATCCAAACAGCAGCTGTGCCAGCGCAGACACAGAGGGAACAGTCTCACCAGTCCCACCTGCTCTCTGCTTTACACACCGGAGCATTGTGTTAGCTCTCAGTCATCAGCACAGCATGCACCCACACCTTCTCATCTGTCCACCATGACCTACCCCTCTGTCTCTCCAGCAACTTTCACAAGCGCTGGCCTCCCTGAAACTCCCTCCCACGCAGTAAACCTGGCCCCAGTCTGTGATTCTGGACAAAGATTCCTATATTTGGCTGTGCTGACATAAGCAAACTACTTTCTTTAACCTAATTTACCAAGAAGTTCCACTCAGCATCAAGGTTGCCTTCATGAGTTACCACTCTCTCAGCATTTACACCTGCAAACTGTCAAGGTTTACTTTGCAAGCTACAAAGTTAAACAGGACCAGGTGAAGCTCCAGTTCTGCAGGACTGCCCTCTTAATGTAGTTACCAGCATGATTTCCAGAGAATAGTCAACTCAGAAGGGCAGGAACCACCACCTACTGTGTAACAACCAACCTGCAAACAGGAGCTTCAGAGAAAGCATCTCTGTGGAGAAAATCTCCAGAGAGACTTCATGGTGCGGAAGAAGCATCCTACCACTGGCATAAGATCTCATTGACTAGAGAATTGTTTGCCCATGCTTCCTAAACTAACAAAATTTCTGCAAGGATCTGCGTGTTCAGCCTGCAAGCCCTACTGAGTTGTCTGAGAACATCCAAGTTGTCTGGGACAGGTCTGGGAGACGTGGGATGTTTGGCAAGTTGTACTATTGCTCGTGGAAAAGTTGCAGAAGTAGTCAGGCTTGAAGCAGGTTTCGCATAGTAGGGCCATGGGATTCCAAGGGGTATTTGAGGAGAAAGGGGAAGAGCAGGAGATCCTGACATTTTATTTTCTAGCAGTAGAAGCACTGTCAATTGGACAAAAACTCAGAGATGCACCAGGACTCTGCATTCCCTTGCTTACCACATGCTGATGCTTTCATTTTACTTTGCAGCACCTGTTGTGGGTCTTTCATGGTAGTTTGATGGATTCACATCACTTTGTTAAGAGTTAACTGGAAGCACTGGTATTTCTTGACCATCAGTCAAACTAGGGTTGCAGTGGCCCTGTGAGGGACAGCAAGACAAGGATATTGGAAAGCCAATCCATAGATGTGCATCACAGATTTCTCATGCAACAAAGCATCCTATAACATCCTTCAGGATGTCTAGAGACTGAAAATGAGGAAGAGGCAAGCCCACCTCCCGAGCAAACGAGCTTTGGGTTGTCCAAGACTGTCCCTGCAGCTTCAGCTGAGCAGGGACCCATTGTGCAGTGTGAGTGAGACACCAGAGCTGCTGCTCACCTGTGGCTGGTAAAGATTGGAAAGGGGTAACAGCCTTCCTGGAAGCTGTGGTCTTGTAGGTAAAGGAATTTGTGGAAAAAAGAGCTTTTGGAGGTCTTCTCTGCTATCTTGGAACTGCCATTGCCTACATGTCAGTGGAAACAGGATTTAACTTCTCACACATGGTATGAAGAATGACTGCTGTTAGTGGTTAGGAGACTGCAGTGAAGTTTCCCAACTGATCGGCAGGTTTTAAGGAAAAGAGTTTTTAGACAGAAAAGAGAAGGAAAACAGGCTCTTAAAAAAGTAGTATTTCAGTTTCCTGCTGTTGGCTCTGGCCTGGCATGTGCAGGCAGCTGCCTTGCAGACTGCTCGGTGGCTCTGGCACAGGCATCGCCCCACACCAGCCAGGGTGTGATTGCACAGGACTCGGTCAATTGTCCCGATGGAGACCCTGCCCCCAGGCTGGCTGGGAGCCTCGCCCACTTCCTTCACACAGACTTTGCACACAGTGGAGGGAGAAGGCCAGTTCCCAAGGCCTGGGCACAGCCCATTTCACCCCAGTACAGTCTCTCCCTGATGCTGGCAGGTGACTGTGGGGCAGATGCTCTCTGCCTGCCACCTCCTCGGCAAGCCGTTGGGAAGCCTGGCCATGGTCTGCTTTGGAGAAATGCCTCCACATCCACAAACTGCATGAGAAACAGTTGACGGTTACAGAAACAATGACTACAAGGGAGACCCAGAGTCTGGGTCTGGTGGCATTGCTGAAGATTTCCTTCCGAGCTGTCAAAGACAGGATCTCATCTGCTGCCAAACACTCGAGAGCCTGGGAAAGTCCCTGCTTTGATGCCCACCCTGAAAAACAGGGTCACATTGGAGATAGCCTTGATACTGCTCCTGCTAGAGAGCCATAGCAAGGCTGGTGGGTAGAGCATGTAGCAGAGTGCCTTGGATGCCTCTGTGAGAGTACATGTTCAGGAAATATGGGAAGGGAAACAAATTGGACTCATGCCCTGTTCTGATTCTTTGTGTATGAGAAGCTGGAAGTGTTTTGTTTTCTGCTTTTTCTTACTTTAAGAAAAAAAAAATCAAACATCAAGTTGCGTTTTGGCAGAGGTCTCCTCGGAAGATCTAGAGAAGTAGAGTGGGAGGTTTTGCAGCTTCTAGCGAAACGGGGAGAGGAGGAGGTGTTGAACTGCAAAGATTCTCTTCCAACTGTTGGTTAGGAGTGGAGTTAGATAAATGTTAGCTAAATACAGACTGCTTAAAACATTTTGTAGGAAAAGCAATTCTACTCTAAATTCATCAGCTTTTACTTGCACTGTCATAATACTATTAGTTCTCCAGTGAAGAAAAAAAACAAACAGTCTAGACAAGACCTGAATTTCTAATGTAAAAATCAAGAAACAAAACAATTTTTGTACCATTCTCACACAAAGAAGTTGACCAAGTGCCCATTTCTCCTTAGCTTTGAACATTCTTTGCTACTTCGTCCTCTTACTGTAAGAGAAAGGACCACCTGGGACTTATCCACTTCATTGCAGTGCAAGATGCCTCATGATCCTCATACTCCCAGTGCACGGGACCAGGGGGATTTCTGACCTTGACAGTGACAGGGGTCTAGGAGACACAGGCATACAGGCCAGGCAAAACTGGTTTCTCAGGTCTAGAAAGGGAGATGAGGACTGGAGCCTCTAGATGGAGGACAAGGCTGACAACTCAGCCTGTCAGATGATATTTCTGAGATGGAGGAAAGAGCATGCCAGTGGCTATTTATAAGCCTTGGACCAGTTAGTGGTCCGTTACTGACCAGTCCTAACCAAACCACCTCGGTCAGAAGTCAGGACCTCGAAGAGCAAGCCTGGAGCAATAGACTTACTGCAGACAGGTTTCCAGAAAGCACCTACAGAGACACCAGCTGGAGAATCAGCTCTAGTCATAGGCAAGAAGGAGAGAGCAGTCATCTGCTCAGCACGAGTGAGTACAGACAGCCAGGAACAGGTTGCATGAAACTGAAGAACACGAAAGTGATGAACCTCAGAGGCACCCTGGCTGGAGGAAGAGGGGACACTGCCCTGCCTTCAAGCAACACTGTGCAAGTAAAGGCCGGCAATACATACAAGACTCTTGACATGGATTATGCTGTTGAAAATCATCCAGCACTACCCCTACACAAGAAGGGTGCAGTGAAGAAGACAGCAACAAGTGCTATCACAAAGGCTTTGTTACAGCAAGGTTATAATACCAAACTTTTCACGGACAACGCGGCTCTGCAAGTAAGGATAGATAGGGATGAAATAGATAACATTGGTGGGCCACAGGGAATTGTTTCATACATTAGAAATAAAGACAGGAAATTTGCCAGCAAGTCACTGGCAACTTCTGACTTTTCTCCCCAAGAAAAGTTAAAAATGAAACATATATTTCCAGGTAAATTTTCTTCTAATTACAAAGAGCTTCTGTGAGCATATAAGGCAGCTCTGGACAGTATTGTCAGAGACTCAAATGTTTCTTCCCCAGTCCAGGAAATTTTATTTAGAAAAACAAAAACCAAAAAACCTCCTTCTAATGCATACAAGAAAACTTGTAATTCAGCCCTCAAACAACTTATCCATGTGGGATCCAGTTCTTGATAATGTATGCCAGGCAAACACTTGTGAACATCACAAGCAGAGTTTTGTGATTTCTTGAGGATAGGAAGTAAAAGGCAAAAAATATGTCAAAATACCATAAGAGAAGTCCTCATGAAAATAAACAGGCTGCTCCAATTGTACTCACTATTAATGGATAGGAGAAAAAGACTGATGAAAAATATGTTGCAGACTGATCCTGCAAAATATCAGCTGGAGAAAAAAGCTAAACATTATTGACAGGCTTGCCCAGGAGCGTGAGGTGGCAAGTGTAAGAGAGTGTGAGATCCCTTCCAGACCTCAGGGACCTACAAGTGAACCAGCTACAACCAGAGTGACTCAATCAAAACTGATGTGGAAATATTCTCTCTAGCTATGAAGGACAAAGAAAACATTAAGTAGACCTTTTTATTCATTATGTTGAATAGATGTCACTTAGAACAAAATTCCCTTTTATCAGCATGAAGGTAGAATCTGACATTAGTCACAAGCATATATCTCCTCAGAGGATTTAAAAGTGATCACCAACAAAGTAAAGGCTCAGAGAAACACACTGGGATAAAATATGTGCCATTTTCTTCCAGCAGCTCTGTAAAGTAAGCTATGAAACAAAGCTCCATCTCCTCAGCTGAGCCTAGGAAAGGAATCTACCCCTAAGGATGGGAAAAAAGACGTTCAAAATTTCCTCAGCAGAGAGATTTAAGCTACTGTAACAATCGGGATGGAAACACGCTGTTGCCTGTTCCAAGGCAATTCTTCTCGACTAACAGCACTAAGCAGAGTCCACAACACTGTCAAGAACAGGCTTCCAATGCAACTTGGCTTTTGTCCTATTCTTACAATGACCATATTTTCCACATCATTTACACAAATGGAAGAATAGCAGCTATCATGTGTCTGCATTACTTTGGCTTTCAGAAAGTCTTTGACAGGGCAGACAGAACTTCCATGGCAACTTCTCCAACACCAGAGAAGTCACGCTGGGTCACAGTGAAGGTCCATCTAGCCCTACACCCTGACTCCAAAAGCAGCCAACAGCAGATGCTCAGGCAAAGAGCACAGGTATGTAGCACACAGTGATTTCCCCCCCCCCCCCCCCCGCCGGCCCCCCCTCCACCCCCCCCCC
>Ga0181612_171764_pt1 | contig 16631 bp, 12 predicted proteins | sample HoacroProtozoa21_FD_119630 | JGI IMG/M metagenome (GOLD analysis project Ga0181612, IMG submission 119630) | Hoatzin crop microbial communities from Cojedes, Venezuel. Combined Assembly of Gp0051906, Gp0051904, Gp0051908
CTTTAAAATGCATTTTTTAAATTAATTTTTCCACAATTCAACACCATAATTCAAGTAATATAAAAGACACAAAGCACTGAAATCCCACAAAGAACATGCTATTATGCCTTGAAATTTATGAGATTCATATAACACTCTTTGCATTGTAGAAACAATTTTACCAAGATTGCATAATAAGTTTGATACTCAAGTATGGCTGTGTTCTATTATTCTCTGACGGGAAGCAATGTTTGGGTATTTTTCCACAGCATTAAAATAAAATTGACAGAATTCAGTGATCCATAGAATCAAACAATCATCCTCTTATCTTCAAAGAATTTTCAATCTGACCCTTAAGTCTACACTTCTGACAAGTGAAATGGTAGAACATATCCTGGCGGTGACAATGAAAAGAAATTGATTGTTAATATGAAATAGATCACATTTACAACTATGTGTCAGCTGCAAGCAGGTGATAGATGCCTAGGAGAGATGTTTTGCCCTACAGATGTATGAGTGATACATGAAAATTTTCAAGCAGAAGCTGCTTGCATAAAAGCTAAAAAACATAATGAAGAGGAAGTGGCATCTGACCTTTAGAGGGGAGAAAAATGCAGAGGGATTGTGTAGCTGACTGATGCTTTTGTAAAAACAAAAATTAAAAGTTCAAGCTGTGGTACAGTCATATTGGGGATTGTTCTTTTTCTTGTACAAATTACTGTTTTACCTGTGATCTCCAAGATATCATTAGTTGAACTAAGAGGTACAGAAAGGGTAGAAAGAGTTACAATATTACCCTAGGACTCTGTAAGTGTAAACATTTTATTATTCTTCCACTTTTTTAATGAGAGGGGGTGCATCATATGCTGTCTGTATAAACAATAAACAAAGGTAATTCTAATTCCTTCTTCTCACACATTGCTTATCTTACCTCATTATATCCTATGCTTTTTGCGATATGGATGTCTCCTACAGCCTGCATACAGTGCATACACAATAAATTCCCCCTGTAGGCTGTTGGAAGAAAGCTGGAGTGTATCTCTGAGGCTGGGAGATGCTTAAGGAAGGAAAAGCAGGGAGCACGGTGGAGCAAGTTCCTAGTCAACCAGACTCTCTATTGGCCCCAAATTTAAGGATGGCTCCTTCTTTCACGGGACTTAATTTATACTATTTGTTCAAGAACAAAAGACTGTACAGATTAGTAGCTCAGTATTAATCAGCTGCAATCAGCATCCTGTCATTCTACTCCCACAATATTGAAAGCCCTTTCAAAGAATCAGTGCCTTGGAGCTCTGGATAATCATCATTTAATATTTGAAACCACCATTCAGGAGGTACCTATCTATGAACATGTCACTTTACACACTATGAAACAATTCTTCTTCTATTGTACCTGAATTTAAGAATCTCTGTTTCAGAAAGAGTAAGCCTTAAAATTCTTACAAGATTCTTGTGATTTCCAGTGAAAAAGTTGATTTGGGGGCTCAGTGCTTGCCTGATTTCTGGAAGGAACTCAGGTCTGACCAGTGAAAATTAAAAGTATGTTTAGTTTAACGCTTAAAACTTGAAACACCAAAAGTGGTCCTTCACCTTTAAATTTAAGCCATAGTCTATCAGGAGTTACTAATGCTGTCAGCTGGATCACCTATTAGACACAGAGCCTTCAGAGAACACAAAATACATCACAGGCAAACAAAATTTGTAAAATGTTTTATGCTACTTGAACATAACCTTAAAAAAGTACTGATTAAATTTAAGATATAAAGAAAAAAAACCTAACGACAGATAGCAAGGCTGCTGAGACATCAACATTCAAAAGCACTTTGCTGACTTGAGTATTTCTTTTTATCTATCCAGAATGACTTTCGCACGTTTTTATATTCTAAAAATACAGGATTAACTGCATCTGTTAAATCAATAGCATAAAGTAGCAATGCCGTCTTCCATAAACACCCAGTCAGTTTTACGAACCAGATTATTAGTAGTTAAATATTTAAAGATGCTTGCCCTTTGGATCTCACTTTGATGCTTGCAGCCAGAAAACACTATCTTCCAACACTACATCCAGGCTCCACAGTGTGGGAGGAAGATTCTGAACCAGTTCAAGAGCAAAATTAATTTTCCATCCTTCTAGACGTAAAAAGAAAATGAAGAATGTTTTCAAAAACAATACTGCACATTTTGGCTCATTACAGATTGTCTTCATGAAGTGATGCAGAATGAACCATATGAGAATAGGCACAACAAATTTAAGAGGGCAGAGAGTTAGGCATAAGGGTTTGGTTATTGCATGAGACACTTAACATACGCAAATAGAACAGCATAAGAGTGAATCAACCAGCCACGCTTCCTTTCTTTGTGTTATTTTCTGTTTCATGACTTTCTCTTTCCTCTGTTGTGTTTGGCACCCTCAATCCTTCTGTGTTTTAAGTGCATCGTATCTCAGTCTTGCCCACGATTTCCTCCCTCCATCTCTTTTCAGTTTTGAAAGCTTAATACTTCATGTGTACCAGGGACCATCTACTACAAGTAACTCCGTGAAACAATATTTCAATTAAATTAAAATGACTGGATGTCCACAAACTGGGAGGACATAGGCAGCAGCAGAACTAGAGGAGTTTATCGAGAGGATTCCAGGAGCTGATTCAAGAATCCCAGGTATGTCTATGGGAGAGAGGCAGAGAGGGGTAGACAGGGTAATGGTGATGCTGTTACAGAGGTCATCTAGTCTTTTCATTCAAAATAGGGTAAATGCAGCAGCGACCAAGGAACAACATGTATAACCCGGAAACAGGATTGTCTGCCTGGAATTGTGTCCATTTTCCCAGGGTACTAGGCAGGCTGTACACTGAAATATAACAGTTGGTTTCAAACAAACTGTTATACTACACTGAAATTTTAGTAGACTGAAATCCTGCCTCATTTCCTATCACAGTAAACAAGGAACAAACTTAAATGGCTACAAAGTAAAAATCAAAGCAGTCCAATACAAAAACATAGTATTTCTCTAATTCTTGTTGTTCACTTGTATTTAGAACAATCCTTTTCTCTTTCATCTTCTTCTGTTCCTTCAATTGCATACTCATCTTTAGGGGCCCACCAACATGCTTCCAAACTTTCTATGGCAGATTGGAGAATACTCCCATTCTTTGGGCACAAACATTGTTAAACTGTAAAAAAAGCACTCCAGCATCCAGGGAAAAGGGAGCAGGCACTGAGGTGCTGGAAAGGTTGCTTACAGAAACACATTTACAGTGAAATTAGGGAAATCTAAGCTAGACAACATCCGTGTACAACAAAGAAGAAAGTGTAATATGTGATTAGCCCAGATATGCTGAATTGTATATTGACTCTGTAGGTGATGCTCAGCTAGAATTTGACAGCTGAGGAGGACAGGACTGGTGGAATTCAGAGTGAGGAGTACAAATGTTGATTAGAACCATACCAAAGAGTCACAAGCATAGACCCCATTTCCAAAAATAAGGGATATATTTATTTAGCACAGTCCTCATGATTGCTAGTTAGCTGCATCACACAGGAAGCAATCCAATCTGTTCATACATTTGTACAAACTGTACGTGTAAATTAAATAAAACGTGCATCCCAAAAGACTCCCATTGGTTTAAAACCACATTGCACTATATTTTAAAGGAAAAATATGTGTGCAAATTAGATGTTTACAGTGGTTTCACATGCAAAAAGGTAGTGTGACACACAACCATTTCACTAACTAATGGCAATAAGCTTGTCACCATAACAAATTAGCATATCTGTGTAAAAATTTACATGTATCTCCATACATATTTCTGTTCCTATTATAAAATTCTTTCATATAGTGTCATATCAAAACAAAAAAGTAGTCCATTCTAGTATTGAGATGAGGCCAAAGTAAAGATGCCAAAATACTGCTTTTGTTTCCCTGAGACTTCTCTATCAGTTTATTTCAATTTAAATGTAGCGTATTAGTTTTCCTTAAAAAAGAGGAAAGAGAAGTAACTGATCTTTTTGTCACTTCGAATCACATCCTCTCCTAAGTATAACTCACATAAAACAAATTAAGGGGCTGATCAAATGCTCTGTTAACATAATTCTTTAATAATAATATCACTTAGATCTTAAACTGCTTAATTAGATTTCAGTCATTGCAATCAACGGCCTCATTGAAACTGTTCATTTATAATTTATACTCTATGCATTTTACTGTTCATTTTAAAACCAGCATTAACAATAAGAGCCAACAGCAAGTAGAAAGAAACAATAGTAACAATTAAAACCAAGGTGATTTTATGAAGATGTTGACCCTTTAGGTTTGGGATGAATTTATTTCCTGGTTCACTATACATGAATGGAAATATTTCAATTGGCTTGAATGGATTCATGATTTCCCCTTAGGAAAAATACATTGGGACTTTAAACACAAATTTAAATCCAGTTTTTTGCATTTGACTACAAATCTGAATTGAATAAAGTTGTGCTTTTATTGAAAAGTTGACAAATTAAAAGGATCTTTCAGACACACTTGAGGCCTAAACACATTCAAGTTCCATACATTAATTAGATTTTTCTAGATAATGAAGACAAAAAAAAAAAGCCCTAGCCAATGCAACATTTACTGTTGTGAAGTAGTGTTCTTTATTTCAAGGGAGAACGTATTTGCTTAGAACAACGTAGATACACTCTGTAAAGAAGGCATTTGTGCATTTATGCACATTTGAACACAATCATGTTCACAGGCAACATTTTTTCTGACTGCAGCTAGAAACAGGTCATCCAGGGTCAGGTGACTTACTGTCTTGGGATAAATTACAATCATATCTACAATGGTAAAGCACGACCTTTGGGCCTGACCTGCAGGAAACAGAACTCCATATTTGATACCATCCACCCCACAGGGCAAGTGTAATATTACAGCTCCAGGAATTCAAATAATATTTATTGAGGATCATTGTTCCTCTTTGAAGAGAGAATATCTTAATGCTAGTAAGACAGGTGTTTTGCTTTTACTCCTATTATTTTAATAGCCAGATCCTTGTCTTCCCATTGTTATTGCAAGATTATATATTTATATTTTTGTATTTATAATTATGCTTCCTTTAAATAAGCAGTGATTGGTTAACGCATTGGTGTTTCCTCAGTAACTACTTTAGCTACTTACACTGAGCACATTTCACTAGCTTCTTCCTAGCATTGCCCACAACAGACCCCAGCAGAATTTTAACACCCATCGCTCTAGAGCATTCTGCTGATACGCTCAGAATATATGTGTAAACTAGCAGACATCTGCTAAGCTACTAGTGAAGTATCCAGTAAGTAAATAAATGCATCTGGGTTGCAGCCACTGAGATTTATAGCACTTTTCCTTGATTTCCTTTTTCACACTACAGTAAATACAGTAATGGTGCTGGCTAATAAACAGCCATAAATCTGCCTTCCTGTTTTTATGATGTTTGCAGATTGAAAAGTAATGCTGTGAAACTGATGAAGTCAGTGACTAATGCAGGAAGGATTTGTGCATTTGTGGGGGTATATGTTTTTAGTACATTTGAAACATGTTTATTTTGCAGGACTTTTCCACTCCCGCATCAATAAGTTGGGATTTTCTCATAACCTTCACCCCCTCTATTTTCCACATGCTGGAAGCTAGATTTTTATTCCTAATAAATTCAACAGATCCAGTGCAGATGTAGAATAGAAGAGGTGGTCTGGAGCTTTTTCAGACATGGCTTCTCACCAAGAACTTAATTCAGTTCCCATGAAGTCCTTGGAAAAATTCCGTAGACTTTCATGAGAGCTGAATTGGGCTTCTGTTGCTTCCTTCCTTCCACACTATATGTTTTATACCCCCTCTTCTATCCATGAAGAAGCAGGACAGTTTGGGAGCAGTAGTATACAACACACATCTGTTCTTACAACTCAGTTAATAGAGCAGTGCACAAAAACTTCTAAAAGAGCAGAAAACATTGCCTGCAGGACCTCTGCAGGCAAACCATGGCAGATGCACGCCAGAGATAACCCTTATAAGAATATCCATTCTGTTTCTGTCAACATCTCAGATTTTGCTGAGCCTGATCACACTGCCCATAAAAGTCAGACATTTCTTTTCAAGTGATGACACTTCTGAGACAGGTGATAGTGGTTTTTTCCTCAGATATTTCTTAGTGCTAGTGTAAGAACTAAAACAGAAGCAAACAGAAAAGGTGGATTAATTAGATGATTTTTATCTTTATCAACTCTGGAAACAACTTATTTGAAGTGCTATACACTTGTGAGAGATAGCCCAAATATTAAAGCAGTTTGCTGATGCAGATCTGCAAGATGTCAAGTGACAGTTACACGGAATTAGCTGTGTTTATATTTCAAAACAGGGGAAATATTTTTCCTTTCTGCCAATGAGAAGATAGACAGACTGTTGGCATCAGCCAACAGAAATGACTACTTCCTTAGCAGCTCATCTAGTCTTGCCTGTGTGCATCATTACCTCCTTCCCTCTTGCCAGATGCACTAATTTCAGGAAAGTTTAAAGTGAGTTCCTTCAAAGAAAACAGTTAAGACAGGCCTAACAGTACTGACCTGTAAAAGCTCTCCCAAGAGAAAGCTTAATTTCATTTTGACAATCTTTATCCCCTCCAGCAGTTATGGCTACCAACTTTGCAGGCTGATATAAAATCCCTGGGGCTACAGAAACTTCATCACAAAGGAAGAGGTGAGACCTCATGACTGACTAAATAAAAAAATCCCATTATTTATCTTCCACAAGAGCCCATGCTACAGTCTTACTCATCCCCTCACAGTAAAACATGCACTAATGCTAAAGGGGAAAAACCTCAAATCAAAGGCGTAGCTACACAGTCAGAATGCCCACAGGAATTGCAAAAGACTCTTCTTCTCCGCTATTATTACCTCCTCAGAGCTGCTCAAGCACAGCAGCTGCTACACCCACAAGACAGGTAAATTGACATGAACTCATTAGAGTTCACAGAATGAGGGAACATCCGTTTTTATTCTTTTTTTTGACACTGAACAGACAACGTGCAAAACAAGCAATTGTAGGAATGATGCTGGTAGAAAAAGCCTTCTCTTTGAACATGAGAATATTTTACTTTCCATAAGCAAAATATATTTTGCTCTGTATTATTTAAAACAGTATTTAAACTGTACATCAGGAGGACAATTAGATTCGATTCATATTTTGCAGGAGGAGAAACTAAAACTGTAAATTTCAAATGCAAAAGAAAAAAACATCTCTGTGTAGCTCTGTAATACTGAAAGGTCCCTGCTTGTCTTGCTTTATCCCTGGCATTCTCAGTTTATAATTTCTCTGCTGTACATGGATCTCAAGTCCCATTTTTATTAGTGCTAAATTAGACTGTTCTCCCACTGGCACACCATCTGTCTCTCTTCCTCCTGCCTGCCAGTATACAGAACATCTAGAAGTTGTTCTGATAAGAGGGAAAAAAAAAAAGAAAGAAAACTGTATTGTTTTGGTCACACACACTGCTGGTGGCAGCCTGTTTCCAGCAGCGAGTGCCTTCACAGAGGGACACATTTAGCCTTCGCCAGCCCACGACACACATTTAGTTAAAAAAAAACCAAACCAAAACAAACCCCTCACTGGTCTGGAATGAGGAGGAATGTGATTTCCTTTCTGCTCTCCCACTGTGTGATTTCAGAGAAGGGCAACTTCTCCCAATATCAGTGCTGCCTTGTTGACATTTCAGGTTCTGTATTGGAAATTTCACCCGACAAATTTCTGTTTCAGCCTATGCCTGAATCAGCAGCAACAAGACCTGTTCACAGCACACACTAAGAATGGGATTTTCAGAAAGTGACAGAAAACACAACATGGGCTGTTGCTGCCTTTTTAAAATGTACTTTGACTTTAAATCTACTAATGCTTTTTTTGGTCTTTTTAATACAAGCATCAAATTCTTTTTTCCCCCATATAATGGCCCTCTGTATGAGCAGCAATCTAGGAGATTGCAAATTCCACTACTTACTCAAGACAAGACAGAAATTAGAAAGTACTGAGTGGCATAAGTGGGGCAACAGGCTGTTATAATAAGGAGTGTCCTCACATATAATTTTATACCTGCCTAACACAGATACCAGCAGTCATAATCTCATGAAATGATTTGGATCAGTCACTTTGCACTATGTGTCAGAAATAGCTGTAGACATTTTTCTAACCAGAACAGGATGAATCAAAGATCTGTCAGCAGGAAAAAAAAAAAAAAAGTAGTAAGAGTACACCATTCAGAATGATTATCAGGCTGACCATCACTTAAGTCCTGTGAAGTAGTACTAGAAGAGTGAAAGGGACTGAGCAGGACAAGACTCCTGAAAATGTCAGTATACAGGGTCTCTGTCTACTACACTTAATACATAAAAGTTGTATCTCAAGAGAACATTAACTATTTTTAGTTCCTGGGTTGGTGAATGAACACTTCAGATGTCTCCAGTAACACCCCTGCTTTGACTATAGGATATTTCAAAGGCAATAGAAGTGTGAGGCATGACAAAGAAGGATGGATAAACTAGATCCAGAAACATACACAGGCTTGGAAAGTTCTAGAAGCCATATTTTCCACTTGTTTGCATGTGTGAACTCTTAGTAAATAAAACTTAGTTTCACAGAAATTAATCCAAGCACTATATGTATCTATTCCAGTACGTGGCAGCATCTCATAGGTCAGACTGAGAGGCTGATGGGGCAAAACTGAGAGGGACAGCTTTGAGGAGCTTACTGGAGAGCTTCCATTTGATTTTCAACCACTTCCAGAGGAATATGGCTTCATATTCTGTTTAATAGTCCTTGCAACACCCTAGTTTGTTTCCTTTGGGCTAAAAAAGAATTTGCATTGCAGTCATTTGACTTTCCAAACTTTCAAGATTTTTCATGGGAAAATAGCACCATCTGTAGGAGGAAACAGACCAAATTTCATTAAAATGGGCTTATATTTTCAAGCCATTAAGCAAACGTTGCTACTTTCTAAGAGAGTAAATACATTAATTTTTAAAGTAGGGTCACATTTTATCCACAGAGCAAGCCAAATGGACTTTTGCTGGTCTGAAGAAGGAAGGACAATGTCATTCCCATCCCACGATAAAGACAGAAGGTGCCAAGACAAAAATCTTGCTACTCTAACCACCTGCTAGCACAGTTCAGAGGGGCGGTAGTCTGTAGCCTACAAACCCCACATTCTCCTTTGGCAACAGCAACTAAGCCTTTACACAACTCAAAGTGGACCTTAATCAGTTTTGTTCCAGCAGCCATCCTCTGATGACAACTGCCTGCTATGTTTATGTCCAGTCAGTCTTGCAGACACTTAGGCTTCCATAAATTATAGTCTTCATTTTCCAAAGGACTTCATGTGATGTTATGTGATAGACACTACAGTGCCAGACGCTCTGCTGTGTAAATTGTCATGTTCCTAAGGAACTGTACTGACTGGCATCAGCCAAGAATCTGGCTTAATACTTCTTTAAATAAACCTGCACTAGAAGTCTTCTATATTTAACAGTGAAGTACTTTCATTTTCCCAGCCTTTTTAAAATGGCAGTATGTCCAACATCCCGGTTTACCACACATATAGTTCCATTCGCTGACGTGTTTGGGGCCAGAAGATAAAAATGCTTTTGTTTTTTTTCCATGACTAATATAAAACCATATCAAACATTTAATTCCTGAATGGAAGCTCACCTTTAACTACAAAAAGCTAATATCTGTAGCTAGTCCAGACCAGCCAACACTCTAAAGGATGACTATGCTCACAGAACAACTAACAAACAGGTTATATAATTCTGAAATAGTCCATGCAGATTCAACATCCATCTACAGCTGCAGCTACAGCCTAGCTGTTTGTAAAGTAGGTGACAATATTATGTACCTGACAGACTGGCACTACATCACATTTTTGATACTTCCAACCTTGCTGTGCAACACAAACAGCAGAGATCAGAAAACAACTGTTTGAAAAGAAGTTCCAGCAGTGAACTCTGAGCGGTGGCCTTGCAGATCGTAGACTCATTAGAACAGCCCACATTGGAAGGGATCTCAGAAGATCATCTGGTCCAACCTTTCATGGGAAAGGGAGTCTAGATAACATTATCTAGCACCCTGTCCAATTGCATGTTGAAATACAGTCCCTAGTGATGGGGACTCTACTACATACCAAGGGAGGTTGTTCCAGTCAGTGATTGTTCTCACCGTAAAAAAAAAATTCTTATAACGAGCTGAAGCCTCTCCTGGTGCAACTTGTTCTTGTTGCCTCATCTTCTCCATGTGGCTCCTTGTGAATCATCTGTTGAATTTGTTATCGGACTACACAAGAAACATGCCAGAAGTATCCAGGTAAAAATGAACTCTCTAGCAGACACCTGAAACCTCATGACTAGCCTGCATGGGACAGTCTTTCATTTTGCTAAAAAGCAACATTTTAAAATAAGCAAGAAGCATTCATTTTTCAAATGTAAATAGATAAACAAAGTTGCTGGTAAGATCACTGCTACCCAGTCGACACTTTACAGACTATTCTGTTTATTAAACCACTTTCATAGCTTTGTTAAGCAGATTCTAAGCCTCTCTTCACAAATGATTAACAATTTTTATGTACAGATGACAATACTCAGCCACATTCAATAGATGTTTACTATTCCCATCCAACTACTACCAAAAGGTTAACTTTGCTGCAAAATACTACCCATGGTGAATAACAGCATTCCTAACCTAACTCAAGAGGTATTTTGTGCACTTAATGAGCATGCACATGCAGTACAATTCATACACCTCCCTCTGAACTCTCATTTCCATTCACTTCTCTCTTTGTTCAGAAAAGCACAAAATTCATACACACACTCAAAGAAAGGGCAACATACTGAGCAGCTATTTAGCAATGTTGCTAGAGTGTACTTTGCAAGGAGATGCCAGAAAATTCCATGCAGACTGCGAGCTAACACTGTTTGAACATGGCACTGAGCTTGAGCTGCTAAGCACTGGTGAGATGCAGGTCTTATTTCATGCGTTCACACAGCTTCTGGCTCTGAGAGTAAAGTAAGCGAATACTGTAACATACAACACAGATACAGTCAGTGTAAGTCTCTGTACGTATCCACACAGAATAGATCTAAAACTGAATCAAACTCACCCTCACATTCCTATGTGAGTATGAAATAAAAAAAGGAAATATAAGGGAATATTTATAATTTCCAGCATGTCTCAGAGATCAATATATAGGGAGAGCAATAATTTGTACAAGTCTGAGATGTCCCCCCCCGCTTTTTTTTTTTTTTTTTTGTTATACAGGAGAAATGATTTGGGGGTGGGAGGATAAGAACTGATATGAAGTAATTAATAACTGATGCAAAAGAGCTCTTGGATATCTGAATGCAGCTGACAAAAGGGGGATAAAAAGCACACAAAGAAATCGATTCAAGCTTGATCCAATGTTCATTGAAAAAGCAAGTTGAGCCTTTAAGATCCTGTACCACCATGAGAGCAAACTTACATCAGGCTATTGTTAGAACTATTTTTCAGTTATTGCTAGGAAAAAAGAATCAGCCCCTTCAGTAAAGTTCCCTGCCTGTTGGTCAAATTTACTTCTAACATATGGATCCATTATCTTCCACTAAAGCATACATATGCACTAAAAAATTTGGCTGCTTGGTGTGAATGAGCAAAATGTTCAACAAGAGAAGGACCTGTATAAAGATTTAGAAGATTATTATTTCCATGTTATGATTCAGTCAGGAGATGAAACATTATCTCATTTGACAGGAATACACTAGTAGTGATAGTAACTATTCTGTGAGCCATTTGCTCTCTAAAAAGAAGAAAAGAATTTCCATTGCTAAGTAGTCCATAGGAAAAAAGTCACTACTCAGGACTGAGTCCTACTCCTACCCTCATCTTGCTGGGCAACACTGTAAAATCATTAAAATATTCTGTTTATAATACAAAGAAAAACTGTTGGCTTTGGAAATATTTATAGTTTATTTCATGCTGTTTGAAATGTTTCTATATACTGTACCTTATTTCCTAACAAGAATGTCATGCAATTGTTTGAAAGGCTTTAAGGATGTATCATGGTGTTTCTTGCTTTTAAATACACAAGTAGCATTTCAATTAGCCTAATAATGGTTTCCTAGGAGAACTGAAGATTCATGTAGAAACACTGCACAGACCAGAAAAGCAAGTCTTCAAGGAAATGTGTTCATGCAGGCACGCTTCTTTTTTCATCAGATAGTCAGAATAGTGTTGTTATTTGCCTGTGGACCTTTCTCTTCTTAATTTAGAGTTAGCATTTCACTGTAATTTCTACACTGACCTTTATTTCTTAGTGGCAACTGGACTATGCCTGAAGGAAAAATTTAAGACCCATCCTTGTTCACTTTGCCTACAGAAAATCCTTGTGCTTTTTTTCATAATAGCTGCAATACAGCTGCACAAACTGATAAGTCAGGAGATAGTCCCCTTGGTGTTCAACTGTTGTGTTGCATCAGATAACGTTACTAATGCCATTTTATTTGTCCACCCTTCAGGTGAGATGTGGAAGAGCATAGCTATCAAAACACCATCAGCTTATTCGAGTGGCACAGCTGCTTCATATGGTAATGTAAAAATATGACCAGCCTGACCATGTTAGCTTGGCCCCCCAGCTAAGGAAGCAGTCATATAGTAAGAGGGCTTATAGGAAAAAAATAATCTAACAAGCCAAAAAGGCAAAATAGCACAATTTGAAGAAGCACATGCAATGTGTTTTTCCCCTAGTCCTAGCAGCTACCTCAAAAAAAAAAAAAAAAAAAAATTTCTGTGGAGTAAGCCAATCCTGTAACTCAAGGGTAACTGCAATTCTTTTCAGAACTACACCAGCTCCTCCCTGGGAAGTCAGAGGGGCATGCCTCATTGTTTCCCAAATACCAGGTTCAAGGCTACAGAACAAGTTGTGAAGAGTCAAAGAGAAACCTCTAGGTTCTGCTCCTTCCAAGATCCTGCTGAGGGCTAGTCTCATCTTAAATGCCATCCTATTCCTTTCGGGAGCATTGCTTTCTGCAGTTCATAAGAAAAGTTTATAGAATCAGTTTGCAGACAGAGAAATCGGGGGGAGGGACTTAAAGCAGCAGCAGCTGCAAAATCAAGCCTTGAATGAACTGAACAGAAAAGCTTCAGGACAGCATCTATGCCAGGTGGCATTAGCTTTCAGTGAGATCTGGGCATAAAAATAAGATACATGCTGTTCTCAGTGAAGCACAAGGAGTTTGTATTTAGTAAAAATTGTGAAATTGTTTGAATAGCCCAGGAGATAACTAATCAAAGACTAATTTGTAGAAATCTGCCATTCCTCATCTGTCTTGCATATCTGGCTTTGAAGATGGAGAGGGACTTTGAGCCTCTGAGTTACTTCCCATTTTATGTCATAACACCACCAGCTGTTGCCACCTTCTGGGATAACACACAGAACAGGTAAAATGCACCCGTGTGGAGACTGCTAGCCAAATGGAGCCTCCACTCCATTTACATGCTTGTTCCAGTACACATACCAGTACAGATACATTCTGCAGGATGTCTGCTCCAGTTCGATTTCACTCAACAAGCTCTTTCTGAATCTGAAGACCTTCTTACACAAAAAAAAGTCACATTTTCTTAAGCTCTTTCATGTGTTAAGAAGTCATGATGCTTAGGATGATCAGGTTTTATTAAAATGTTTAAATAAAAGTGTTATGTTTATTTTACTCTGAATTTCTAGCTTCTCAGTAGTCATAAAGGCTAGAAACTTAGTTCAAAAGGTAAGCTAAAACTACCACCACATGGATTCAAGAGCTTAAGATTTGAGCAAAACCTCAAGTATACAAAAAACAATAATGACATCAGAACAGTATGTTGATATCATCTTTATATTGAAGCAGAAGATATATAGTTGAGACTTGCCCATACCACAATTTCTAACCAAGTTTGAAACCAGAAACTGGAACAGTAAGTTTTCTATAATTTTACACTTCATGTGCTGAAATGTTTCCAAAGGATATAGCCAAATACAGCCAATTGATCGTGCCTATGGCCAAAGTAAATTTGGAACAAGGTCTGGCACTTCTGTTCATGAGGCATCTTGGATAATACAATCCCGATGCACTGCTAGAGGTTCCCAGACATTACTACAGCATAAGTAAAAGCCAGTTTTGAAATGCTTCTGGAAAGTCAAGAGTGCAGACAATACACAATCTTTAAATAGACAAAGAGCTTACATTTATTCACGAAGATTGCATATATAGAACAGTTCAGATTTAACAATGAAATAGAAAGCAGCACCAGCAAGGCCAGGGGCAACAGAAAACTCAGTATGGTTTTAGGACCTGATTTGAATGTGCATTAAGAACTTTCTGCTTCACTGCAGCACCACACAGCAGATTTCATAAAAGTGAGAATTTTGTTCTTACTGTTTTCTCTTGCATTCTTCTCATGCTCACCATTTGCAGCACCCTGAGATTTGAACAAATTGTGCTCAACCCGAAAATTTTCAGTTTCCGGGGCAGCTTCCCACCCCCCAGTGAAAATTTATTAAAGTTGTGTTTTCCTCTAGCTTTTTCCTGTGCAGACTAGTTAGATGTGAACCTAGCCTCCTCAAAGTGTGCTGAGTAAGAACGGAATAAATGGGTCAGGTTCAAGAGAGGTCTAGCTTGGAGTGATATTTGAAGCTCAGGAATGTAAACTGACAGACAAGCTGTCACAGGAGAAACACAGGAAGATCTCTTAGCATATTAAGTAAAAGCCTCCTTAACCACAATTCTTTTTGCCTTCTTCCCTTGCCTTACCTGCAACTAAGGAAACATAGTGAATTATAATAACCTCAACAGTTTCATGACTGCAATTAAACTTCCAAATTAGGTGACAAACTCAGGGTAAAAAGACTTCAATAAATGCTATATAGCTTTGTGCAGATATGTGACTTGGGCCTACTTAAGTGAATTTCAAGGCCTCAGTTTTATGCCGAGTCTGTAAAATTCATGTGTACACGCACCTTTTGAGCAGAATCAGATGAAAACTTAACTTGTCCAGTTGCATTTTACTTTCAGCCTGGGTCCACTGGCAACTACAAATGACAGTAAGATTTGGTGGAAAAAAAGTGATGCAAAAGGAATGAATTTACATAACACAGAAACCAAAGGCAATATTTGCACAAACTCCTCTGAAGTCCAAATGTCAAGCATCATAGAGCCGCAGTCAGCATGTGCTAAGAAACACAAAATATTAATGACAGATGTTGGGATCTCTGCTGCTCTAATTTGACTTGGAAAGGCACAATACAAACTGATGGATGAATACACCAAGAGTGATTGTCCCACAGAGACATTTTCATCTTTCAAGACCTATCACACTTCATGGTATTGCATTGTGTAGCATAACAATGATGTGTCTGAATAACAAATCACTGGCTGCCTGCTGAACTTGTAAAGAAATAACAAACATACTTTGCCTTCCTTTTTCTTTGGTACATATTCTTCCGTGTGAAAATTATACGACAGTATCTAAGTCAAAGGACCAACAAACAAGGCTTCTGTGCCAGCAGCCAAATTACCAAGGATGCAAATGTTTCATTTGTCTCTGTTCAAATGAGGCGGGCTGTTTTTATTTTTTAATGCCAACATAGACCTATTTCCCTGCAACTCCCTCACATGGCTCATCAGATGCATGCTCTACTTAGAAAACTGTCTTCTGATATTTAATATTGATGTCTCTGAAACTGCTTTCATTGCACCAATTAGAAAAGGAACAAAGCAACTCTCAAATTACAATATAAGGAGTCTTAAAGTATATGTAAAGGTAGTCTTGTGAAATGAGCTAGTGTAAAAACAAACCGAGTCCTCAGAATATCAGTGGACCATAGGGAGAATACAGGCATATACGTACCATAGAACTGGATACAAATTCAGAAGTTACCAACACTGACCCATGCCAGTATGCCCAGAAAAAGCAGAGTTGGAAGGGTGTACCAGCAGACAGTGTAGTCTCAGCACTACAGTCCTCAGTATTTCTAGTTGCAGAGCTGCACAAAAACAAGCTCATCCATCTCTGAGAACGGAATGTGGTCTTGCCTTAGATCTGTTACTCGAATATTTAACCTGTGATTTATCTTTTACTCTTGGTTACCATCTTGACAGTAGTGGACAATTCCCTGCTCTTCCATGAAAAAACAACTGAAACAACCACATTTCAGTTAAATAAACTTACTTTCAACTTTTATAGTTACAGAGAAGAGGGCAAAGGTCTTCATATCCAGCTAATCTTCCAAAATAAAAATATTAACATAATTCACTAAATGGTATTTTCTTCAGTCAAGAATACCCTTGTAAGCAATCACTCCCTATAGAATTACACCAATCAACTCTACTTGGATGCCAAGCCAAAACTCTAAGCTCTACTCTCCTTCCAAGCCTGTCTTCAATAGGCCATCTGCCTAAAATTTATTATATGGCTTCATCCCAGCCTCTTATGAAAGCCCAATCTCTTAACTCTGCTACTTGCCTTTCCCACACACACACTTTTTTTTGTTTGTTTGTTTTAAAAAGGGAGCAGAGAACCACCCAATTCATGCTCATAAAAAAAAAAAAATCACCCAGGATGCTTGTTATTGTCATAAGGGATAATTGTTGTCATTATA
>Ga0181612_175401_pt1 | contig 16631 bp, 7 predicted proteins | sample HoacroProtozoa21_FD_119630 | JGI IMG/M metagenome (GOLD analysis project Ga0181612, IMG submission 119630) | Hoatzin crop microbial communities from Cojedes, Venezuel. Combined Assembly of Gp0051906, Gp0051904, Gp0051908
AAAAGTGCATCCAGAGCACCAAAATCACAAAGCTAAGGAAAATCATGCAGTTTTACCTCCATAATTCTGATAATTTGTTCTTTGGACAGCTCCAATATCCCTTTGTGCTGAAGCAGAGACCTGAAGCTAAGCTCAAATCATCTTTGTGTTGGGAATAAATTTTTGTCTTTCCTATACGAATCTGTTCATTTTACCCAACAATAACTTTCTGAAAAGCTGAAATCTGCACATTCTCTTCTGGGCTTCTGGGCTTAGTAACACTGAGATTTCATCTAGACTGGGCATGAGTCCAGAAAGAAGAAAGGAAAATGATCATTCCCCTGCCTAAACTAAGTGGACTAAGTGGAGGAAGAGGCTTTCTGATCAAAATGGGGTAAGACGTAAGCCTTGGGGAGGAAAGAGGAAGACTGGGAAAAGCAGCCTGAGGAGGATGGAATGAGTAGAAGACTGGCAGGGAAAGGAAATGGAAGTTAGGAAGGGAGTTTCCTTATTCCAAATTTAGAAAAGGAGTGATTCGAGATGGCCTATGAAACCTGACGTAAGACTGCAGTCTGCTTTGCATAACTGCTGAAGTCAGCAGGAACTGTGTGCCATGTAACAACTCTGATAAACCAAGTCCTAGGCTTTTCAAAAGCTACCAAAAGCATTTATGTTAATGTCTCTGAATTTCAGTTTCCCATCTGTCAAGTGGGAATAATAATAATCCTCTCATATGGGTAATGTAAAAACAAATTCATTAATGCTTGCAGATACTGTAGTAATGAGCATCAAAAAAAGCACAACAGAAGTACTAACTCTGCATTAAGAATAGAGTTTGATTAGTCTGCAGTAAACAACAAATGGGCCTGTTGTTCTCTGTCTATGTTTGTATCTTAACGCAATGAAGTTCTGGTATTTAATAACTCATATAGACTGTAAGCAATAACTGTAACAGCAGTAAGAAAAAGGCAATGACCATATAGCCAACAAAGTAGAGAATACAAAATACTGAATCAGAATTGAGAGGAAAAAGTAAACTGTGACAGCGTAACTTACAAGCTATCTGATTGCTTATGTGTGGAGGAGGAGGGGATAAAATAATAAATTTAATTCAGACAGTTTGCAAGGTTGCCTTTGTAGCCTTCATAATTTCCTTTTAACTCCACATTATGTGTGTGCACATAGTTATATTCATGCACGCACTCACAAATCTTCCATGCTGACACTGTGTGTACACCTATATCTACATATTAAGTAATTTTCAGTTAAACCAATAAATTATATCTAGAACTAATATATTCTGTGTGACTGCATAATGGTGTTAACAAATTCACTTACAGCATAAATTATTCACGTACAATAGCTGGTTGAAAATATATTTTTCAATTCTTTTGAACTTAGACTAATCTTAAAACAACAAATGATGGAAGTTCAAACAAAAGCTAATTTTGTTTAATGAACTAACCAAGGAGGTATTGTGAAAGTGTTGTGCAACCAAATGCTAAGCTAATTATTGTGAGATCAAATAACTGTTGCCATAGTTACTGGACAGTGTTTTCCATAACCACTTTTATCTCTTCAATAAATCTTTGTGACGCAACAAATATAAAAAGTTGACTGTAAAATGACTATTATGTTTTGAACAGCATTTAGTTATGACTGACCTGTCATTGTGCTTGTGTTCCCATGTTTGTCAGAGGATAATAAAAGACAAGTATCTGCTCAAGTTAACAGAGAAACAGTTACAGCTGTAGCTTGGCTTAGGGACTGCAGTTCAGATTGTTGATTTTAGCACAAGACATTTTCTTTTGTGTATCAAACACATTTGTGTGGATTTGTTTGTCTTTAGACTGTAAAGTATCAAGAAGGCCAGCTTGTTGTCTCTTTTTCCCCCACTAGTGTATTATTCTTTTATATTAGTTCACATTAGATGATGCAGTGAACTCCACAGTAACTGAAAGCTAAAACCAAAATTTGGGTCATAAACAACTGAACGTGAAAGGCAACATCAAAAGGATATACCACTGCATAACGAAACAAACCCTGCTGCTTGGATTGAACGCCCCTGCAAGGGACCCTGGTTCGTATCATGACATAGACTTCACAGCTGGTTTCTGCAAAAATTGTCCTGGATGAATAAATACTTTACAGTAGCTACATTTTTATGTACCTAGGTATACCAGGGGATTCATGACTAAATCTCATGCTTTGAATTAATCTAAATTTGAAAGGTCTTGAGAAAATACTGTTTTTGACTAATGAACTCCAGAAATTAGACAAAGATGCATACCGGAGAATACGCTATCTCAGCCTCTCAGTGGAGTTTTCTAAATTCAACATTTGGGTATAGATGTTGAAATAAAATCCCCAATAGCAGAAATTAAATGTTGTGTAGACACTTCTACTAAATGACAGTTCTCTGCTTTTCTGATATGCTGCAGTTTCATGTAACTCTTGTCAGCTTACACGGGACGCTGGAGAAAGTCCCACAAACCAGATGTCGCTCCAAACATGCTTCTGTCTTAAAATCATGAGTACCAGATGACCAGCTAAAGCTAGCCACAAATTCTACAATCAAAACACAAAATTGACCAATTTTATGTGTTTCAAGAAAAAACTGTGGATTTATAAACCCTTTTTCATGTCATTAGCATGTTTCTGATTTTCTGATGAGTTGCTGGGGAAAAAGGAACTTCTCCAAACACAAAAAAGTCTCATTGTATTAGATGTCCCAAATTTCCTCCTGCGGACTCAGGAATCTGGCCATTGCAAGGCCCACAGGATCCTCCTCTTGCCAGACTTCGCGGCACTAAGAGGCAAGGAAGCCCAAAGGTCTAACTCAAAGCCACGTTGCCTGGGAGAGGCTCCGTTGCCATCGTAGTTTCCCTGACTGCCCTAGCAAGGGACTGTAGGTGTTCAGGACTTGGAACACGGCAGGCCAGGTCTTGCAAGGAGAGGTTGCGTTAGAGCAGACTTAAGGCTCTTGAAGCTGGAAGTGCCATTCCTGCCAGTTTCATGGCTGTTACACAAACAGGAACACCACAGTTCCAAGTCAACACTGGGACACTGCATATCATTTCAGAGCAACAACTTGTCCATTTTTTCCCAGCATTTTCACAATTTTCAGCACATAGGAAATTTTCTGTTTTAATGAGTTCAGCAAACAAACATCCTATTTTTCATTATTTTTGCCATATCTCTCAAGCACAAGGACAAAAGAAATGAGATGATAGAATTTACGACCCAAAGAAACTCCAGTTCTAAAATAAGCTCTGAATAAAAATAACTGCACAGGTTCCTACCAAGCTTAGATGTGTGCAGACTCCACAATGTTTTTTAAACTCTGCAGCTCAGGTAGTAAAGCTCAAGTCACCACCATTCCTCTCTGAGGCACTGCCGCAGCTGACAGAGTGGCACAGGCCATCTTTACATTCCAGTGATTTTTGCTGCTCCTACGCCCCTCAACAGCCTCACGGCATCTGGGCAGTTCAGACCTGACCCTAGAACTGGGAATCAAAACCCTGCACCATCTATCTTTCTGCTTCTTAGCTGAATCAGAATCTAATGTGTCGTGTTAAATAAGACAAGAATATAGATGCATAAAAAAGCATCTAATCAGACAGTTAACAGAGCAATCAGGTAACTGAGAAGGCACAGCATACAAGATGATAGCTTATAAAATGAGATTTGAAACCAGCAAAGAACAAAGTGGAAATCAGTTCTACAAAACTACAGTAGAGAAGATTTTCACAGTGCTACACGGGACTAATGCTGAATTTCGGAACACAAGTCAATGATTCATGCATTGTTGGGTATTTTTTCACTCCTTTCTCATTTTCCCAGTCTAGTAAGAAGCTTCATTATTAATTTACCTAAGTTTGAATGCTCAACTTAAACTGACCTCTAGCATGCTTTTCAATGTTTCTGTAATGAAGCTGCCATCTCGGTATCACATGCCTGCAATATAAACTGTCACTTACTAAAACTCTTTTTCAGGCAGAAAATAAAACTTTACATGTGTTCCAAGGATAACTGTTTAAAGAAAGAGACAAATTGGTTCGTTACATTCACGTCCCCTTGAAAACATGAAATTTTAGAAAGCTAAAAAACCTTGAACAAGTAAACCATAATACACCCTGTCAGGGAAAATGTATGTTTTGTTAGAGAAAGGATAAGGTTGCAAGGAATGTATTCATAGGAATTACAATATCAGGCAATTTTACAGCAATGCTATATAGTGGTTGAGAACGTTGATTTTTTTAATCCGAGGTATGTTGGAGATGGAGATGCTTACTGTAGCCAACAATTTTTTTTTTAAATATTCTTCAACTGTTCATTTGACTAGAAGATTGTGCAGACCTAGTGCTGTGATGAATTTTAGCTTTGCTGATGCTAAACTGCAAACTGTTCAGTGTCTTACACAGAAATATCACGAGGTGAAAAAACGTAGTCTGCAATCCCTGTTAATGGGAGAACATTTGGCGTTGTGAGCCGTGCCGCAGTTTTGAAGGTATTTCTGTGCTACTGGCTTTTTACAACACTCCAAAGCACAAAGTTACACAGACCTACACCACGGATCTCAGAGACAGCATCTCTTTCTCTACACATCACAAAGACCTTGATTAAACTTTGAGCATCAGCTTGTAGGGCATTTTGGAATTTATTTCTCCAACAGCTTGACAGAACAAAACCCTTTAGGAACCCAGATTATAAGACTGTATCACCTCTGACAATACAAGCCATTCCTCGATGCCAGACAGCCCTAGAAAGCAGACAGCCTGTTTCACAGGGCAAAGGAGGTGAAGTGAGGAAGAAAAGTTGAATAGTAGTTGAAAGAAGAAATTCGGAATTCAGTGGTTGGGAAGATGTCATTAGATTTAGGTCAGCAGCCCCATTGTAGTGATTCCTAAGCTTTTCTTTCATAAGCCCACTTCCAGGATTACAACCCTATTTTCACTGCAACTTTTGATAGCTTCCATACTTGCGAATCACTGCTCTTAATACTAATTTCAAAGTTTTCATAAAACTATATGAAGCTATTCCAAAGCACTGGACACAAGAAAAACAAAATACACAGCTAACTCTGCACACACTTGCATCACTTCTTTAGTGGTTTCCCTTGAATTCTAGCAGTGTAAACAAAGGTGGGCACAAGGCCCTGCATCTCTTATATAAATATAAAACATTCTTTGTACCATTATATAAAACTCATTTTGCAAAATACTTTTTCTAAAGCTTTTATACTATTTTACTTATTTGCTCGCATGATTAGCTTTTAACCAAATGTAGATGTTTTCCCTGACCTATTTTCAAAGCTAACTAATCTGTAAATCCCCCAGTTATGCAATCTTGAAGGATTAAATGTTTGTCATGAAAGAGTCTGGATTTGTTTAGACTGAACAAATTTCAGTGGTTTAAATACAGTTCATTGATTAAATTACATCCATAGAATGGTGGCTCTTGTCACAGGGAGTCTGCCAAAGTAGCTTTATTTAGATGTATATGATATAAGCTTCTGCTCATAGTTAAGCCCACAAAGTATTTGCATGTGGAGCATCTTGGAAGAGAATGAGGCTCTTTTTATACAAAACACTTGTTCCATCTCTGCAGAAGTATTACAATTATATAATACATATCTTGAAGTAGCACCTGAATGCCAGCCTTGTCAGAGCAACATTATACTCGGTAAAATGACAGTCTCTGCTCCAAAGCATGCAACCTAAAAGGCAAGACAAACCAGGCAGAGGAGACAAACAAGTGGGCTGGTCTAGGGGTGGTAGCAAAGACGGGGTAACAAACAACAGGACACACAGGATTTGCAGCCAGTGAGGAAGAGCAATGACAACAAGCCATCTGCCCACCCATAATTAGATTAGAGTTCTCTCTACGCAGTACAGCAGAGCAGTTTTGAAGAGACGCTTGGAGGAGGGTAGGACTTTGTCTTGGAGCCTCTCCTATGCTTAGTAAGGTGTCATGAGAGAAAGAATAAAGATGCCCAAGGAGAAGTAGAAGATTGAGACCAGGAACAAAGGCAGGTGTCAAGTGCGTACCAAGGTATCAGGTCACAGACAGAAAGGGCTAAATTCCCAGAAAGGTATATTCTGCTTGTTTAGGATTTGCTCACACAGTCAGAACATTCTTTAAAAGTCACCTTCATGGTGTTTTAAGCTAACTGATTTTACTTCTCATTTACAATGGAGTGGGAACTGCTATTTCCAGTTACAGAATCTTAGTTGAAAGGGTATAACCTCAACCTGTTGGTGTTGAACAGTTGCTTTGCACTTCTTAGAATGCACTGAGAGCATTTGCAGATGAAGACATCTTTACTGGAAGTGTGAACACCAAGAGAGTGATTTAAAAGCACTGAAAACATAGTTCTTCAGGGTTATACATGAACTTCTCTAAATGAGGAAGCCAAGAGTATTTTTATTCCTTAGACATAACACCTGCTTGGGTTTCTACCTTTTCTTCCAAAACTGTATGTCGGTCCCTCTCAGGACAGGAAACCAGAATACACAAACTGCTTTCATGAACTGCTGCTTTCACCTACTCTAGCAATTGCCATTTTAAACAGTTGAAATAGACTGGTCATACACAATTCACCTTCAAACCTTCTAAACATGTAGGCTCAGAACGTATTCAGTGTATCTAGATTTGTGCCCTTCAATGCTGAAGTGAAGAACTTGAGATTTCATTTTCAATTCATTCTGATAAATCACTCCATTATGTGAGCAAGGACTATGGATTAAATAGTCGTGAAATTCAAGTTGAGCAAAACCAGTTATTATAGCATTGTAAGATGTCTATTGAATATAAAGATGCAAAAATAGTACTTCCCATGTTCCATGACATTTTCTGTAAATATGGTCTTTACACCATTACATGGTCTCTTCTTGCTGGAAATGTAAGTCATTTGCAGTTTCTATTAGGACAGGAAAAACAGCTCACTGGACTTGAGGCCTCGATATTGCAAAATTCTGTACAGATAAGCCAGCTCTTAAAGTCAGACTACTTTCTCACATTTTGGGTGGATACCCTGAGCAGCTGCAAAATACAACTGCAACCATCACCCTGTAGCAAGCAACAGATAACCACAGCTTTACAACAGGCACTGACAGCAGCAGATTTATTGTATTTAAGGCAAAATCTGGGGGAAATTCACAGCTCTCACAGCTGTATGTCTGCATTTGTAGCAACCTAAAATCAAGCATGAAAAATAACAGAGTAAAACTGAAAGTAGAAAAATAAGACTACTCTTGAAAATAATGGATATGAAAAAAAGGAAAATGAAGGGAAACTTAGTTGCAGTGAAGCACTGGCAAGGATGTCTAAGGCCTTGAGAAGTAAAAGGAACAATGCTAGTACACGTGCCTCATGCTGGGCAGCCTCACCATGCAATCTCTGAACAGCTAATACTCATCAGAATCTGGTTTAATCAAAACGACTTAAAAAAATCATAAGTGGTGTTGAGCAAGAGGATTTAACACAAAATCTATTTCCAGGAAAATTAGTTCACTGAAGTTAATCAAGAATGCAAGATTAATAAAAATAGCAGCAGAAGCATTGTTTTGTGTTCTATTTTCCAAACTTTTACAGCAGGTATTTTGAATTCACTGTGGTTTTTTTTCCGAAACCAATGCAGTCACAATACACTGTCAAAGCAGTTTGATTTATTTACTATTACACAAGCTAGACTGCACACTGAACAGCTTTTACTCTAGGCTTTCTACAGAAGAGTTAAAAAGCCTTGCTGGATTATCAGCTGAATTAGCAGAAATCACCTGGAGCGCTCCTCCTGTTGCTCTTACTTCAACAGCAGGCAGGATTTTTGCACAAGGTTGTACGACTTGTAATTAGAAATCTCTCAGTGTAACTCAACACTGATGCGTGGCCCTCCATGTACTTGGTGACACACCACAAGGACAGGGGGTATCTAGATCCCCAGTGAGGACAAACCAGTTTGAATGTCTGAAGGGGGCTCTGGTGCCAGGCTGTTTCTAAAGGTAAGAACCTTCTTGGAAGATCTTCTCAAGCACGAGATCTGGCTAGATGGCACTGCCACTGTGAGAGCAGAACTTCAGAACACATCCATCAGCCATCGATCAGGAAAGGAGAGACCGCAGGGTTGTAAAGCAAAGAAGTGAGATACAGGCACTGCAAGGAAGGATTGTGAGACAGGGCTCAAACCGGTGAATCCCTCATGGTTGGCACACCAATAGACAGGAGTAGGCAGCGGGCACAGTCAGAGAAGTGAATGTATACACAGCATGTAACGCATACACAGTATCTTAAAAATATCAGTAAAAGCGGAAAATTCCTGCTTAAATTGACCACATTGATAACTATCAAAGACCATAAACACAAGTTCTAAGAATAACAGTGTTGGATCAAGTCCCGCAGTGGCCATGGGTACAGACCTAGCTCATATATTCTGCATTCTTCAGTGTTTCTGGATGGACTCTGAATTAGCTGATAGCACCTTCAAACTCAATACATGTGTTTCTAACAGCACTTCAAGTACGCCGGTATTTCCTCTGATGTGTGCTTAAAAGACTTATTTCTGAACGTAAAAGTCACACATCTCATCCAGGGACAGCAAGCCATTTGTATATTTACAGTCAAACCTCAGCAGAATATTCTACCTTTGTGAGATTTTAGAGATAGAGCAGTTAAATAGCTTCCAGTTCAGCTCTTGAAGAAAAGCTGACTGAGAAGTAAAAAGACTGTCAGAATCACTGGTTACAACAGGATCCGGGGAAATGACATTATCAGAGTCGATGGTTACAAAAGGATCCCGGCACACAATGCCTAGCCAGTTAGAAGATGCAATTTCTCCAAAAAAAGTGCACTAACATCTCTTTGCGACGTCAAAGCCATCAGGTTTCACTTAAGTACTCATTTTCACCTGAAATAATGTTGAAACAAAACATTAAATGTATATGGAACTGTTGGAAAAAGCTCACTATAGAGTAGAGATGACATTTGCCTCAATGCTGATGACCTGCATAAAATCTAGGCATATTTTACGACGGTGTGAAGTGCTTGCTGTGGCACATATTTCCTGCAGTGTCGCATAAGACTCAGTCCAGGCAATATGCAAGATTTTCCAGATTAAACTCTAGTGCTACATACATGAAACATCCCTTAGTATTTAATTAATGTTTATGAATTAATTTCTATAAGGGAATTATGTTTTGTGTTACAACACTACCATCAATTTAAAGAGAACTGCCTAGAAAAAGACTAGAACAGAATGCATGATGTTGTAATTTGTATTTTATTAGATCTTTTGTTCAAGCCTTTGGTTGTTTATTTTAAAGACAGTAAACTATTTTTTGCCTAAAGACTGCTTTTCTATTTTAAGTCTTAAACAATCTGTTCCATGAACCACCTGGAAAAATGTGTTAAAAACAGTTTAAAAACATCCTTTCATTATAATTCCTGGAAAAAATGTGACAGTCATTATCTACGATGAGACACTTGTATTTACAAAGAGTTAATTTAAATATCATGTTGATCTCTCCTTCCTCCTCCAAGCAATACTGAACAATCAGAATTCATTACGTTGCCTATTATAGATCAAATGCCACTATTTCTTGTTGTTGTAATGAAGACAGCATAAAAAACACCCCAGAGCAGAAAATATCACCTGCTAAACTGAAATGACGTTTTACATAAAAAAAACAATTTCTATTCTTTGTGCCTGGATCAGAGCTGCACTGCAGAGCACCAGCTAAATGCTGCACCACACTTTTCATGATCCACTCTCAGAGGTTGACTGACCCAAAAAGATAGTATCAGGGGTTACATTACTCAGCCCCACATCCTAATGAGAAACTTTCCCACTCCTGCACCCGCAGCCGCTGACAGGCTGGCTCACAGACACACCTTTCCGTCATCACCCAGGCAGGTCAACGCATCGTACAGATGGTCTGAGAACACCAATGTCCAGAAGCCAGGGGAATGCGGCAGTGCCTTACGTTTCAACACGGAGATGTTCTGCGTTTTCATGCAACTGCTTATAAGGAGGTTAAGGAGCTGTACTTAGCATACATCACCTCTCTGTCAGTGGGGGTAATCAGGCTGAACAATCCCAAGCGTCTCCACTCCTGAGCGGTCCTGCTTCTTGTGATGGAATTTTCAAGCCCTTTCTCGCTAATTGCGTGCACTGCTTTCAGACTCCCTGGCACCACCGAAAGCTTCCTTCTGGTGTGGAAATCGCGGGCGGGGGGGAGACTTTCGGTATGGAATTGACCTTTCCTCTCTGCTAGGAATCTCATTACAGCTATGGATCTTTCTGAAGACATCTACACAGACCACTTTGAAGCTACTGTTCTACATTCGACGTAATTCTCACTGAATTTCAGGTGTAATTCCTGGCCTCTGTCCATACTGTAAAGTCGAGAGCTGTTTGAAAGCAAAGCACTCCAGGTGCCGCGGCTGGTATTACGCTGCCAGCTGCCAGCACAGCTGTAGCTCAGGCTCAAAGCATCCAAATTATGATTACAAACAGCAGAGGTTATGTGATCTGCTGGTGAGTTGTGGTGGTTAGGTGCTCAAATCTACTCACACCTGATCAGATCAGACCACATGATTGACAGCTTGGGGTCAGGCTAGCAGCCTCAAGCTTTCCTCATTGAGAGCACCTCCCAGAGTCAGACCTAAGTGTGCACCTGAGCACACACCCAACACAAACAATGTGGATGCTGGGCCAGTCTGCAGCTGAGCATGGGCTTAATAGTTACTATTCAGTTATCTTGAACAGGCATTGACTCAAACTTCAGAATCTATACACTATTCACTTAATGGCTGCTCACGTCTAAATGTGATGTTCACTCATCACAGACAGAGATGGCCTAAGACCCAACTGGTGTAAGAAGCTTCCTAACTAGCTGCTTTCTCCCAGTTATGGCTAGTGTCTGTTGGTCTTCTCTCTACCTTGCCTTCCCAGGAACAACAGGAAAATATTTTTCATTGCAGGTCTGGCCTTTTCAGCTTGCTCTCTTAGGTTGTGGATGCTGTCTTCATTTATCAGCTTCAGAGTAACTTTTCAGTGAAGTTATTTTGAAGATTACATAACTGTTTCACACTATGAAGTAAGAGTGTGCTTGTGGCAGAGTGCTTCATGTTATTAAAATTCAAACTCCAAAATAAGTCACTTTGTACGGAATGTCATGAGCACAAAATAGATTGCAACAGCCAAGAACTAAATAATATTTAGATGACTTTAATATCATTCTTATATCTTATCATGCTAACATGATTATATTTTTGCTTTATACCTATTTTTTCAACCAAATAATTTTTAGAAATCAGGACTTCATGAGCTCACCTTGGGGAAAAAAAGCCACATACAAACTAAACAACAAATAATTTTGTTGTGTTATTATGCCAGAAGGATGATAAATAAATTGCTACACCAGGAAAACATACTTTTAATGTCAGTCTTTCAATATCAGAAATTACTTCTTTTTACAGTTAACTGTATTGCCAACATAAATGCAAACCTTAAGTAGATGTACACATTACAAGATTAATAAAAGGTAGAAAACACAAAAGCTTCTGAATATTTTACTAGAGCACATAGTTTAAAAATGTCAAGGACAAAATTTGCTGTGTAGAAGTAGGGCACTGCACTATATCCTCACTTAGTTTTTAAGTAAACAAAACAAAAAGCAAAAAACAAACCAGCAATACCAGCAATCTCTCTTCTTTATTGAAAGGTCACTGTAATGCAATAGGACACGGTAAGCAGTTGTGAAATTAAGCCCTCCAGAACCTGGTTGCAGCTTTGGAATGTGACCATTGTTGTGCAATGGAGTTTGTCACCATCATATGAAAAACCCATTGGGAAATAAATCTTTTGTTTACCTGCTCATCACAGATAACCATCGACTGATTCACATTCTGTAGTATTTTACTAAGGTCTAAAACAATACCTGAACTGCAAACATGATCTTTTTCTTTAAGAAAATCCATTCCAGCAATTTTGGAATAAGCTTTATACATCCTACATACAGAATATTTTCTCTTTTTTTGTGTTCCTCTTCAAAAAGAAGGTATGTCAACAGGTTCACAGCCTATTAAAAGCTTCTCAGTTCTTGCTACCTATTTTTAACTGCTTAAAAAATACAATAATGATGCTGTGCTAGATATCCAGTGTAATATTAATTATGCTGATGTCTCAAACAGAGGTTTGACCTCTGCTCAGGAGGAACAAGTAGTAAAAGCAAATTAACCCACATCTAGAGACATCTATATAGGCAGAAGTATGAGCACATTGTTTTAATTACAATCTTCATTCTCTGGAATTTTGGACAATCTGAGGGCACATCTACATAGGTAGGTGTAAACAGAGCTCCTTCACCCATTCCCTTGGGTGAACTGATGGGGACTAGTGCTGGTTCAGAATTTGTACAGCCCTATTTGCATGGCATTGAACTGGCTAGATGTAGAGACAACACAGGCAGAGGAACTCAATGTCTGCACATGTCTGTAGACACTCGTCCTGAGCTGCAGACTTTCCCTGTTATACAGAGGGCAACATCATAAAGATGACAATCAAACTTCTCAATCAGGGAGCTAAAGAGATACTCCAAGTTTATATATAAACTCAAAATACGGCCCCAGACTTAGCTCCCTAAATGTGGATTTAGGAAATTAACTTTGTAATGTGATGTGCACTGTTGATGCAGAAAGTTAACTTTCAGTATCTTAAATTTCTCCCTTGGCACAGCTGATCTGAAATACACAAGCTAGTTATGCCTTAAAGAAGGAGTTTCCAACTTGTTTAGTGAAAAGCATGTCTCTTCACTCCCATTGGCTTTGGTGACTTGACTTCCCCAAGGCTAAGGACTCTTATGACTTGGAAGATCTTTTCAATTGCAAACATCTTTTTGCAGTTTCTGGTCTGTAGTTAACCTCAGGGAAAATTTGTCCACTAATACTTCACAAAAACACCTGTCACTGTAAGTATAAAAGGCTTGCATAGATTTTAAGTGTGGAAAGAACAAAAAACAGAAGCAGTGTAATCTGCTAGACTAATGGCTTTTGAAAAAGAAAAGAATTTGGCAGCTGTTTAGAAATGAGCAATTTAACATTCAGTCTCTTCTTCTCAGAAGGTGACAGTGATTAACAGTCAGTCCAATGATGCTACTGGATCTCGTATGACTACGCTTGTGAATCAACCTTAGACAAGCTGCAGCAAAAAGGGCTATTTTTAAGACTAAATGCTCACAGGATAACCTTAGTCAGTAAGGTTGGTTCTATAAGGGCACAGTCACATAAAAAATAGTGCAAAAGACAAAGAACATTTTTTTCTGGCCATCTGTAGCTCATGCTATGCAAGTATGACATTTAATGGCAAATTTGCTTAGCAATAACTGCATTATTCACAACCCATGGGGAATAAGGAATTACATCCTAAGCACCCCATCCATAACATATGACAAAGAGTTCCTCAGGTTGTATGTACCTGATAAAATCAATCTGAAGGGTGCGAAAAAAAGCCTCCATTCTTCTGTTGAAAGTAGTGCTGAAACTTAATATACCCACAGAACACAATGTTAGTCCAAAATTCCTATCACTTTTCTATTGACAACTCACAGACATATTGGTTCCTACACTGTATCTCACACATAGTTCGAGACCCAGGAGCAGAATGCAACAAGATGGACACCCTCACAGTGTGTAGTAGTTAAGTGGATATGAATCCTTTCAGCACTGTGCATGATTTATAGCTTTGCAGAACGTGTTCTGTTTGTTCTATCATAAGAAAATATTAAAGAAAATAACCTGGGATTCATAACTAGAACAGAAAATGATTTGAGAACTGAGAGTTTTCATCTGTCATTTTAGGACGCAGATGTAACAGGATGGAGGTTTCAGTTCAACAGAGTATTTCTTACTTAGCTATGGAAAACAGTTAACACTTTGTAACTAAGTTCACATTCAGTGCTAGACTATCATGCTCCTGTGTGCTTAATCTAGAGCTCACTACATGGTCTTATGATCTGTCCTAGAGAGAAAGACTCCACGTCACTGCCCTGCCCGTACTCTCTCTGTCAATATGTGTGAATGTGTACACAGAAACGCATGCATACGTGTGGGGAATAATTTGTTATAGCTTAATGGAGGCATTACTTACATGACGTGTATGGAGATGCCCAAGAGACATCATGCCTTAGGCAGCTCCAAGCTTTCCGATGATCCTTAGAGCAGAAAAACCTCCTACACTGAGCTGTCTTTTAAAAGGCACAGTCTTACTCCTAACATAAATTCTCATGTCTCTATTCTGCATAACATGTCTGGAGGTGTGGCTGAGATACAGACTATTGAGTAGCTATGCAGAGATTGCTAAAGACCATATATCATGAGTAACTACTGAAACTATTTTAATAACAGTGATTTGGGGGTCACTGTCAAAGAAGTAACACAGAAAAAAAATTAAAACCTTGTCCCACTTCACACTGTTTGACATAACACAAACATTTTTTTATTCTAGGTTTAGAAAAATAACAAGGTATCATTTTTTACTACGATTGTTAGTCAGGAAAACTTAACGAAAAAGTACTTCAAAAGTTTACTGAACAACCTTGAGTTTTAAACAGAAGTCGTCTCTTCAGTGCAGTTACGTCTGCACTTTTATTCAAAAATCCTTGTTGAAATAACTTAGAATAGTGCACATCAGGACAATGCATAGGATGCCACTGCTAAGCTTAATTAATCATTCTTATTTCTCTCTTGAGTCATCATAATGAGATTTTTTAAAGGGAAATCACTTCAAGAGAAATTCTTGAAGTTGGTCTTCTAACAGATTAGATAGAGAAAATGCTTTAGCTTATAAAGATCCTGCAACAGCATTTATTCTTAAATGTGCAGATGCCATATATACTGTACTGCATAGATACTGTACAGTCTCTATTTCCATGCTCTGTAGTTAAAGGAAGAGATACATAGCAAGCTTTTTAACTATACCCAGGTATGTGGGATTTTACTTCTGTAGATGTTTTGAACTTACATCATTAGCGCTTTAATTTCATTTATGGTACCTCCTTTAAACACACACAGAAGGTTGTATGCTGATAGCCTAAGATTTTTCTTCAATTATCACACGAATATTTCTTTTAAAATAGAAAAAAATATGGAAAATACTAAAGGATTTCATTATCTATCGATCTAAGCAGTGGCTTTTAGTTAGGAATGACATACAGCTGGAACGAAAATTTTAGCACACTGAGGAGTGATATTTGGCCCTGCCAGTGTATTTCAGGATATCATCACATGGTTGCCTCAGCAAGTTGCTTTTGGTTTCAGCCCTCTCTCATTACCCCTTCCCATCTGACTGAAATCAGCTGATCTTTTACAGGCATTCCCACACGCAGCCAGCAAGCTACTCGCTTTCAGATTCCAAGCACCATATTTAGGGTGTGCCTTTGAAATCCAGAGGCCAATAGCAATACAGTTGCCTCGTTTTGTCAGCCCCTGAAGAGTTGACCGCCTTCCCATCACAAAACCTCTGCCAACCAAAGAGTAAATGTTCTCAGCCTTCGGGCTTAGCTTTCTGATTCCACGTATGCCTTTGCTGAAAATGCAAATAATTAAAAACGAGAGATTCTAAAATGTTTCAAGTATATCTTACGTAATCTGGATAAAATGTAATTAACTTTTAACATCCATGCAATCATTTTGTTATTGCAGCTAAAAAAAAATTCTCAGAATACAGCTCTTCCAGAATCTCCAAGAAAAATACTCTGTTTCACCATTTTCTGATTCATTCGACTTTGGAAGCAAAATAAACACATTGCTGTGTTTAATATTGTTGCACAAGAGAATTCACAAGAATGAAATGTGTTCAAAGTTCCTAGAAAAAAATGTAGCAATGCAGGCTGCCAACTTGTTCAATGTCAAGCTCTAGGCAGTATAGCAGGACTAGCAGTAAATGACTCATAGTGAGTCACGCTTTAGCTATTTTTGCTTTTAAAGTAATGCCAGGCGCTGTGTTAATATTCAACCAAGAGTAAATTTAGCAATGCAAGAAAACAAGTGTTTCCATGGTTGCTCCTTCACAATGTTTATAGTATATACACAGCCATTAGACACAGGAATTAAGCCAAATGAAGAATATGGAAACGTTCCTCTTTCATTTACAACTGAGTTTTGCTACATTGGGTTTCATGACTCACTCAGCTACTAGATTTTCCAACTCCAACAAAAATGTAAAGCTATAGCTAGCACAACACCAACCATACTCTTAGTGGTCAATAGCCACAACTTTCCTCTAAATTATAGCTCGTGCTGTGTACTCAACTGAGCTGGAAGGGTACTGGCATATCAGTAACTGCAGCCAAAAGCAAGTGCAAACAAAGCAAATGATTTATCAAGATAATGAAGTTACATATATTTCTTTCAGGAGAAATCAAGACTGACATGAAGGCCTCAAGACTGACATGAAGGCCTCACTGGTGAAGCTAAGTACATCAATCACGGGTAGTGTGTTCTGTGACACTTCTAAGGAGGAGCTAGCAGGGAGGAAAGCTAAAGGGGATCACTGCAGGGAGGAAGGAGGTTGTGGCAACATATGAAAAGGGAAAGCAGCTGCAGAAAAACGAGGAAGGATGCTGATTCAGGCTGGGGAGCAGCTGGGTAAAATG
>Ga0181612_167131_pt1 | contig 16630 bp, 10 predicted proteins | sample HoacroProtozoa21_FD_119630 | JGI IMG/M metagenome (GOLD analysis project Ga0181612, IMG submission 119630) | Hoatzin crop microbial communities from Cojedes, Venezuel. Combined Assembly of Gp0051906, Gp0051904, Gp0051908
AATACTTGTGCTCAGAAATATGTGTTCCACTTCTGAGCCCTGAGCTTATTTTTATGACTCACTGAAAGACCATTCAGTACATCATAAAAGTGCACATGTATACCCGTAATAAAAAAATCACAAAATTCATTTCTTGTAAAGCATACTGCCAGAAAATAAACTCTAAGAAAGAATGATCATTCATAGACTAAAATAAGCCTACAGCACTTCCTGTAAATGTTGCAATACACAACTTTTATTCACCCTAGGAAAAGAAGTAGCTTTTTAAAATGCAGAGCTTTATTTTCTTTGGAATCATATTTTGACTTACTAGACTCTTCAGCTGGATTCATCAGAAATATGTTTCAGGGTATTTTTTGTTTTCTTGCTTTCTTGTTTCCATTTTTGTTTGTGTCTCCTGCCTGCTTTAAAATATATTAACAGTATCTAAAAATAAAGTGGCAGAAGAGGAAGTGTTTCGTGCACAAGAGATTCAGTGACCTGAATGTTTGTGCCTCTGCACTTTATCTCCTGCAAACAGTTGCCTCCTTGGCATGAGGTATAATTCACTAAAATAAAAGGATACAAAGTGCAGCTGTGAGTAATAAGGAGAAGAAAGCAATTAACTGTTCAGAAATGTAATATGAAAGGGCCAAGGCACACAAAAGGGATTTATATTTAATACTGCACCAAAGAGACGTACTTGACTGTTGAATAAAAGTTATGGTATTTTCTAGTCTTTAATTTTTTTCTGTTTACCAGATGGGATGGGAGAAAATTCAATTTCATTCATTGTCCCAGAGATTTCAACACTGAGATCAGCGAGAGTCATGCAGTACCTGATAAACTGGCCAACAATTTTCATGTTCATTTGGTGCAACTTGTGGCAAGATACTGCAATCAGAAGTCATTACTAAAAGCAAAACTCAGCAGTCTTTTTAATCAGACATTGGCAAAGTCAGCAGCAAGTGTGCTAAGTGGATATATTATTTCTAAATCTGCCACTGTGATTTTAGCAGTGTTCTTAAAGGGAAACGTCATGATACTGTATAAAATCAATGACAGAATGAAACTCTTCTTTTGGGTGGATACTTGATCGTATAAAGACATTGGCCATTGCCTATTCAACTGTAGCTGTGGTTAATGATTCACATGATCCGCAGGTAAAGTGAGTACCTGCTGACCTTAAGCTACAAAGAGAATACACAGTTTAAAAAACAGAATGCAATTCTGATCTCATGTTGTTTTCATGCATATGGAGCCTTACTGGTGTAATTTATTTCTGATTTCCTCTACGCAACTGAAGACAGAAAGAGACCTCAGGCACATGGGAGTGTGCAGAGAAATATGGAACAGTGCCTTCATTCACCATGAAGCAATTTTTTTCAGTTCTCAGTAATTTTTATTTAATAAAAGGGGAGAAGAAAAGATTTTCATAGTTTTTGAGACAAGTAACTGGCACAATTCTCTCTTGTGCCACAGCTTAAGCTTGAATTCCAATTTACTTAGATAAGTGAAAGATAAACTCTGCTGATGGTTGTTGAAGCAGTTTTGGAGGATACTGTGCCTGTGATTCGGCCATTTGCTATCAGCAGATGCATATACTTATGTAGTTCAGTGCCTAAAGTCTAGTCTTGTAGTTTTCACTGCTTTATTCAATAGTCCACACCAAGCTGCAAGACAGTACCCTGAAATGAGAAAGCAACAGACACACATTCAGGTTGGCATTAATGGACAAACTAAATCAACAATTAAATTAGGTTAAATATGAAGTAAATAAAACTCGAGAAATATTTTGTTTACACTGAGTTGATTTAAGCCAGGAGAGGACTGAAGAAACCTTTACAGATAAGAGATAAAGCCCTAGTTCTATTGATTCTTGGTACCCCACTTCTTTAGTTTCGCTTTTACCCCTAGCTTGTTAGAGCTTGTAAGCATGGTGCAAAAGTACCAAAACATCAAAGGGAAATGTCTCACTGTACTTGAGTCTTTCACAAAACTACAAAGCAGCAGACAGCTGCATTCAGGAAAGGAGAATATCCTCAGGATCCAGGAAATCTCTGTAAACACAAAAGTGATGTGGCTGTTACGATCCATCTGCTGCTCCAACTGCAGAGACAGGAGAATGTAGCTTCCCTCCTCTTGTGAGCTGGTAGTTGGTTTCTTTAGTTCATATTCACTTCACCTAACTTAGATGCAGGATTGAGCCAAAAGCAAGGAAAAGTGTAAAGGGGCATAAATCTCTCTCTTTACTCCCCTAAGGCTTTCACCGTCTTAGGACAACTGGACTCTCTTGTTTTAGATACCTCAGGAAGATCATAAAAGACCCTAATATCTCCTTATTCCTCTGGCACAAAGACTGACGACATTTTTGCTTTGGAGTTGTCAAGGATGAAAATGAATTGAAGGAATTATACTTGGGTAGATTTTGAACAGACCTATAGCTGGTTCCCAGTTTTGTGAAGGATACACATTGGTCGAGGAGCAATTGCAATCGAAGCTACGGTCAGAACTTCCTGTTCAAATCATTTCTCTGAAAGAATTAATGAACTGGAAGGCAGATCTACGTGCTCAGTATACACTTATTTCATACACAATGAACAAGGCTTTATTGCTCTGTATTTAACTTTTAATTAATATAGAAATTTGAAATTTGCAAAAATTATATTATAATAAATGACCACACAAAAGAAATGGGTAATCCTAAAATCATTCTTCCTAAGATCTTCTTGTCTGCCAGCTGTGTTTTTCAACAGTATTCCTCTTCAGCATATTTTATTATTTGTTTAAGAAACTTTAACAAGTTGCAATAAAAACTACTGACAACTATTAAAATAAAAAAAAAAATCTTGAGAACTGTCATCACAGGCTACCTTTAGGGAAAGCAGATTTGATTGTCACTTTGTTTTCAGCCATGATCAATACTTCTGCTTGTGCAGAATCCCCTTTCTCTCAATCTCTTTGTCATTCATTCTCTCTCTTTCCTTCTCTATATTGAGTGTGTTTTAGTGTGTAAGTATATTTAAAGGTATCCTTACAGGATCTAGTCCGTATCTGAGCTAATCAACAGGGCAACACTGACCTCCAGATATTAGCAGAACAACCATAAATGTTGAAGAAAACATCTCCAAAGACTCTAGAGTTTCAATAATTACAGAATGAAATACAAAATAAATGTAAAAATTGAGAAAGGCTTTTTAAGGCAGAAATCTTACCTAGCTTAGCTTTGTTCAATGACCGATCTTTAGGAAGTAATCGGATGAACATGATGCAGAAAACCAGAATTACTGTTTCAGTGTTTTACTGTTTTTTAAAAATTCTTAATAAAATAATTTTACTTTAATTAGTAACAAACTTGATATAAACAATGTAAATATGTATCTTCAACCTAAAGATGGTGTAAAGTATGTTTATTGGCTAATAGGCCAATTGATCCTCTCTGCCCAACTCATCTTAAATTTCTTGGTTGATCATCAGATTATTACTTGGCCTAACAAACACTGAGATGTCATGAACTACCTGTAAAAGCTATTGATACATACTAAACTCTGCTCTGTTTCTATCCTATGCCACCCTACCCTATCCTACCCTGTCTCAATTATATAATGTTCTCTATTGCAGACTTCTCCTGTATTATCTTATGCTATTACTGTACACACATATGTGGAAGAACTTACAACAAATGAGAAGACTGCACAAGGTCTGATTACCTTGTCCTTTCAAAAAACCATGATACACGAGGCCTGCGCAGCACACCTCAGCATTTAGCTCTGGGCCATAGCAAATAGAGCCCAGAAAAGCAGACTACAGGGTTGGACAAGTGGGATGTCCAGCTTAATGTGGGAGAAGCATATTGCTGGATTCCTCCCAGCTCTTCCTGTGGAGGAACCCCTCCAGCAATTTGACTGAAATACCATGTGTCAGCTTAGTCACACATGGCAGATGATTCAGCAGTGCTTAAAAAATCACTATACCCTGTGTAAGCTACTTGGCCACTCCAGAATTTTCAGTAGTTCTACATTATGCTTTTTTTTAACAGCTCCCCTAGGCTTAGCGATGCCCAGTGGCTGTACATCCAATCTTCCACACAGATAAATATTTACTCAGAGTAGTGTTATGTATAGATGCAAATGCTCCAAAAGTCTCCTGATATTTCCCAAGCTATTTATCATGGAGCTACATTCCTGTTTCCCCTTCAAACATATATAAGAAATCTCAGAGAGGTAACAATAAAATCACAGAATATATACTCGGGCTTATGGCCATACTGGTTCAAACAAAGGTACCCCAAAGCCAGCATCTTGTCTCCAAAGCTAGTCTGTAATAGCTGCTTAGGGAAAGCACATAGGATCATGACTATAAAGTGAAACTTCTCTTTCTAGAAACCTCAGATGGTTACAAGATTTTACCAGCAAAGAAGATGACCCAGCAGTCTCCCAGTATATCCCATGGAGTTTGTTCAACTACAGCAGAAGGTGCTATTATTTGAACCATTGAGGTGTGAGGGCCTGACCACGCGGGTCTCCTGCTGTGGTAGACATACCCTGGGAGCAGGGGCAGTCAGCCACCCTGCTCTGTACAAGCAACCAGAAGTGAGAGTTATCCTTAGGTTGCATTAACAGGGCAGCGCTAACCAAACTTGATCAGCAATCACTACACATCGCAGGCGTCAGTACTCCCTTCAAGGTTAAACATTGACAAAACTGTTACGATCGTTCGTATTTATCAATGGCAGCTGTATTCGGTGCAGGTGCCCAGGCACTGGCAGTGGAGTGGGCTGCAGGGGCAGCTTCTGTGAGCACCCCACGGAGAGTTCACAGTGGCGCAGAGTAACAGTGTGAGGAGGACGAAGCAGCAGCAAGAAACTGCTGTGGACTGACCCGAACCCACCCCAGCTTCCCTGTGAAGCTCAGGCTGGGGGTAGAGGAGTCTGAGTTCACCCAGGCAGAGGGGCGAGGAAAGATTTTGGTTTATATTTGTATTTTTGTTTCTCAATACCCAAATCTGTTATAATTGCCAATAAATTTACTTTTTCCTAAGTCAAGTCTGTTTTTCCCATGACAGTAACTGGTAATCAGTCTCCCCGTCTTTATCTCAGCCTGCAAGATTGTTCATCCTATTTGCTTCTCCTGTCCCACTGATGACAGGGAATGGGTGAGTGAACAGCTGGCTGGGCGTTTGGCTGCTAGCCAGGAATAGCATACCCCAACAGAAAAGGTGGGAACTGACAAAGAATATATAACGCCCATCTGGTAGCGAGAAATATCTCACTGTGTGTCTTGGGACACATCTTAGCTCTATTTCCTGAGAGGTACAATAAGTTTGTATTGGCTTTGTACACTGAAAAAGCACAGCAACTGATATAAACTCGTCTTTAACTTATTGTTGGTGTCATATAATCAGAAAGCAAGATAAGAAAACCCACTGAAATAACATCTTCTTTGAAAAATTAACTCAATTTTAAAAGAGCAACAACACACTATCTGCAAGTCAACATCTGCAAACCAGCACTGAAACATAATGTTGGGAATCTGGAGCAACTCCTTGCACACCTTTGAAGGTAATTGAACAGGGTCATATACACCTATTGTTCGAGTGATAAATATTATGCGTGTATAGAGCAGACTGTATTAAACTTCCTTAGAGGACAGAGTGCAGAATTAGACTAAGGTTGTCAAATTATGATTACACATAAATTATAGTGGCAACAAGGGAAGGACTAAGTGTGCTGAGCTGAGATTTGCAACAAAAAAATCTTATTAAATGTGTGCACATTATGATTATTTAATGACTGAATAAGTCTTCTAAAGTTTCTAAGATATTCACTACAAATAGCCAGATGATTTTTCAGGGATAGGTTAAGAGAGATTACAAATCTGCAATCAATATTATTCACACCACTAATGCTTGCCTAGAACTAGTTAGGCACATTTATACTGAAAATGAAAGTTTCATTTGTGTCTCTGTGGAATCCACTGTATTATGAATCAAGCCTAAAGTTACATTAAGAGAGTCGAGATGTTGCAGCTGTATACCCATGCTTTTCTCAGGCTATGGTTCATCTCAGTGATATTAAGAATTGGTTTAATTTAAAAAAAAGCAATCAGAACAATGTAAACCAATGCCTGACTCATGGAAACACTGATGTGTGAGTTTTTCAGCTATAATCTATTCAAAATAAATACTACTAAATGAAAAGCTCTGTCCACATTTCTTTTAGAATGTGACTACTTGCATTATAAGGATCACAAATCAGCCTGCTATTTTCAGTGTAGTGGGCACTTTCAAGTGACTGACAGGTTGTTCTACCCAGGGACAAAAATGAAGAGCCATACAACAATATTAAGCAGGATGCAAAAATGGATCTTGGTCCAAGGAGATAAGACATGAACATTTGCTGCACAGTGAGACTGTATTGTACCTGAAGAAAGCTTTTGCATCTGGCCTCTGTTCTTGATAATATTTATAATTAAAATGAGAAAAATATTTGTGTCAGGAAACATAAGCAGGACTCCTGGAAGCACAGCAGCTCATCTAACTGAGATCGGTGGGTGAGTCGTGCTTTTTGTTATTTACATGATGTAGACTTTTACATACTCCTTTGCTTGCAAATGATTGACTTGGAGAAGCGACTGAGCAGCACTAAGGTCTGGAACATCAACATAAGATTCACCAGAAATACAAATCTTTCTGGCTTGGCAGATGTGAATACCTTCAGTAAATTTATGTAGAACTATATCTTTGTAACAGGAAAATTACTGACTAACCGAAAACACAACTGACCAGCTTTCGACATGTGCACACCAACTACATGTCCATAGGAAAAAAAAAAGTATATGGCCTTCATTTTAACATTTTCAACAAAACTTTACTTGTCATATAGTAAATTATCACATTAGAAACTCTGGGTAAGATCATTCACTCAGAAACTAGTAAAGCTTCTTTTCTTCTTATAGAAGATTTTCTATAATCCTAGAAAGAATAATTACTAATCACATGCAATTGTTTCTCCGTGGTGAATATTTTATTATTTTTCATCTCGTTTAACTTTAACACTCTTCTTACTAATTCCACCAGTCAAAAAGATCATAATTATTGCAGCCATATCCTATCTTCCAGAAATCACTAGTAGCAAAACAACTCATTACCATATTTTCCGTTTAAAGGGAAAAAAGATAAATTGAATAAAAGAGGAAGTTATTATGAACAAATCACAGCCTAGATACAATCTCTGCAAAATCAAGAAAATTTTAAGACACAAAGTATAACTTTGAAATTCTGCAGGAAAGTCATCAGTATTAGAAGTAGGTTTAGTGTTCAAATATTCTAAGATAGTATTCCATCATACAGTACTAAGCGTGGCATAAATACTCTAAAAATAACAACAATATCATTTTTTCATCTAAGAAAAGCTGAGAATTGGTAAAATTCTAGCTCTAGTATAAAAAACACTGATTAAAATTCATTCTGCATGGTTTTTTGTAGTGTTTTTAATTTATTTTCTAGAGATACTATGTATCCTGCAGCTTATGATATCGTTTAAAATAGATTTCAAGATTATCTTTTTACCATTCTTTTCGTTCCCACAAACATCATTATTACCAGCATTTACTTAAATGACAGTTTTTATGAATTCTGCCTAGTTAAATACACAAGTCCAGGTTTGGCCTGACGCTTTCACCTACTGAAAATCACCTACAGACAAAGTGTTTTGAATTACTGTAAAGGTTCTCTGTCATTTATGCTCCGAAAACCTCCCACCTCTCTTTTTTCCATCAGATTATTAAGAGAGGCTGGAATGAAAATGCAGAGGTTTAGATTTCAAAAGGCCTCTTATTGTAGACTTTTCGAGATTCAGCCATTAGTATTTTCCTGTTATTCAGAGTGAAACAGTGGTAGGCACTAAATGGGTTCTTCTATATTGTGATTTAAGAGGAAGGTTTCAAAAAAGAAAGTAGAGAATAATGTAAGGATATATACAGCCTTGACATGAAGAAAAAAGCAAAGCAAATAAAAAGAAGCTCTGGACAAACAAGAGATGACAAGCTCACATATTTTTTTTTTCCTTGAAGCCCAATGTGACACACAGCAACAAAAGCTTAATAAAATTTCAGTGACTATGCTGATTAGAGTACTGAGGATTTTTATTCACACTTCAGGCAGTGCCTACTCTCAGCTCCTTTTGCAAATTATATATGTACAATTTATTTTTTCAAAATGTAATTTCATCCTGCAATGACAAGTTTCTTTGTTGTTGTTGTTCTTGTGCATGACAGTAATCTCTGGTAAGTCTGAAAGATGAGAGAAAAAATATGTAAGACCTGTAGGGCCAATCTTCTATGGCAAAAAACACAAGGCCGAGCTGCACATGTAAAACAGTGAGACTCACACATACAAACTTGTATTTCCAAATGGTTAGATTACTACTTCACAGCAAATAGCCAAAAATTTGGCTGTAGGAGTCAAATAGAGCAATACTTCTACTGGAAAGCAATCCTGCCTCTACCACATATGGTTTGGTCACACTGAACCTCCACATAGTCTGTTCCCCTGTGCTGGTTTTGTCTGGGGTAGAGTTAATATTCTTCATAGTAGCTAGTATGGGTCTATGTTTTGGATTTGTGCTGGGAACAGTGCTGATAATTCAGAGATGTTTTAGTTTTTGCTGAGCAGTGCTTATACAGAGCCAAGGCCTTTTCTACTTCTTACACCACCCCACCAGTGAGTAGGCTGGAGGTGCACAAGAAGCTGGGAGGGGACACAGCTGGGACATCTGACTGCAACTGACCAAAGGGATATTCCATATCATATGACATCATGCTCAGCATATAAAGTGGGGGGAAGAAGAAGGAAGGTAGGGATGTTCGGAGTAATGGCATTTTGTCTTCTCAAGTAACCGTTATGCAGGATGGAGCCCTGCTTTCCTGGAGATGACTGAACACCTGCCTGGTGATGGGAAGTAATGAATTCCTTCTTATGCTTTGCTTGTGAGTGTAGCTTTTGCTTTACTTATTACACTGTCTTTATCTCATCCCATGAGTTTTCTCACTTGTACTCTTCTGATTCTCTCCCACATCCCACCAGGCAGGAGTGAGTAAGTGGCTGTCTGGTGCTTAGTTGCCATCTGGGGTTAAACCATGACATCCCCTCACCAGTATCTGACACTCTCCACCCAAACCAGCCTACCTTGTCACCCTCTATAATTGTACATTATCAATGATATTTGTCTCAGTCTTCAGAGCATGTACCTATTTACCATGCATCAGTAACAAGCATCATGAATTTCAAACAATTTTGTGGCATTGTGCATTCAACACCTTTATCTGTTTCTTCTCTATAGCTCAGCTGGAATCATGTGCACAAGCACCTGAGTCAATAAAAAAAAGCACAGCAACAGTAAAATGTGTGCTAATTTGGTGTTTAGCTTGCGTTCCATTTTCATGACAAAAGGAACATTTCTTACAAAGCATACACAAGACCTTTCAGCAGAAATTTTGGGTAACTAACTGATTTATTCTCCATATATTTGTCATACTATTTTCCCCTACGCCATTCTTTGGTTTTAGCTTAATTTTGTTTTTCAGGAGGACTTTATAGATAATATAGGCTTCCATTAAAAATAGAAAGAAAAAGAAAAGGAAAAAAATTGATATTTGAGATTTCAGATGCATTCTCATAGGTGGTACTAAAAGCCAAAATGTGATAATCTTGATTGTCTTGTCTTTTCTGAATGCCTTTTACTAAGGAGTGCCTACATTCATATCTCAGCCACCACCCATCATCAAAACTTGTCAGAATGGACTCAGTCCTGCACAATCCAGCCCTAAAACTCTAGGCTTAAAATTGATGTGGGGCAGTGACTTACCTCTTCCTCTCAAGTTCAGACACCAAACATCCTACTCACTTGAAAGCCAGTGGTTTGTATGGATACAGTCTCACAAAAGGTTGACTTCTCACAGATTCTTCCTAACATCTATCACCCAGAAGACAGAAAAATATCTCCCAGCTGCAGACCCTGATGTGGTTCTTCCGTTCTGGGGCAGAGTGGCAGAGACATGAGAACTCTGTGCAGCACTTTTACCTCATGCATGTAGGAGAATACCTTGTATGCAGCAGCTTTGATATGGGATCAGAAAAAGGGCCTTGGGGCTCAGAAGCAGAATTATGTAGATTCACTGGTCCACATATATAAGATATAGATATCTATCTCCATGAAACATTCACACAGGAGGAGCGTCTGTTTTGTCACACAGCTTACTCTTACTATCAGGTTTTGGGATAAAATTTATTTTCACGTACCCTGCAGAGTTAGTTATTTCAAGCCTGCCAAGTACTAGGACTATTTAATTGTACAGTTGAAACAGAAGTTACCAAATTACAAACAAAACCTAAAAATTGGCTATAAAATACATATACAGCAAAAGAAATTTATGTCTTAAGAGAAAGAAGGAGCAAGTTTAGCTGATTTCAGCTTTAATGATTTTTAGGCCATTACTTGACAATTACTATTACAGTGGGTTTTCCACTTAATTGATAGGCAGGAGAAAGGTTCAACACATACCAACCAAATTTGTAATTCATTTTTGAATTTAAAACAGATCCACTTGAAACCTGAGAGATGTTGGACAAATCTCTTCCCACCAATAATGTAAATTAACATGCATGTACAATATAAAATCCAATTTTGGACACAGGCAAGGTATCATACATGGCAAAATTGAAGCCTTCAGAATAAAAGACATTCATCCAAACTGACTGGTTGCTTTGGGAAGCTCTTTTTCTAAAATGTAATTTGTATTGCCTAATATATTTCATATACTTTTCCCAGCTTGTGAGCCCAGGAAAGAATTCAGATAGCCATTATTCTTTCAGCATTTTTATCATTAACTATACCAATATAGTAATGAAGCTCCACAGAGCTATTAAAAAAATTATGTGGGCATTAGTAAAAGGAAAAAAAGTACACCAAGAGACACTCAGACCAGGCAGATATGAATTTTTGCACTAGAGACTCTAATAAAAGGAAAGAAAAGTTTCCCACACATTTTTAATTCCCTGGAAATTTGCTAAATGGTACAATATATTGCCTTACATAACACATTTCCCTGACCTTTCTCTTTTCATCTTTGAGCATCAGAACTTGCAGTTAAAACAAAAAGGCAGACAAGGAGCCAAAAAAAAAAAATAAAGACAGAAATACACATACAGATAAGACTCTACAGACAAGAATATTAAGAAATAAACTTTCACTGTTATGCCAGAAAGGCTGTTACTTTCATGTCAGAGTACCTGCTATGATGAAGGTCTTCTTTGAAATGTTTCAGGTGATGTGGTTTTATACAGCTTTGTAACAAGATTGTCTTGGAAAATAAGAGACATTGAAAGCTTATGTTAGCGGTATTTCAGTAGCTGATCAGCTGGATTGTGCATCCAGACACTTGTGCTAAAAAGAAGCCAACCATAGGAGACAAAAAAGCCAAAGTGCTTCTTTTGGCAGCAATATCGGCTTCAACTGGCCTCTGGTACCAGAATATATAATTGTCTTTCTCTGCACTGTTCAATAAAGTGATCCTGGATGTCAGTACTGGCCACCGTAATACGACATTAGAAATAGGTGTTTTGTTTAACAGTTGAACTTGCTGCTTTTCCAATTAGTCATTAGACTATTCTCCATCAAAAGAGACTTTAAGAACAATCTTCAAAGTTAAATGAAGCACATGGTTCATTGTGCATTTCACAAGATTAGTGAGATGCTTAAAATTAAGCATGGCCTTTGTTGAACCAGGGCCTTACTGAAGGTTGATCAGATATGCACCAAGACAAGCAGATTTTCAGGAGCGTTCATTAAAATGCCACTAACTAATAGATGTTCACTGATAAAGATGAAGAGATGAAGAAAAAAAATCTTGTGGTATAGCAGAACACAAAAGAAAGGTATCACACTAGAAAAGCATGAAGTGGGGGAAAATACACATAAAAGAAGGTTCCTGCATCAACTACATGTAAGACAGACTCAAAACCTTCAAATAATACTTTAAGAACTTTAATCTTGGATGCAAGATCTTCATAGTTACCTGCCCCTAATATCTGAGGGTCTTCTAATTGCAAATACTAAATAATAAATGTGCTACTAGATTATTTTATGTTTATAGTGCCTTTTATTTGCAGACATCAAATGCTTTCAGACATTTCTTTGTTTTCACAATAAAACAAGGAGTAAGGCTGACATTATGAGCAAGACTGCTATTTGATGAATAGGTAAGGTAAATGTATGAGGTAATCGGGTTTTGCGTAGTCCAAACTTGAACTGATATACATAATTTAAAGGGAATATTCCCTAGAAATAATGTTTTAATTTCCTGAATAATCTTTTTTAGTGGCTATATGACATCAGTAATATTTGTTGTTATTCTTAATTATTGTAATATCTATGTTTCTAAATTGTTTGTTGGCTTTTAATAACATATTGTAATATACTGTTGCTATACATATTTCATTTATTCACAGTAAGCTGCTTTTGTATGTTACCTGACATTATTTCTTAAAATCTTAATATAATAAATGCATCTTTCATCATCTTAATAATCATGACTATTCAAAACAAAGCATTCTCAGGTATTTTGAAATCATATATATTGAATACTTAGATATAAAAAGCAAAGTACTGCAGAATACTTCTAGGCAGATCACAGTTACATGTGTAAATACAGCAACTAATATTTATGCTTTGTAAAGTTTCTAATTACGGTGAATGCGCATGTACTGCACTTGGATACTTAAAAGATTCTCATATCTCTCAGACAATCTGTTTACTTTTGTTTTCCTATTTGCAATACACATTTAAGTAATTCAGTTTTCATTCATCTTTAGGCTCTACAGCTGATTAAAATGGTGTAGAGTGCAGATATCCCATGTTCTGAGCACTTGGCAGACTTTAGGAACATAACTCAAAAGTTTATTTCCAAAGAAACATCCATTTTTAAAATCAGATTCTTGCACTATGCTTAGCCAAATCTAATAGAGAAGTATTTCATCCTTTCTCACACCAGTGCTACATTGTGAATTTTGTATAAGTATAGGAGGGAAAAATATAACTGACATATTTTGCTATGGGTTTAAGTGGGAAAAGATGCTTTCTCTTGCTAAGGATTTTATAGTTCCTACTTTTCTACATAAAGGTGGATCTGACTGAGGCTACTCATACAATCTGTCAGAAAGGAGTGAAGTAATGCTACACAATCTTGTTGAACTTCAAGCAACTACATCACCTTTCAACTCAGATACCCAATATTACCAGACAGATTCGACTCTTCCTAGTTCTTATGTATTTACTGTAAAAATGAATATTAAGAAAAGGGGGTGAGTTCAGATAACAAGCAATTTAAGGAGCTCAGTAAATCCACGTTATAAAAGAAATTGAAGCAGTGACGGAACTCCAAATGTAGGCAGAAAAAGAACACTTCAAGCTGTAAAAGGAAAACACAGTATGATGGCTAGAATTAGAAGGAGGAAACCTTAAAATAATGCAGTGACTTAAAAAAAATTTGTAAGTTAAATTAATTATTGATAGTTCTTCTTGAGAAACATGTTAAGATACCTATTACCGAGTCTTTAAAACAGTACAAGAAAACTTACTTTATAGTATGAGGAAGAAAACCTTTGTCTCTTGAAATTACTTGGAAATGTAGCCATTGACATAAAAGGTCGATATTTATTATTTTAAGTGTTGCGTTGTATATCAAAAAAGACACAAACTGGCTCTAAGGTGAACCGGACCAAGACAGAGGAGAAAAGCCTGTGAAGGACAGCAAATGGCAGCACAAGGGCAACAGTCCATGCCAACCTGAGCACTGCTATTTTGGAGTAAAGCACTATGCTTCTCTGCATATTTCCTCTCTTGCTTCCCTGTCCTTGCCTCCCTAACTGTTGAATAATTTCATGTTGCCTAAAGACTTGCTGTCACTAGTCCATTAGAAGGCTAACTGAAGAGTTCTGCTAACTAGTTTAATTATATTAATCTTATGTTGAGGACTTATCTAACAGCCAGTAATTTAACCTGCAAAAATGCTGACAAGAATTTTGCTCTCTCTGCACTTTGGATTATAAGCAGGGTGTCTCTAATTAACAAAATACTACAGCCCAGGTAAAGAACGTGACAAAGAGTGAGGGACGTGTCCCTGCAAGTTGACATGACTGCCTTGTAGAGTGGTCAGGAATTTCCAACATCAGATTATCTTCCCAATCAATAATGCATCAAATGCATTTCTTTTGTCAGCCAAATATTGATCTGATTTTGAAGATCTGCTCCTTCGTAATTCATGGACTGAAATCACAGAATCTGTGTTGTAAATTCTTTCTTTTCTCCCATGGAAAAATATAGATAGCTGAACTCCTGGTAAATCCATTACTTGTAGTCTCTTAATTGCAACAGGTTTTTATTTGTGCATTTCCTTTTTGATGAATATCTTTAGAGCTCACATGAAGTTCTAACTAAATCATATTAATGGGTGCTGTCTTCCTAGAGAAACAATGGGAAAAGCAGACTGAGCACCAAACATCATTCTGGTCATTTTTCATCCACATTCAGTGAAAGCCTTGATGACATTACAATTAATCTTTTCATTCTTCAGTGAAAGCATCAATAAAGGCTCGAGGATATCCCTCATTATATGGCCCTCAGTACACACACACCTAATCACACACTTATCTGCAATTATAAGAACACATTAGTAAGTAGAATTTATATGAAAATACTTGGATGGAAAGAAACTATTAAATTCACATGCAGTGGAAATGTAAGAAAATTGTATGTTTATATATATTATATAATTGTATGTTTATAAATACTATAACATCAAAATATTCAGAAATATATTTATATTCTATAACTTATCTTTGATCATCATGTTTTTATGTCCATTATATGTATAGTTATTGCGAAGATGTTATTTTTTGTACACCTTGGCATTATTTTAATATGGATTTGCAAGATGATTTAAGTGATTAAAATGTCTGAGCAACTATAAAATCAGCATGTCCTAATTACAGGGTATTTGAATTTAAAAAAAAAAGAAGTTTATCTTCTTGCAGAAAATTTCCTAGATTCTTGGAGAAGGCAGTAGGGTTTTTAGGTGGAAACAAAGACATTGGGTTCTATTCCAGTGAAATTATTTGCTCACAATACTTTCAGAGGATTTGATTTGTATAACTTCTGCCCTGGAACTACAGGATTACAGAACCAATTTACAAGAGCAAAAGATCTGTTCCTGAAAAATAGATCCATTAGATTTCAAAGAGTTAGGAGTTGTCCTGGACCATATACAAGGCAAGAGGAGTAAATTAAAAAAATATATTCAGTGCAGTTTCTCTCAGGTCTCCTTTTTTCCCACCAGAAAGTAGGGACCCCACAGTACCATGGGATTCACTGCAGCAGAGAAGTACTGCAGTCATCAGAGATGTCTTCTGGATTCAAGAGGAACCACGGTGCGTTGTCCTCTTCAGAACTATCTGCTTCAGCGTCTCCTAATTGTTCTGAATGGATTAAATGTAGCAATTACTTTTGTGGAAAGATTAGATCCATTTGTAATGTTTGCATACTGAAAAATAAGCCAAATCTGAAGTCCTGATTGAGTATAGGTGCTCCTTGAAAAAAGTAATAATGATGATTTGGGCAAGAAAATATTTTAGAGTAAGAAAATAAACTTAGAATTTAGAATTCATTAAAATGTAATTTCTTCTGTTTTTAAGTGCTTGGACAAAACTATTTTTATGAGGGAGAAAAATCAGGTTTAAAACATTCAATAAGATCTACAGAACTTTTAATCCAATTCCTGTGAGAATTTTATTTGATGAAATGCTTATGAAAAATTTAAGAAATCTATGTGGAAGGAAAATTTGAATCCAGGACATGTAGGAAGTTTGCAAAAATAGAGTTCTCTCAGGGGATGTACTCCCTCTTTCTAGCACCAACTGCCTGTCTTTCCTTTGTAAATAGTGACATGATACAAGTTTCCACAGTATAAATATTCTGCTTAAATACATAAAATTACAGACTTATAGCTGAGACTTTTAATAAACTTAAATACAACAATTAGATGGATGATTCCCATAGCATTATTGTATCATATGTCTGTTACTTTAGTCTACATCTGTGAACAGCAACAGCTTTCGTCTAGTGAAGTCTTGTTACATTCGTTGTGACCTGAGCCATACTGTGTCACAAAATAAGTTAAGGCTAGAAAAATTAACTACAACCCTTAAACAGATCATAATTCCAAAATCCACTGAACCTAAAATAAGATGAAAATAACAATCTTTATTGTATAGTAGAAGTTACTCAATACCCCAAAGCACTGGACTACTACAAAAAGTAAAGCCAAAGTGTATGAATTTCAGACGAGATATGAATATGTCTTTAATTTGACCTCAAAAATTCTGTGGAAATTTATGAAACATCCCACATCTCAAATTCTTGCTGGGTTTTGGTTTGGTTTTGGTTGTGGGGGTTTTTTTTTCGGGGGGGGGGGGGGGGGTTTTGGGTTTTTTTTTTCTTCAAAAAAACCTTCTCCCACTTGTTATTTTTAAATTTTTTTTTTTTTTTTTAACCCCACAACAACTTAAAAAATTCCTTTTTGATAATCATATTGAGGGC
>Ga0181612_127462_pt1 | contig 16629 bp, 7 predicted proteins | sample HoacroProtozoa21_FD_119630 | JGI IMG/M metagenome (GOLD analysis project Ga0181612, IMG submission 119630) | Hoatzin crop microbial communities from Cojedes, Venezuel. Combined Assembly of Gp0051906, Gp0051904, Gp0051908
GGGCTTGCCTTTGCCCGAGGCAGGACTAACCCAAACTGTCTTCCCTAACATTATTCCCTAGATTATTTCTTGCTCACTTTGAGGCTGATCTGCAATATGTAAGATTTAAGACCGGAGTCTGTCTCCCCATCTTTCTTTGTCTCCCATTCATAACTCTGTTTCTTTCTACTGAGTCTGTCTTTATTGGCAGCTGAAATAGTATGGACAATAGTACTGAAAGGACACTTATGAAGCATGTCTATAAAGCATGGTATACATGGAGTAGTACTCCTTACATGCTAACAAAGTAGGATAGTTGAATGCTTACACACCTCAGAACAGTTGCTGTAATGGTGACACAGAGTGTTTGGCCTAGTATGGATCCTGCATGCTTACCAACCTCTACTGCACACACAATGTAACAAGCCACTGTATTCTCCATTGTTTTGGAAAATACATAGCAAAGTTACAGATAGGTTACAAATCCTCTGACATTAAAAATATAAAATCAGATGGATGCAAACCTTGCTTCCAAGAAAAAAAGTAAAGAGGATGGATTCCATTTTTAACAGGATAACAGTCCTGAGAATAAATTTATTGCAGGAACCAAAGACATTAAGATTGTCCCAGGAGTGTGTAGTCAAACTAAATGAGCTGACTTTGTTCTGAAATGATCAGGAGACAGAAAATTCTTCTACAACATAACTTAAGAAGTTTGTGTTTTTTCTTTAGGTTGCTTCAAAATGCTAGAACTCCTGGTTTTTTCATCTGATCAGTTCCCAGGAAGTGTCTTTCCTCTTTGATTTGAAGCCCACTCATGCTCATTCTCCGGATTCTGGACAAATGAGAGACGTGACCAATTGAAACGATGATGGAGGCTCACGCTTATGCCTGAAGCATTAAGAGTGTGTTGATTACATCCAAATGGGCCTAAATCACTCTGGAAAATCAGGCTGGAAACTTCATTTTGGTTTTGTTAACAGATCCATGGAGCAATCTTTCTGTATACTGCCTCCTTGCAGTCACTTCTAGTTAAAGCTCAGATGTATGAAAAATGCTAAAAGTGTAAATGGGCACAGAATGTTCTTTCAAAATTTCTGACAAAGAGGTAAAAATGGCTCAATGTTCTGTGTTCATCTTTATTTATTTTGCACTTATTCATGTCCTAAAGAAAAGACCTGGCGTCCCTGATTATGCAAATTTTCTGAAAAGGTTTACTGCACATGTAACTTTATAAAAGTACAGATCAAATTCATGGTGATCTCCTTCACACAATGAAATGAGAGAAAACAGCCTTGGTAAGAGCTGGATGTTCTTCAGATTTGATATTGATAAAATACTTCAGATTTTAGCCCATTGAGTCCGTATTTCTAAATAACCATAAATAACTATGTGCCTGATGCTTTTCTGCACAGGCAGACATACAATGGCTGTATAAGAAAACCTGACCCAAAGAATAGGTAGAGTCTTTCTTCAGGTTAGAAAAAACAAGCAGGACAAACGTTTCAGCACTATCAAAATGTACAGAGCTACAAAAAAGACAGAAGTAATGAATTAGGATTTATGTACAAAAAACACTCATAAAAAGAAGCATCTCATCAGTACTTGGTACTGAGGCATCATAAGAAGCATCGTTATTCAAGTAAAACCCACTTATGACATTACTTATACACTAATCAAGCATTCTAAAATTTGTCTGGATAATACACAGAACAAAGAAGTCATTCCTGTTTAGAGGAAGTCTAAAATCTGGCTTCTTTTCATGTAATAAAGCCTAAATCTATATAGGCTCAAATCCACAACTGGATGGGCAGCCCACATTGCAGTACTTTGAAAAGACAACTAGAAGACTTGTAGTCATTGCTTTGACGAGGTACCAAGTGGATGTCAGAAGAAAGAACTGAAACATTTCTGAGGTTTGTTTTGTAAATAATCCCTTTCCTGTGAATTAATGCAGTCTAGCTGCATGAGCCCCACATGAAACTCCTCATGATGAGGCACTTACGTATTTAGGTTCACACCCTCTAAATCCAGCCTTTTGTGTGCCCTCTCCACAATACTTTCATTAGTTTATTTTCATAAGGAGAGAGACACCGACAAACCAATACTTTACACACCACTGGGGGTCCAAGGGCAAGGGGGAGTGTGAGGGTGGCTGTTCCCACCATCCCAGCCACAGCTCCCTGGTTTCAGCTTCACATGAATGCATCAAAGCCTGCAGCCCTGCCAAGGATGGCAAAACAAAACAGCAATTGCAGGAGGACCAGACAAGTTGGCTGGTGGATTGAAGCTCCACACTGTCTTTTTCTACTATTTATAACATGTGGAAGAACATTTTCTTATTCTCTGTTCCTTTTTCCACACACATAAGGGGTGGAGTTGGCTTTACTGCAAAGGTTAGTCTTCACTGGTCCACTTCTCACTAAGTAGTCCTTGCATTGGCACTATGTGAGCTACTACAGCCTGTGCCATTCTGTAATTCACCCGATTATTTCCATGTTTTCTATTTTAAATTCTTCCAAAGGGAAAAAAACATATATATTTGCCTATTCTAGTCAACCTACAATAAGAAAACATAAATGATGATGAAATTTCAGAGAAAGTATTGTTTACTGGGTTTTTTACCTGTCTGTTTGAGGTAGATTTCTGTACATTTCATCAGATAAACTCCTTGAAAACTCAGATAAATTTTATTTTGGACTTAGATTGGAGTAAATGAGGTCAAGGTCTAGCATAAGAGTACATAGATGAATACTCTGTAGATGTAAATCCAGAGACAACCTATTTCATTAATTCATGCAGGAGGTACATTGTGAACTCCATACTGAAATACAGTCATCTTCACACATAACTGTTTGAAAGGAAAGGTAATTTAATTTTCGTGGTCTGAAAAATACGGGTAGAAAAAGAAAACGTGTCTTGGGGTGTAAAAGCTCTTTTTCAGGCCTGAAACAGAAGCTGAGTAAGATATCCTGCTAATATTTCAGACTTAGGGAAGAGTCTCTATGCTCAGAATGTTGTCCTGTTTGTCTAACAGGATTTGCTCTACATGCAAATCTTTTCTGCTCCTATGCTGCTGCTCTCTCTTAATGTGGGCAGATTAAAAAGCAAACCAAACCAAACAAGCAAAAACCAGCCCTCATGATGGTGATAGGATCATTTGGAAATGTAATAGTAAGGGGATATCTCCTTGCTCTAGGAATATCTGTTAAAATACCTTGATATCAATACCCCTCAACACCTAAAGTCCCTTTTGTTTTTTTTTTACACTTTCCACAAATGTTGTTGTTCTAAAAATGCTATGACAAATGCTTCTTTAGCACTGGAAACATTTCTGGATTCTTCTTTTTTTTAAAGAAGTCAATAATTCAACGTGTTCAGCCAAGCTACATGCTCTACTTTTTTTCCCTGCATTTTCTGCTTTGTTGTTGCATTAAAAATTAATCATACTTCACATAATCATCTTGAATTTAGATTTGGATTTCAAAGTTAAAGCCATATTTGAATACGAGTATCTGTGAAAGAACTAGAATAACTACTTAGAGGCAGCTAGTGATTTAGAGCAGTGATTCTTCTAGCTGTAATGCCAGGGGCTTGAAGGCTTATTTTCAGCATTTAACTTTGTGTCTTAATCTAGCCAAAATAATCTCTCCTCACCACTAGCTAAATATCCGAAGAAAGATAAAACAAGTCATTGAAAAACTGCCAGATTACTGAAACAATAAGATATCATAAAGCTTCTTATTGAAAACATATTTTTAAATCAAACCATGAAAAATATAAAATGCTCTTTAAAAATGTAAGAAATAATTCCTCTTGACAGTTTGATAATCATTTTCTTTTTCATTAGACTTTCAGATGTTCAGACAAATATGCCAAATATTTCTTGCTCTTGTATGACCTCCAATAATGGTTTTAGAAGAACGGATTACTATGAAACTTGAGTCTAAGATTCTTCATTTCTGTCTGATCTTAAAGGACAGAAATAAACAGCATGAATATATAAGTAAAAATTGGCAAAAAGGCCATTGAAAAAGTACGTGATGCTGCAATAATGCAGCATATGCATCGCATATGCTATAAAAATGTTTTTAAGAATGTTTTTGGTGGTTCTAAGATTATTCTCCCCCTCTGTCTCATTGGCGTAGCCTCTCTTTCTTCATCAGGACAGCAGTGATTAATTTTAGGGTGCGTGGCCTAGACACAGAAGAATCACACTTTCAGTATTATAAAGAATGAACGTCAGTTATAGAATAAATCCTCTACCTGATACCCTACACTCTGTAAAAACTGCATACTGAAGAAATACAGTTATGTGGGTGGAACAGGGCATGCAGTTGCATTCCGCCTTGAGGTGACTGTAAACAACCTAAAGATATCTCCTACTACTTGATCCACTGACAGGACAGACCTCAAGTTTCGCGTGAATTAGAAAAGAATCTTTTCATTGTTGTTTCCTGGCCTGGCCCATTTATAAAAGGCTGTAGCAATCTGTAAAAGAAAAGGACAAGAGAAGCATGAGACAGTGGCATCAAGGAGAGAATATTCAAACCTAACTCAGAAAGCGTAGTATCTTGATTAACGGTTAAAGGCTGGTTTTCTTCTGCTTTCCAATGTTGTTTTGGCATGCATTCTCCTCAGTGCTGTGGCTGTGTCCCTTATTCAAAGTCCTTTGCTATTTCACCACCTGCTTACCCCCTTGGCAAAGCTAGAAGCGGCAGGAGTAAGACTAAGCTGTTGCTGCACCAGATGGATCTTGCAATCGTCCTGTTCCGGTTCAGAGTCTAGATTTGTTTTCTGAGAAAGAATTGTATTTATTTCCTCCACACCACCCCCACAAGGAACCTGATAGTAATCTATAGGAACTCCCTCATCATGCACGACACCAACAAAGGGACTCTCCCAGACCACAGGATTCCAAAAGAGGAAAACCCCACACAGCATGGAGCAGTGGCAGTCCTCACTCAGGCAGCCATTTCCACTGCTGGGGGTAACAGGACAGGGCCTGGAGACAGCTCTGGTAAATGCAGGGAGAAAAATATCAGATTTTAGGAGCTAGCAAGTTCAATCTACCCATACAATCTTAATAAATGGATAGATATTTGGGAGAAACCCTATCTTTCTCTGTTTTCAAACCTGAAAATTTTGAACACTTCTCAAAGTGAACTGCAACACACTGAAGCGCTACACAGCAGCAAATGGAAGTGTGTTTGTATATGTGTACTGGGTACAGGCTGTGGAGGTGGACTGTGCAGGAAGAGATTGGGACGATCCTGTACCAGACGCAGTTATTCCACCCGGCTCCAGCAGACCCACCACGGCACATAGCTGAGCCCATCAGGCAAGCTAGTGACACCTTTGTGAAAACATATTTAGGAAAGATCAGAAAAGAGAAGACAGGCAGAGAAGAGGGAAAAAGAAGAGGAAGAAAAAGAGAAAGAGAGAAAGAAAAAGTAGAGAGAACACCAAGGTCAGAGGAGTAGCTGGAGATGCTGCACGGTGAAGCAGATATCCACACTGCAGCCAGTGGAGGGCACCCACGCTGGAGCAGTTAGGTGTTTCCTGAAGGAAGTGCAGTCCAAGTGAAGACCATCGTGCTGGAGCAGGGGAAAAGTGTGAAGAGGAAATTGTGACACTGAGAAACAGCCACATAACTGCAACAATCCTCCATTCACTATTTGCTCTGGGCCTTACAAGGTGTGTAACTGGGAGCGCAGCAGGGAAGATGAACTTGGGGAAGGGGTGAGGCAAGGTATTTTTTAAATGTCTGTCTTTTTTTTTTTTTCAGTTATCTGAATCTATTTTAATAGGAAATAAATTGAATCTAATTTTCCCTGAATAGAGTCTGTATTACCCAAGACTGTAACTGGCAAGTCATCTCCCTGTTTTTATCTCAACCCACAAGTTTTCTTATAATGTTTTCTCCCCCTGGCCTGCTCAAGAGCGGGAGTGAGTGAGTGAGTGGCCAAGTGGGCATTTATCTGTCAGCCTAGCTTAACCCATTACAGTGTGCTATACACACGTGCATCTCACAAATACTTATCCACGGGTATATCCTAATCACTAGAACAGAACCATGTTTGTTCTGTTGTAATGACAAGGAAATGGATTTTACTCTTTATCTTCCAAGCTATTCCATGGCCATGATGTCCTGGCGTGCCAGAATTTTCTCACCAGCTAAGAGTGTCATAAGCTGTCTGTTCCATCAATATGTCAAATCAATCACACCAAGATTTATTTTAACTTTATTGTCCTTGTTGTTAGATTAATGTGATAGTAGATATCTATTACTTTTACCATCTTGAATAGCTGAATTAAGTTTTTAAAGGCTAAAAATATGAAGCTGCAAGATGCTACATGATGTATGAGTAAGAAGTACCTTAGGGATAAGTTAATTATTAATATTGATTTCAAGTTAATGTTTGGATTCTAATTATAGTTTGAATTACTGAAGACGTGTTCAGCCAGGTACCAGCAGCTGTACAACCTTTCTCTGTATTCAGGCTGGTGAAAAAGTGGTTGAAAAGGGCTTTATTTTAAGTATTTCTCACTCTGGAAATGGAGAGCTCTGCATAGGAGTGTTCATGATTTTGGCAATTACAGTTCTAGGCTAATTAGAAATTAAGAACTGATTAATCAAGGCAGTGTTCTAGTCCTGGATGTTCACAGTGGCAGTCCAGAAGAAGAAGTAAATTATTTCAGGTGAGCATGGTATGTACTGAAACGATAGCCTTGATCATCTCTTCAGTGATTTTAAGTTTCTGTTTTATTTGGCAGAGTTTAGGGCTAGAATTGTAATGGTGATGTTGCCCTTCTTATGCAGGGGTGAGGCAGTCATAATGCTAAGAATCTGCCCTCCGTGACCTGATAGATGAGGATACAATGTTCCTATTGATGTCCTAGTGAGAGCTGAAGTTGCTACCACCACGTGAAGCAGCAACACCAAAACAGAGCTATTCCACTCTACAACTCCCAATAGCCTAATAACTTATTACACTTCCACAGCATCAAGGTAATGTGGACTTTGTGTTCTAAGTTAAAATAATTCTTTTTGCAATCGATGTACCGCAGCCACAAGCTGCTCTTTGTGATCTGAGGATTGCAAAACTCTGCAGGCTTCTTATTTTTGGTGCATTCAAATATGTACTTAACAGTAAGATACTATGACCAGCAACATGAAATTACTCTACAGTATTTCTCACTCATTTTGTTCAAGACTATATTTTACAGATATGCATTATGTAGGATTGTTCACAATTGCATTAACAAGACATATAAAATAGATGTTAGACTGCCAATAAGGAAAGACTAACCAAAATAAAATCCTTCTTAAGAGAAGAACACTTGGCTTTCACTATCTCATTTCACCAAAACCAAAACAAAAAAAATTCATCACACACCATTCCTGCTGGGCAGTATCTGATGTATTACAAATTATCTATTCCCTCTTATTAATGAACCCTGACAATTTCTTCAGACATATGCCAGCCACTGCTGCATGTTCAACTGATCAGTCTGTCATTAAACTACCTCAGACTTGAAGATCTGTTGAATAACTTTGCTAGAGTTGGAAGGTTACCTGAAAGTAAGAACGATGAAGAATGAAATAAAAGCTTGGTGAATAAAATAATACCCGTGTGAAACAGCACTGTTCTGCTTCAGCTTAAAAAAACCCATAGGAATTAAAATTCTACTGTCAAGAAAATCAGAGGAAAAATGACTCACCTAGAAACACAGGAGTGAAGAGATGAAAATTCTTTATACATTATCACATACATAATAACATGAAGTGTACAAATAACAGTAGTAAAACATGTTTTTACCAGTAAATTCCAAGACTTAGAATAGCACAAGAAATTTTAGGGTTGAATATGAACTGTTATTTCACCAGTGTTTTCAGTCTTCCATTTTAATTTTAGTTTTTCAGCTTTATGCTTGCTATATAAAATAAGAAAGTAAAAATATTTAACTCCTCCATTAAATACTGTAATTATTCTACTGCTACAGAAGATCAGATCATAAAGTGTGCACATTACTGACAAATCTCATTAATTTGGCTATGATGACAATACTGATAACATTTCCATCATAAGTGGAATGTGAAAGTATGATGGCAAACTTTTTTCATTGTTGGAGGATCATGAGATTATGGTTTACCCCAGTGATAATCACTGTGGTTTTAAGCAGACATTAAAATTTGTGAGAAAGGAGAAATGATTGAAGTTATTTAATTGGAATAAACCAATTCGGCATCTGATGCATGAAAATGTTGCTGATAAGCAGGTACTAGATTTCTGCTGATGGTAGGGGCAGGTCAGATCAGCTGGAGAAGCTACAGAGAATAAATCTTAGTCTGATAATTCTGCAGGTATTGCAAGGAAATAGTATCAACACTACTTTTCTTCCCAAACACACTAATGTAAAGCACAGTCCATCCAACTTTTGTTATCATGTTGAGTCTTCAGTGCAAATTCCTTTGACTTCTTTCCATATGACACAATCCCTCTCAATTTTGGAATGAAAGATGGTACTTATTCTGGAGTGCTGCACTCTGTCTTGTGGAGGAGCACTGACAGCAGTAGGCTTCACTGAATTGAAAACCATTTATATTGTGTTGGGTGCAAGACTGGGCATATGTTGTTGTAAACATGACTTTTGTCATAAAATATAGTAGCTATCATGATTAGGCATATTGGTTCAATCCTCTAGGTTCATGGAAATCACTGAACTTTCTGCTGGAAGTGTCACCAGCGATCTTCATCAGTGCCAGTTATGCAGACGGTTTTCATGAAGTGGACTTCTGTCTACTCAAAGTTGGACTAAAACAAACAAAAAAAAACATGTTTTGCTTTTGGTCATTAATCACCATTTATTACTCTGCTTCAAGTTCATATTAGTGATGAGGTCTCCAAAACCTTGTTGTCTTGCCATGCTAATTGTTAGATTTCATCCTGTCCTGAATGTATACAACTAGTAGGGTTGCGTGCCTCTGGCTACTGACTAAAACCTACTGACTTTATTGATTTGCATCCCACAGTACCGGCAATAAAGACCAGTTTTGCTTTGTTGTCAGTGAAAACCATTTAACTTTTCTTCCTTTGTTGTTGATAAGGCTGAAGTGACCTGTGTGGAAACAGCTTTTGTGGATACCAGTCTTTTGCACATATCACATTTTTATAGCAAATCCCTTGTAGTGGTACCTCAATTCCAGAGCACTGACCTGTGTACTGAGACTGACTTGCATATGAGCGAGATTCAAGTTTTTATGGGAAATCTGGACAAAAAATTGCAGAAAACATTCAATGGGAAATTGCAGTTCTGGAAATTAAAAGGCAAAAAAACCCCACACCAACATAATAATAAATTAAATGGGGCTTTTGATTTAAGTTTTTTTAGGAAAAAAAACTAGTGTCTGCAGGACATGTTAGTCTATAATGACATTTTTAATACAAATTTAAGTTTTTTCATCAGGTTTCATTCTGTTTTTATTTTAAGGCCATAAATTTTTGGAACTTCTTGCCCAATAATTCTTTTGAAATTGCAGTGTTACTTGCAGCCCTGTAATTTTTCATTGATCTTTAGGCATCCTTTTGGTATATCCTGCTGGCCTCAGATGAGGCTATATTGCAGGCCTGCAACAATTTATTGGTTGTGTGGTTGGTAATACTCCACCCACTTGCTGCTTCATGGTTCCTATGATCCACAGATTAATTTTTTTTTAAAGTCAGCAAAGAAACAACCATTAAAAAATATGACTCTCAGTGAAAGTCATTGCAGAGCTGCTTGAGAAAACAAAGTGAAATCTGCACAAGAATATGCAGAATATCTTTACCGGAGGTTTTATTTGAGGCCTATTACAAATTCAGACTTTTTTTTATTTTAACGGTTTTTGTCCATTTTTTCTATTTCTGAATATTAGTTTTCATAAATGTGTAATGAAGGCATGAGATAGAGAATTTAGCCTATAAAATGTCTTCTTCATCTTAAAACACTATACAGGCTTGTGAGTGATCTGAGGAGTCCCAGATAATATGGTCGTGAGAGTAGTTATCTTTGCTGCTCATTTTTTTCCAGGTGAAGGGAGCAATCCACGCCAGGCTGGGAAGCAGAAGAGGTGATATCATAGTGCTTTTTCCAGTTGCAGCTCTTCTGATGCTACAAGGCAGGATATTGAACCCGAAAGTCTTGAAGACTCTGCTGTTAGATCCCATCTCTGGCTAGTATATGCAGTCTGGAGAATTAATTGGCATATTCTAATGCCTACTTTGTTAATGAGGTGTATGCAGAGGTGCAGATGTGTCACTTGTGGACCTCAGCAAAACAGTTATGAACCAAAGCTCTTGAGTAATGTTAAATTGGTCACCTTCAGAAGAACACTGTTTTACAATTTACTGGCTGAGAGTACAATTGTATTTTACTGTAACTGTGTCACAAGAAAATAATGTGTGATTTCCTTTCTGGAAATGCCAATGTGAACCAAAAATAACCCTGAAACCAATCCTTTAAACTTTATTAGGTTCGACTAAATTAAAGGAAATACTCTGTGTACTAACAGACTAGTTAAGAAAAAGTGATTTGAGCTTTGAGGAAAAAATAATTCACCAAAACATATCTGTTCAGTTCCTTTACAGGTTCTGCCTGTTTTTTCAAAAATCAGTCTTAACATCTGAGAGGCAGTAGCTGAGAATAGGTTGTGTGTTCAAGATAAATTAAATGAACGGGAGCATCCATGCACACTTGGGAGAAGGAGGCATCTGTAAAAAATGTTATGACTTTGCAATAGTGTTTCTTATCTCTCTTAGATCTACTCTTTCCTTCAAAAACTTATACTACAAGAAAAATAAAGTTTTAAAATTGAGCATTGACAATACATAATCAATATATAATGTACTGCTAGTGCAATTATGGAGCAAGTTCAGCACTAGCTTGCTCCTTTAACAACCACACAACTTTCAGAGTTACACACATTTTGCTGCAGTATTTATTTTATTTTAACATTCCGAACAGAGGCAGGAGTCATGGATTAATTGGAAATATATGTGGCTTCTTGCTCCTGAGGAGCAGTCTTGGCTTTACTCCAGCCAAGCTCTCAACTTCCAGCACGATAAGTCCTAGAGATTGAGTACAAAGGTCCTTGAAATGTTAGGCCCTTCAGATTTACAGGGCAGGATTTTGCAGTTGTGTAAACCCATGTAGTTTCACTGCCTTGGTGGAATTAGTCTGATTTATGCAAGCTAAGGATATGTCTCAGTACAGCCTTTAACAGGAGATTTCCCGGATCTTCCCTGCCAAAGGCAAGTAATCACTGCTCAGAAGAACAAGAGCTGCAAAATGAAACTTGTTAAAGAGAGCACTGGAGCTGAAATATGGTTTAACTCCATGTAAGAATCAGAGAGAAGGAGTTAATTTTAACTGAGTTTGACACGTCCACGAACTATTTGTGGTGTATGAGACTGTAGCAAATACTCCACTTCGCTAAGGACTGTTAGTAAGAGGTCAAATGAAAATCATGCTGCAACTACAGAGCTTCTAATTTTGTGATTCACATAAATATACTGAATATCTTTTCCCAGACACAGCTGTTACAAATAGCACTTTTCCTACAATGCTGTTTATGTATCCATGGATGATAATGTCACAATAATTGTACAATTCTAAATACACATGGCTTTCTTCTCTTTTGTACGTGCTTTCCCACCATTTTGTAACAATAAAGTATCCCTATCTTTTGTGCAGCTATTTGTGTTTTCCTAAATAGAGGAAGTGATTTAGAAAGGTCACTGAATGCAATAGTAATACAGACATAGAGTTCTTTAGTAGGTACAAACAGATTTCTTGGCAAATTGCTACTGATTTAAACAGGACTTACAAGTGCATATACATGTATAAACATATATATTCTCTGAAGGTGTAATGTGATAATAATAGAAATATTGACACACTACATAACGTGCTTGACCAGAGCCATAGTCAGAGGCTACCAATATGGCCCTTACAGAAAACATGATCTCTGCTGAAACAGAGCTGCAGAGCCAAGGATCTTATTATTCGCAAGTGTTGGCATAAATAGTTTTGCGCAACATTCGAGGACCTTAGAAATATATGAACAGTTGAAGTGTTTAAAACTGGTTGCATTTTTTCAACTGACAGACTATTTGAAATCATTGCAAAGTTAAGATGTCATGGACATATCCAAAGAGTTTACATATAAAATTGGAAACAAGACAAAAACAGCGTGTTAGAAAAGAAAAAAATGAATGTATTTTCTTCAATGAAATGAGCAGAAATTCTTCCAATTAATTATAAGTAATGCTGGACATTAAAAAAACATTACAGAAAACATAAGAAAAAATTAGGAACACAGTGCTTTATTAGTTTTAAGTAAACATTTTGGAGAGTCTGTCAATTATGGAGCACTGCGGAGTAAGAGTTGTGCTTGCTCTGAGCTAAGATAAGACCCTGGAGGCAGAGTATGTCAGACATTATTTTTGAATTACACTCCTCCCTCCTTGCCAATCGAAGTTTATAATTTACCGGTCTTCTGTCCTAATCGTAAATCACTGCCTTTCCTTCTCCAGGCTATACTGCACGTTGTGGCCCGGAAAGAGGCACAGAGTTACCACCTGCTCTGTTCTGCCTCTCTGCCTCCTTGGACTTTATGTTCCCTGGAAGAAAATGTAGCAAAAAGACACTTTTCTTTCCATGCTACCTTTATCTGAAGACTAGTTAGCCAGAACAGAAGTCTGAGGCATATGCCAAGTGACAATATCATTCTTCTGGAAGCTTCTCATTATGACACCTGTTTTCTGAAAAGTTCGATAACCTATAGAGTAAAACAGGTGAGAGATCCTGATGTAATTCCCCTCAGTGATTACATAACCAGGAGTGAGACAACAACTACTACAGATCTGCTTCAGAATAATTTAAAAAATAGTAATTCCTTACAGTTTCCAGTTATCACATTTTCTTTGTTGCTCTAAATGAAAAAATAAAACAATCTTGGCTGAATGTGAAAAGGTTAGTTGACATGATGAGCAAATTCTCAAGTGCTTATATTCTTGCCTATTACTTGTCCTAATACAGTTATTAGTCAATCTAATTAATAAATATGTTGCTCTGATAACAGAGTTAAGAAACACTTTGGAGAACCTATAGATTAATTTCCATTTATAGGAAAGTGTCTATATCCCAGAAGTTTCCTCCTCAAGGACCACAAGCCCGCAAAACCCTTTTGAGCACTGTAAAACCGCTTTAAATATTTTGCACAAAAAAACTCAAAGCAACAGAAACCACCAAACCCAGACGTTTCAGGGACAGAACAGGGAATATGAAGGGCATTGCTAATATCTTCAGTCCTTGCAATAACAACAGTGAATGATTTGTAACGTTTAAATGCGCAGAGGCAGTACCATACAAGAAGGCAGTTAAATTTAGCAATTGCATGCTAAACTGATTATTGGCCTCACAATCGCTTCAAAAATATCATTATGGCTCTATATTCTTAATCTAGACAGTTCTGGGGTGGGTTTTTTGCATCGTCTGCTGGACTTTCAAAATGGAAGTGATAGAATGCTGGAGTTTTGGCTCCATTGATCACAGCCTGTTTTCATTTTGCAGAATAAGTACAATTTCAAAAGACCTTATTTGAGTGAAGAATAAAGACCTAATTCATATCTCTTGGCATACTGTAAGCTCTATTTAAAGCTTTATAGTCAAGTATATTCAAAAGCAGGGAGGCCAAATATCACCATTTTTCCTGATTAGACTTCAGAGTGCTAACAGAAACACTTGCAATAGCCCATGCAAAACATCACAAAAAGGCTTTTCAACAGACCTGAAACACTGAACATCTTCAAGGGTAAGTGGTATTGGCAGCTGTTTCATTCAATGAACACTATGAACGAGGGATTTAAACATGGAGGGCATAAATTCAACAAAATTCAGAGTCTGTGGTAAACACAGAATGTCAAGGGAGAGGGGGAGGATTTTTGTTTTGGAGCTTTAAACTCGGTACAACTCTGATTCAGGAACATCATTACTCAATCTATTCCGCTTGTGGGGAAAATATTTGTTCTGGCGATGTACTCTCACAAGGGCTTACCGCAGAGGAAACAGTGCTTGGCAGAAAAGTATTTCTTACTGTTTTTCTCCATTCAAACCATTCTCAATTGTTGGCTTCTCTTTTTAGCCCACAGAGCATTCAATAAAAGTGTCGATTAATTGCTGAAACATTCTAAAGAAAATCTTACCATGCTTGATTCATTAAAAAATATGGCAGTCTCTTGTTATTGTATCAGCAAGTTTGAAGAGTAATGAAAACAATAATTTAAACTGCACAGATCAAATTAAATTATGCTAAGATTTTCACATTTAATCATTTGGTCACCCTGGGCCGAGAAATGTCTTTGTTGTACTTCAGCAAAAAGTATCTGTCTAATTATCTTTAAATGAAAGGTTTGATAGTAATTAGTTTTAGAATTTTCTTAAAGATTTCATTCCCTAGTAAGCAAAGAATTCTATTAAATTTTTTTCATAAAGAAAAACCCTAGTAACAACACAGGTGAGAAAGCATTGATTTGTTCTTGTCATCTACAGGGCATTAAGCCGACATATTATTACTGCCTGAATTATAAAGGAAACTTGGCTTGCAGGTCAGACGAAACAGGTTTCTGGGAAGTAATGTCCTGTGCGTAAAATGATGTAAAAACAGCTATAGACAGGTTAGCATTGGAATAACAGAAGGAACATGCAAGCGCCTTATCCATGAGTATGTGTTCATATACTGTTTCTTTATTCTCCAGACATAACGCTGAATGTAGAAGAGTCAGAGTTCTGCTAGTGTTTGCAAATACTATAATAGCTGCAGTAGCTGCATATATTATTAAGTTTCTAACACTTTTGGTCATTGAGGCAGTGGGTGTGCCACTTCTACTCTTTTTCAGTACAGCCAAGTGCATTTAGGGCAGGAAAGGACAAGTAAGGCTTTCTTTTTATTTTTTGCCAGACGATACTAACAGAAATTAGCATTTTCATGGACCTATATCAAACTGCTTCAAAACAATGGTAAATCATTGTGTTGGCAGGGTAAATCAGCCCCTCCTGGGACGACCGCAATCTCACTTAGTTTAGTGTGCTGTTGCGTTACATGTGTGATCTGATCAAACATCTCACAGGCTTGGAAATATCACAGATTTTGTAAGATAATAAGGAGCAATGTTAAGTAGACTCCTTCCAGTTAGTAGCCTTAAAAGGGGGGGTTGTTCAAACTAGAATGCAAGATTAGATTGAACAGTTCTTTTCCATCTCACATGATATTAACATATTCAGTGCCAGCTGAAGGCCCATGCATGGCAGAAAGGCTGAGTGTTACATGAAGGACCATCTGGCTTTAAGTAGAAATGTAGCTGCTCTTGTTAAGGGTGATGAGTTAAGGAAGAAGCATTACTCTGCAGTTGGGAAAAAATTACAGGTTTCTAACTTACAAGATTCTTAACCTGAATTGCATACAAATTTGGCGTTTGATTTTTAAAGCATATACAAGCTTGAAAATAATCAATATGTTGCCATCAACAGACATCTATTTAGAAAGGAGGAAAAAACCTCTAGAACTAGAAAAAAAATTTATAACCCTCTTCACTCTGCTACTATTAATTCAGGTGGCATGTTACCGATCTTGTAAACTTAATGTTACAACCCAGACAGAGACATAAATGGAGTTTTTAAAAACATGTCCTAGAACATTTCAGCATTTTTACTACCCTGAAAGTCCATGTTTTTCAGCAGGAATAGTGTTATGGTTTCCTCCATACCATGTGAACTGCCTATACTTTCTGTGTAATCAAAAACTGGTATCTTGTGAGCAACAGACTTTCCACAGTTGCGTTACCTGAAAGTACATAAAAAGAAAGGATCATAAAACCATAACGACAGGGCTCTAACTTCAAATGGATTTGCTTGAGTACTAGACTTAATTGTCGTTAAATCTAAGACGGACAGAGTTATCTGTTTTCAGAAGTTATGATTTATTTAAGAGTAAGTAGTTATTGTTCTTTTTGTAAATATTCTGTGACATTTCTGAGAACACTGTTCGAGAGTACTAAGAAACTGTGACAAGTGAACACATAACTTTTGCATCAGCTGAATAACTCCAAAATATTTAGTTTGAAATTTTTAAGAAGAATGGAATGTTTCAAATATTTGCCATCAATATTGTGTGGATTTTTTTCCCTCAACTTCAGAGCAAGTTTATGACTCCCACCTTATGTGTCCAGATGGAGCTCTGGTTTCATCTCCATTCTTTTCTGTGGCTCCAGTCATACAATTCTGGGGCATCAAAGTCAAAATTTCTCAAATATGTGAAAAATCAAGAATACGCTCCTGATTTTATTTCTTTTACTTTTGACAGATATGTTTCTTACAAAAAAATACAAAACTGAAATAGCGAGTCATTTGCCACACACAGAGACTAAACTGTTTCAGTGCTATCAATAGCATAGACACACATACTTTAATATCACCAAATTCACCATGAGAAAAGGGATGCTAATTTTTTTGGATCTGGGGTGAACAAAGACCCTGAGAAGGAAAGCTGTCTTGTCTTAAACCTTTAATCTAGTCTTGTTTTGGACAGACAGCTCTGCGGAGAGGGAC
>Ga0181612_127632_pt1 | contig 16629 bp, 8 predicted proteins | sample HoacroProtozoa21_FD_119630 | JGI IMG/M metagenome (GOLD analysis project Ga0181612, IMG submission 119630) | Hoatzin crop microbial communities from Cojedes, Venezuel. Combined Assembly of Gp0051906, Gp0051904, Gp0051908
ATATTAATGTGTGTGAATTAGAGAGACAAAGGAAAACAGTTTGAAAGCCAGCTCACTCCAGGTGGTGGCTTTAATTAACTAGTAAGGTTGAAATTCCATCTTGAAACAGAACGTAGGGTTGGAGTTGTGAATTTGCTGTAATAGTTTTAAAATAAAGCTATACTCAGGAAAAAATTCAGTCGAAATGATCTCGTGGAGTTCAGTGTTCATGATTTGAGCAGTGCCAAAGAATGCTTATTCAGTTAATGCATTACAAAGTTTTGTTTGTTTATTTCCAGCTGCCAATCTTGTGAATTCAGCTTAACACTTGAAAGTCAAACTGTGCTAATAGCAACCAAGAGTAGGAATAGCAAGAACTTGGTATTCATGGTAAGGAAGGAGTTCCTCTGTTCGTGGAGAGAGCCGCCTCATTTGCCCCAGCATTAGACTTCTATCTAATGGGTGCACACTGGTCTCAGGAACCTGTTCACAATAGGATCCCTTTGAGTGATTTTTGTAGGTTCTTGAATAGGAAGTAACTGGGGTCTTACTACTGAGTAAGTGGTATCTGGCCTTCAAGTGGAATCTCCACTGTGTAAGCTAAAATATGTGTGTGTGTGTGTGACAGTAGCAGCAAACTCATTCACCTCTTTTGGCACAGACAAATGGAGAGGGACTGCTAGACATGGTCAGTGTGCAGGATTAGTGTGTGTTCCCCTCAGCACATCCAGTCCCTTTGCTGTCACATAGTAGGAAAAGGGTCAAGGCTCAGAGGTGTCTGACCGCAGTCTGCTTGAAGACATCAAATGACGCACCTCCCATGGCAAAATGAGGAGTACACACCTGCTCTGTTCTTGTACATAGTTCTAAGGGCAAGATGGGGCATCCCCGCTCCTTCTGCCTGTCTGTCTTATTTCAGAGCAGGCAGGTGCATGGTACTGGGGACAGTCTCGATTAATGAGATACTGGGGTTTGGGATGCATTTTTATGTTGATTTTCTGTTTTGTACAGAAATGGCGTGATTTTGTTTTGTTGATGCCTGTGAGTTGTTATGGAGCCATGAATCTAGGTGGGAATACTGTACGCAGTGTACATCTTAGCAGTTAGCTTGGGACTGGAGAGGAGGTGAGCTGGTTATTGTATAAGCTTGCTGGGATTTGTATGCTTATACAGGTACCAATGTTGCTTGCTATGAAAAATAGAGTCGCTGTTTCCTCTAAGTTCTGTTAGCTTGCCATCCTACAAAGAAGGATTGTGAAATAAGTCATTTGTGGCTCCCTTGAACACCTACATAATTGTTTTAGAGCAGGTAGCTATTCAATAGCCAGAATACTGCAGGGATGTCTCTATAGTCAGCAAACGCACTGTTTCTGTCACACAAAAGGCACAAGATGACCTGGATTGACTCGTGCAACCAGCGTGAGCTGAGCTTCTATTTGTCTTCATACTTAAATTATTTCATTCACAGCCTTGCCACTTCCATAGTTCAGAGCAGAAGTGTAGTGTTTTTTTAGAGAAAATACATCTGCTCTTTGACATGGACTTTTTGCTCTTTAATATGATAACAAATACTTTGTGAATGACCTACCATTTTATTGGTGTGTTCCTAGCCACACTCCGTAGCTTTACATGGTTTTGCTAACATCTTCAATGAATATGAACTGGTTTTTGTTTTTTTTTATCATTGCCTTTCTCATCGCATTGTGCAGGGTACTTGCTTTCATCTTGTGTTAAACATGAAAAATGAATTTGAACATTAGTAGAATCCATTTGGGGACTAGGACTTTTTATTATAAATAAAATTATTCATTTGTTATGTCCAATTTTTTTTCAGTAGACAAGGTATTGATCTTTGGATTTGTGTTCAGGATGCCATGAGAAGAACTAGCACAAAAGAAACAGCAACATTTGTGAATTGATTGAATGCAATATGTAATGACAGAGACAAACATCAGATCTATGGCAATACTGTATTATACAAAGCATTTTTCAACAGTTTATTGAATTGGTTATTAAAAAGAACAGGCTTTCCAGCTGGGAACAATGAGCTGAGGGTTATCAGGACTGAGCAATTTTATAGAAATTTGTGGTGGACAGTTTTGGCTCCTTCAGCAAGTGCAAATGTATGTGTGTATAATATATTAGAATAAACACTTTACAATAGCTTTTCATCTAGGGTTGATTATGAAAAGGTTTTTCCATTTAAAAAAAGGGGGGGGGGGAGGGAACAAAAAGGACACTGTTTAACTGTTGTATACTGAATTTTGCTGGACTCTTTGGTATTGCTATTTCCACAGTGATCTAGTGTTTTCCACCAGGAAGTATTCTGATTGTGGGGAACAGACCATGTATAAAACCCCAAAGCATGTGATATTTTCTGGCAACTTCATCACTATATGAAGTTAATGGTCATTATTTGTTGCCAGTGTGTTGTACTCTGAGTTACTGCAGCTTGTTTCTTTTATTAATGAGTAGAAAAAAGATTAGTTGAACCAGATGCTCCTTTGAAGACTTGATAACACCCTAAGCTGCAGTGCAAGTGTTCTGGGTCTATTGCATGGGTGGGGTGGTATCCAGGGTTATGCAACGTAAGAACAGTATCTGCTTTGTTGTACGATTTGTCTGTGTGGGAGCTTCCCTGTCATACGCTGGCAGAACTGCCATATTACTTGAGATTGACATAGTCTGTGTTGTCAGAAATACTGTTGCAATGCTGTTCATAAAAGATTTACAGTTAAAAAGAAATATTCCTTTTAATTAGTATTGTTTGTTAATACATTTTAAAAGTAATTTTTAATTTAGTTACAATGTTGCCAGAATTTCCATTGAAGGTAGGACACTGGCTCTGGAAAGAACAGTAGTATTCTCTCACAAATTTCTGTATGAAATTTTAATTCTTCATAAAGTTACGGAGCTGCTGTTTATTGTGATTTAGTTAGTTTGTACATTGCACATTTATCACATCTGTATTTATGCTACGTAATTATGAATTTTATGGGTTTTAGCCTAAACAAGTGTTAATATTTGCCATAAAACTAAGATTTAGAAGATAAAATTCAGTTATATTGCAGAATATATAAATTTACATTTACATATTGCAATAATGTACACTGCACTGTTACGACTACACATTATACATATTCAGCCCTGTGGGAAAGTACTCCTTAGTGCTTGTTACAGAAGCTTTGTATGCATTACTATCATTATTAGTCTGCTTTAGCACAATGTGAAGGAGCAGTCATGCTCCTGTTAACTCTTTGCTGAAGAGCTAAAGATAAGGGGTTTTGGTAAAGACTTTGTAACCTAAATATGATGCTGGAGATAGCAAGGGAATCACTTGGAGACAGAAAATGTTGTTTGGTATGATAAGGAGTGAGGTACTTATGAATTTCTCAAAATGTCTAGTAGCTTTAGAAGAAGAGAGGACTAGGAAGAGGATGAAGTACTTTCGCTGGTGTAGGAAAGACCTTCTGAACGGGAAGAACAGATATAAATGATATTGTGTGAAAATGTGGAGTAAGTATAGAATATATTTATTCATCAGGAATACAGAATAGATTCAGACTTTCTGTATTGTCAGTGTTTGATAAAGTATTTTTGGGATACCAGACTGAAGCTGTTGAGCATCAGTGGAAAGTCCCAAGTTTTTTTTTTTTCCTCAGATCCCAAATAAAGCTGTTCTTATGAGTCTCCTTTACATGAGCAGTCCAGATCCCTCAAGTAGGACTTGCACAAAGAAGAGTCAGAAAAACAGTTCATATGCTTAATAATTTTTAGCTAATTTAAACTATTTTGTGCAGAGGGTAAGGAGTGGGACTGCACCCTTGGCAGCAGCAAGCCAGTAGATCAGCTTCACTGTATTCTTAAGCTACCTTCTGCGAAAAAGGTTCTCCTCAAACAACCCAAAGAATGACTGCTCTGCTCTGTGTATGCAAACCACTTGAATTTACTGGTGATAGAGGCCAGTTAATTATCTCAGGGCTGGAGTCATTTTGTTTGCAGTCTACAAACAAAGAGATGGTGTTTGACTCGCATTAAGAAATGCTGCTTTTGAAGATAATAGATTCAGGGCACTCCGCACAAAAGCTTGTGTGTCTGTCTTCGCTGTGGGGATGGAGTTCAACTGTGTCATTTGGTCTGATAAAAATACTCTCTCTCTCTTCAAATCTTGTCTTGCTAGAAAGGTGCTTGCTCTTGAAGGAAAATGTACTTCACCATAAGGATCTACCTATCCTGTTTGCATTGTTACAGCTGCATTAATCTAATGGTGTTGATGAAAATCCCATTCTAAAGGCTTTGTGCCAGTATTTTAAATAGAAAAGAAATAATGAATCTAATGAAATCAGAAGTATTTTTTGCTGATTTTTAAATGGAGAAAGTTACCAACTAAATTACTCATTTGTGTGCATTCAGCAGATTAGTAATTAGAATTTCTCAGATTGTAGCACAACCTGCATTGGAAAAGGTATTAAAAAGGCTGTCTTAAGGCTGCATCTGGGAGAGGCAGTAGCTCCCAGGTTGGAGCCTGGTGTATCTTACTAAATGCTGTGGAGGGACGAGCAGTCTCTAATTAGTGATGTGTTCAGCTGGTCTTCAAACCTAGCTGTATGGAGAGCAACGAGATCTCTGAAAAATGGGCTTGTAAGCTGTGTGTCATAATAGGTTGGATCTGTGCAATTAAATTTCTCGGCTACATTGCTAACACATGCTGAAATTCAGCTAAGAAATTCCAATTCCATTTTCGTCTAATCCCTTTTATTCCCCTGTTTGTCGTCACCAGTGTTTGGAACTTATAAATGACTTAAAGAAAACCACACTATGTATGAACCTCTCTACTGCTTTGTGTGTTTCAGGGGCACTCACTGTACAGTTTTGAAGGTGTGTAACTAATATATGTCCTCTAAAAGTGGAACTGCTTGCTACCTGCTTTCTTCCCAATGTTGTGATTTTTGTTTTTATAAAGTAATTGTTGAGACCCTGTTTTATATGAAAGCAGCTTATTTTTTCATGGTTGAAAATATTTAATTAAGTTTACTTGCATATTTAAAATTATTTCACCATGTGCTAGGTTAGGTACAGCCTCCCATTTTATCACATTTATCTTCATTAACAATTTGCAAAGCGTATTATCATTTTCACATTGACTTACAGCTATAGTTTTGTAGTAGCTGATTTAGTGAATTTACTTTGAGGTTCCTGTCATTGAGGTGACAGAGATATCTGGAAAAAAATGTTTACCCATTCTTATTTTAGCATGGCAAGAAACTTGACTAAATGTGTAGTCGGAAAATCTTCATCCTAAGGAGCTGGAAGAAGTCGAGTTTGAAAGACAGAGGAGCAAAGCTATGTAGAAGGAAGTGAAATTAAGTGGTAGCAAATTTTTGTATGAAAAGTGGCAGGGAAACTGAAGTGGGATTCAGAAAAGGTAAAATGAGTGTTTTCTTTGAGGTTTAACACCATAATTGGCATTCGTGTTTAAGAAACTGTGAAGTCTTGTTCTTAAATAGTGACAACTTTTAGTCCAGCAGTTATTTTCTCGTCTAGTTCTTGTGACTTAATCCCAGTCAGCAGTTTAGCTCTGCAGAGCCGCTCACTCTCCCCCAGTGGGGTGGGGGAGAGACTTGGAAGGGTAAAAGTGAGAAAACTCCTGGGTTGAGATAAACACAGTTTAGTGGGTAAAGCAAAAGATGCAGGCACAAGCAAAGCAAAACAAGGAATTAATTCACTCCTTCTCATCCTCAGGTGAGTATTCAGCCATCTCCAGGAAAGCAGGGCTCCATGATGTGTAATGGCTAATTGGGTAGACAAATCCCATCGCTCTGAACATCCCCCCATTCCTTCTTCTTCCCTCCACTTTATACGCTGAGGATGATGTTGTATGGTGTAGGATATCCCTTTGGTCAGTTGGGGTCTGCTGTCCTGGCTGTGTCCCCTCCCAGCTTCTTGTGCAGCTTCAGCCTGCTTGCCGGTGGGGTGGGGTGAGAGGCAGAGAAGGCCGTGGGTCTGTGTAAGCACTGCTCAGCAGTAAAGAAAACATCCCTGTGTTGTCAACACTGTCTGCAGCACAAATCCAAAACATAGCCTCATACTAGCCACTATGAAGAAAATTAACTCTATCCCATCCAAAACCAGCACACCATTAGAGAGCAAATTTGTAATTGGTGTGGTTATTGAACAAACGTGTATTTTTATCCTTTATATCACATCAGTAAATCCAAACAAACTCAACAGCTTTATATGGGTGGTAGATAACAAATACAAAGGAAGTGTTTGTTGCCGTTACAATTTTGCCACTACAGAAAATTTAGGTGCCTGCATCAATAGTAGATAACCGTGTAGCTTTGCATTCAGGTACCGATTTCCATGAACTTTATAAAAGAAAGGTATAAAAAGAATTTTTCTTTCCCCCTCAGGACATAACAGGTTTTAAATTCAGCTTTTTTTCTTCTTTTAAGTAGTTTCTGGCTAATGAAGGAGATGACAGTTACAAGCTGTTCCTGTTACAGTTTTGTGCATATCTAGGACCTTTTGTCCTCAATGTGGCTGTCAGAATATGCAGCACACACACAGTTAGCTGAGTCTGGGCGAGGTATTGCATGGCTTGCTCTTATGGCAGAATATAATTAAAAGAGGTGATTGGAATACATGATTATTCATAATATATGTCACACAATTACCATAAGTAATACAATACATGCAAAATCTCCATTTGTAATGAAAATAGATTTGTTGGAAAGTCAACTGGAAATTTCATTTATTGCTTATTGTTTCTAGCATATTGGAATATTTTGTGCTATTCAGTGTAATACAACTATGTGTTTTCACCAAGTACATATTTTTGAGAAGCATTTGGTATGAATTTCTTCTTGCAACTCCTAGGACCAGATCTAGGGATAAAATGTTAAACTGTCGTCTCTTCTGTTTGCTGTGAAGAGCCTAGTATTTTTCTGTTGAAAGGTACATTAATATTCTTGGTGTCCTATAATTATAATCTAAAGAAGATATTTTAGAATTTCACAAGTAATCATCTTTGTACTCCTTATACTTAAAGGACTTCTGTTGTGGTTTAACCCCGGTTGATAACAAAGCACTGCACAGCCACTTGTTTACTCCCCCCAGTGGGATGGGGAAGAGACTTGGAAGGATAAAAGTGAGAAAAACTCATGGGTTGAGACAAAGACACTTTAATAGGTAAAGCAAAAGCTGCGCATGCAAGCAAAGCAAATCAAGGAAGTCATTCACTCCTACCCATTAGCAAGCTGGTGTTCAGCAATCTCCAGGAATGCAGGGCCCCATCACATGTAATGGTTACTTAGGAAGACAAATGCCGTAACTCCAAACATCCCCTCCTTTCTTCTTCTTCCCTCTGCTTTATACGCTGAGCATGATGTCATATGGTGTGGGATATCTGTTTGGTCAGTTGGGGTCAGCTGTCCCAGCCGTGTCCCTCCCAGCTTGTTGTGCAGCCCCAGGCTGCTTGCTGGTGGGATGGGGCAAGAGGCAGAGAAGGCCTTGGCTCTGTGTAAGCGCTGCTCAGCAATAAAGAAAACATCCCTGTGTTATCGACACTCTTTGCAGCACAAATCCAAAACATAGCCTCATACTAGCCACTATGAAGAAATTAACTCTATCCCATCCAAAACCAGTACAACCTCCAACAGTGAAGAAGGGTAAAAATGGCATGCCATGTACACAAAAAGTAAGTGGGAATGCTCTCTAAACATACAGAAATGAAGGAATAGTGCACTGTGTGGCGTGTCATCCTAGTACCTTCTCCAGGGCATAATAATGCCGTAGTCTGATCTCTTCAGACTTACTTGGTGTAGATGTCAGTCCTTTGAGAGAAATCCAATTTATTGTATTCCCCCAGTGAGTGCAGGCACAGAGGTCTGAATAGAGTCATGGTACCAAAATGGATTTCTTCAGAGGCAGCTTAAGGAAAACTGTTGACAGATGGAATGTTTTGAACACAATTGCTTTACTCTGAAGCAGTACTAGACTTCTGGATACCTGTGCAAAATAACTGAGTTTTGAGATGCAAGGTCCCAACTCTGTTGGGCTTTACCCCTTCTGGCATCTCTTGTTTCTTAGGTGGGGTAAAGTCCTTCCCTCCCTCTTTTCCTCCTCTCCATCCCCATAGCACAGCTAACTCATGCCCAGTGGCATGCTTTCCTCCACTGCCTGCTCAGGAAGGTAGCACATACAGTGTCTCCTACTTTGCTGTCTGCCCAAAGCTGCTCAGCTATGCTCTTTTGTTTGTTTAGGAAATGGTTTCATCTGTGAGTTTGAAGTGGTAGGTGAGACTATCAATGACAGTGATTGCAAACGGCCATACAAATGCTGTGCAGAACTTCAGCTGAGGGTCAAGTGCACCTTCTCTGAGCAAGGTAATTGGGTAAATTATGTTTTAATAAGTTGTCTTGTGTAAAATCAAATATGAACATAGCAGACAATGGAGGCTTTGTTGTAAAGTGAGGCTACAGTAGGAAATGGAGTGCATAATTCATTGATACAGATGTATTTCACTGTATCACTCATACCGTATCTGGGTTTCTAAGGCTGCACAAGTGTGTATAGTCTGTTATTTATTTGCTAATGTATATTACTTTTTGCTGTTTCTTGTAACCTGCTGACTTCTGCTGTTTCTGATCAAAACTTATAAACCTCAACACCTCTCAGAGTGAGCTCTCTTGAGCAGATGTTCATGTTGTACAATAGAAGTTGAAAATTCCCCTACTGATACTCTTTGGTTTAACATCATACTGCATTCAGATGAGTGACCTCTCTACAGAAGCTGCCTAAGAGCAGTGGTTTTGTTCAGGATTTGTTATCTTTATAAGTTAATAATTGGGAATGCACTGAGATGACCTCGTTGCTGTTTGTTTTGTAAAAATGGAAATTGTGTGCAATGAGTATGAGTTTAAACAAGCAAATTTGGAAGTTCTGCTTTTTATGCAGTCTGGTCTGATGAACTTTGTGTAGCTGAATACAAGGTTTTGCTCTGATGTGTATGTAAAATTATAACTATTTATGAATGTATTTTACAAATGTATCATTGAGTGGTTCTGTATTTCTTTTTCTGTGAAAGAAGGTAGAATTTGCCTGGTTGCAGGGAAAGAATATATGACACAGATTATATATTTATATTATGCCATAGAAATTAACGTTGCCAGAATTTAGGCATTCCAGTTGAGTCACTATAAGCACGCATTTCAGAAACACTTTCTTAGGCTCAGTTTTGTTAATGATGGTTCAATTGGAATACAATGTAGCTCATTTGGTATGTAGTTCACTTGATTACATTCATACTCCAAGGATAAAGTTGAAAAGAAATATTGTAAGGATGTAGTTCAGTAAATAAATGGCATTCAGAGCCCAATTGCAAAAATATTATGTTTCTGTTGATACTATTGAATTTGAAATCGTGTGTGATTTGGGGAACAAGAGGAAGAAGGGAGGAATACAGAAAGGGGAGAGGGAAATAGGTTACTATTTACCTCCTTATTTAGACCTTTCAGGTGCATCTGGGTGGTGTTTACACAGTTATACAGCTTCTTTACAGCACGCTGCTTATTTTTCCCTTCTTTTTTGGGGGGTGCGGGAAATAATTTCATGCAGCATCTTGATTTCAGAAGCTTTAAGAGCTCAAAATGTAGTGGGACATGTGACAACAGTACAAGATTTTAAAAGAAGTTGATAGAATGTAAGATATTACCAGAGAAAGGTGAAAAATGAGTTGATCATACCTGCCTATGTGGGAACAAAATTTCCAGGAATAAAAGTCCTAGACTAACAAAGGTATTAATAAGAACTATAGCTGTAAATTTGAAGCTGGAGATAATATGAACTCTAAGCAGTGATTTTTTTTTTTTTTTAATATTAAGAGTAACTTGGTGACTGAAATACATTGCTGGAGTTGAGGAGCATGTGCTATTATTTGGTACTTTGAAATCAAGATTGGACTTCTCTTTAAGGATAATAGAAGCTATTATCTTCATGGAGGAATGATAATGATGGAATCTGTGGGTTGACATGGAAATCAGAATGGTTGATCGTTGATCTCTTTCTCTCACTGGCTGAGTGATGTGGATGTTGGTGGGACAACAGTGAGCCGTGACATTTTTTGCCATTCTGAAGTCTTCAAAATGAACTTTCATTTTCTTTAGAAGAAAGATTGACATAAGAAGGAAGGAAAAGATGTGCATTAGGAATTGAAGATAATTGGATAACCTTGCAAAGGAGAGGTGGGTATTCTTTTTGAAGCAGTATCATTTAACTTCGAAAATAGTGATGGAGAGTTACAAATAAAGCAGCTCTGTTGACATGCAGTTTGATATTTCTGCCAGGAACTTGAAAAGAAACATAAAGTTACATTATTGCTAGCTGTCTATTAACAACTGATTTAAAATATGTTAAAGTTCTGCTGAACTTACGTATTATTGATTGTATTTCTTTGTCTGAGCACTTCTGTGAATTGCATTCGATGTATAGCAAAATCAAATTAGTTTAAATTGCATCTGCAAAAAAGATCAATGTTTTGGGATTTTCATTTTGCCTGTTCATAAGGACATAGCAGGATACCTCTGCCAAGCATTACTATCTGTTGCACGTTTGGGTGCAAGGGCCACCAGCAAAGTTGAAAACAGTCTGACACTTTCTTGTTAGCGCTGAATGCCTTGTGTCTATTGCGGATTGTTCTATTGCAGTTTTTGGCAGAAAGTCCACCTGTCGTATTTGCAAAACGAAATTTTGTGTGTGTGTGTCCCCGCCAATTACTTCAGCTCGAGTAGTGCAAATGAAAGACAAAATGAAAGCAAGCTTTTTAACATACTCCATGTTGCACAGCTGCATTGTGGTGGAGGGGAGTAACATTGGGAGTGAAAATTTTCTAAGTACTTTGAAATTGAATCAATGTATTTTTCAAATGATTCTCCTTAAAAAAATTTTAGTGAGAGACTTCAGACCTGGCTGTTTACACTGAGTTGCATAGGATCTAGTAGAATAATGCAAGAAGGCTTTTTTGGTTGTTTGGTGGTTGTTTTTTTTTCCTTCAGTCATTTCGAATGCATGTAAAACGTGGAATTGCCACTCTTCTTGGGTAGTAGGAAGACTTAAAAAAGAAAAAGCCAGCTAATTAGTATCCAGTTATGTAGAAGGATGCTAATGACATCTCTGCTCAGTTAATGTTTCCCTACTATGACCCTATCAATATTAATAAAATAAGTTATACTTGCTTGGCGTTCAACAAAAATTCTGAATTTGACCTGGAGAAAGTTCATCACAAAAAAATTGTGGAGTCATACAATTCTATTTGTATCTTAATCTGAAAACAGAGACATTGATGGAACACTGCTGATTTAGCATAATATTTTGCTGAGGTTATTTTAGCTTAACAAACAGTGAAAGTATCCCCTTTTCCTTTCCAGTTCCTTAACACAATAAAATGCAATGCATTTAATATCGATTAAGACTTGCTTATAAATACCGTGTGGTATTGAATCATCTTTTTTAAATGTGGAGAAACATACTTCTTATGTGAAGACTGGGTATTAACTGAAAGGATCTGATGCAAACAGAAATCAAAAACCAAGAAACAGCTTACAAAAGCGTTTACATATTCAGTTGAAAGAGAAAAATAGGAAAAAATTTTGAACTGAACTGCTTTCCTTAATGCTTATAACATCTAACTTAGTTTTTATTGTATAGATCAACTAGTCTTCTATTGCTTAATTTTCTTGGTTTTTTTGCACAGTTAAAAGTTGGAGGAAATATTTTAGTTTGGTTATAATCAACAATAATGGAGCTGGTGCAGATCTTATTCAAACTGGAGCACCACAGAGAGAACAAATTATTCTGTGTTTGTTAGCCATATCAGGCTCGGGTTAGCCTCTGAAGATGCCTTGCATGGAAATAAGGAGTTTTATGTAGGGAGCAAGGGGCTGTAGCACAATGTGTAGATAGGTATTTCTATGCTGTGCTCCTTCACCTGCGTGTAAGGTTCTCTCTTGTGATGATTTTTTTTAATAACATTTATTACACCTTTATATACAAATCTTAAACTTGTTTGACCCATTTTTAAACTACGGGGACAGAAGATGGCAAGATGAAATTTGTTTTTTTTCTGTAAATGTGAATGATATACTTAATCCAAATGTGTAGTCAGAGTCGAGGTCAGACTTTATTCATCCTTAAACAAGAAAAATCTCATCCATTTATATGGCATTCACAACAGCATTTTTTTGTTTTAGTCTAACCCCGATATGTAGTATGGATTCTTTATTCTAGTTGATGACTGTATTTTTTTCAACATTCATTGGTCTCTTAGAAGCCCATGGATTTATCTGCTCCTTCATGTATGTTATACTGCTTGCAGAGTAGAGGATAGTCTGTAAAACTAACTGCTAAAATTAGGAAGGTTTTTTGTGTGCAAATCAAATGGATGATATGTATGTAAGTGCCTTAGTTCAGAATTGGTAGAATTATACGTGGGATGTATTTGGAAGTGTAATGGGGCTTGATCCTCCTAAATTAAGTAACAGGATGCATAATAATGGGTATTTTGGTATGAAATGGAAACAAAGGGTCTGGGACTGCTAAATGAAAGAGAAAAAAATTATTATTTTAACCAACCAGTAGAAAGGCAAGGGCCCCTTCTGTGCAATGGTTGGATTGCTGTTATGCCTATGTATTCCAAAAAGCTACTCCTTTTGAGATGTTCCTCCATTTTTCCCAACACATGGTGGAAGAGGAAGGTCGGGGAAAGGCAATGATGTGCAGTCCAGCTTTGAGTGTTTTGTCAGATCCTTCTAGATCTTTAACTGTCACATTGATGGTACCTGAATGAATTTAGCTTTGTACTTCAGCTAAAGTGTTGTCCATAGGGGATCATTTTAGATTGCCTACAAGATATCAGACTAAAGAATATAATGTGATTTGAAGATTGTGGTTTGTGATGATTGAAAAGGCACAGAGAGATGCTCTATTTGTCTTTTTAAATAATGAAAGTTGAATCAGGATTGTCATCTGATCTGTCAGAGGATTCAGCAGCAATAACTATCTTCCATCTCATTACTTCCCCTTCCCTTCTGAAACTTTTTAATCTTTGCAAGAAAAATTGTCAACTGTTGTAGATCTGAAGTGTTTGTTGTGCCCGTTTACTGCACAAGGTAAGGATACATACTTATTTTTAAAACCTCTTCACTGAATTGGTCATTATGTGAGATGATATCGCTCCCAATTGTCATAGGGACCTCCTATGTTCCTTATCCCTGCAGGTTTGAAGAGGAAAAATAATGACTTACCTAATCTAATTATGTTTTTAATTCAAGTGGTTTTTTAAAATGGTGGTTAAGGTTTTTTAAGCTGTATATGTTTGGTGGTTTAGTTTTTCAAAGCCATTGCTGAGATTATGATCAGTGACTCCTGTGATAATTATTCCCACTTGCAGGCAGGAAGAGGGCAGTTTCATTAGCTTCAAAAAGATCAGCATTTGTCCTTCTTTAAGCAAGATGTGTGTTCCTGTTATTCTTCACGCTATACCAGTTGGTCAGTAGTCACAGATTGTTGTCCATTTCTATCCACAAACAAGGGCAGAAGATAGCTTAAGAGTAACATACTCTTAAACCTAAGGAATTTGAGAATATTTTCCAGTTGGAATCCAGGTATTTGGGAACACGTTACCTTTAAAACTATGTATTTAAAAGTACTTCATTTAAAAACTAATAATGCCAGTACAAATACTGGACAGAAAAGGAAGCATGGAGGTATAATAGTATTTTGTGTTTTTTCTCATGAGAAACAGCAAACGTTTGACTGCCCTGCTGTTGTAGGGCTGAGGAGGTTCCCTGTGGGTTCCTTGTCCTCTAGTCTTGGAGTGCAATGAAAGCCAGCAGACTTGTATAAACCTAATGTTATTCCAAATCTTGAATCTAATTTTTGTTCGTTGTCATTTGAGCTGCTGCACTCTGCAAAGCCTCTGCTGTCAGAGCCACAGAATTCTGAATATCTGCTTAAGAAGGTCCTTTGTGACTTCCTAATTATATTTCATGACAGTCCTGCTTTGTTGAGTATAATAATGAAACGGAAAACTTTCAAAATTAGTTTTAATGTAAACATATAATATATGCAACACAATGATAAACCTTGAAAAACTGCCATTCACACTGAGTAATTAAATATCATTACCTTTAGTTACTACTGGATTGTCTGTTAAGTAAAAGCAAGGATAAATATGCTGCATATACTGAAAGCAATTCAATTTGCCCAATTAGCAAAGTTTAAGATTGATTTCAGAGGCATGTTTCATCTTATGACATTAGTTGCTGTGTGCCTCTTGGTGTAAAAAATGTTAGCCTTAAAATGTTTTTCCTTTTTATATTGTTGAGGCTTAATTTAACTCTGAAACTTTCTCTGCAGATTGAGTTGAAAATTAAGTTTTAAATAATCATCCCATAGAAAAGGAAAAGGCAGTTGTCATCTTTCCGTCATGATCCTTGGAATTAGTTGTGCTGGGCAGACTGAATACTGAGGATGTAACATTGTGTGCTGTTTTCTTTAGAGATATTTGTAGAGTCTAGTGCCTTGAGTCTACTCTGTTAGAAACCGATGCCCAAGGCTTGGCCTTCACCACTGTGCAGTATTTTGTAAGAAGGATGCAATGGTGCATTTGGCACTGACAAAGGGAAGTAGAAAAGTAATTAATTGGGTTGACTCTGCAGATGACAGTCTAGCTTAGCTCACTTCAGAATATAAAAATACCCCAAATGATGGACATTTGGAAGTAGTTTCCAATTACTTGAAAATGTCTTTTACTCAAGCCGTAGAAAGAGTGAGGAAAAACTCCAAAACTGGAAAGCTGTTATTGCTTATTTCCCAGTTCCCCCCAATACCTTTTGTCAGCCAGGAGATATTTAGAACAGTGAAAGAACTGGTAATCTGAAGGAAGGCAGTATTTTTTCCCATTTTTTCAGAAAGCTAAGATAGATAGCTTAGTGAAAAAAAGATAATTAAATAAATGCTTTAGATTATCTAGGTCTATATGATAGCGGTAATTAACCCAATTAACATGTTAGATTTATTCTCCAAAACTATATTGGTTTGGTTGTTTGAACTGTGTTTCTGTAAATTAGAGGTGCCAACATACATACATCGCCCTATAAGTGAGGCTAAGCTAATATGGAGAAGGAAGCCCTGTTACTTAGGTCGTTTTGAACAGAATTCTTGGAGCTTTTTTGAAACAAAATAATTTTTTAAGAATAAGCAAGCATTAATTCCTTTTTTGAACTGACCTTACAAATCTGATTTGCACCAGTGAAGTCATCCCACATAGCTTGTGAATGCACTGTGCCAAGTTGTGGGGGCAGGAAGGGAATCTTTTTTTCCTGTAGTGTGTGATTGCTTTTTCTCCAGTTTCGTACGTGATGGAGTTGATTTTGTTTGCTTAAAATCACATTGCCTATCAGTGGTTCAAGCTAGAAAAAGAACTGAAGAACTCAGCTAGTGTCTGCTGTAATCTAATGAATTTGCTTCTTTTCCTGTACGTAAAATACTGTAATGAATTAAAGAGAATCTGATGAAAAGGTTGGTTTGGTCTATTAATATTAGACTCAAAAACTCGTTTAGGAAGCAGCCAATTTGTAGCTCAGAGGAAAGTTGCATTTTACTAAGTCTTTTATAAGCTGGTAAACTACATTAATCTAACAAAGGTCTTGTCCCTACTTGTACTTTTTGTGGATTTTAAACATATTTTTCCTTCTATTAATCTTTATATTTTTCTGCCTATTGTGTGTTTCTCATTTAGAAGATTGTGGTTGAGTGGAGATGTTCAGTACAATCACAAAGGCTATGATTTCTTAAAAAGTCTGCCTAAATCAATACATAACTTCTGATGGCTACTTAATGACTGTCGTAGAAACGCTTACTGTTTTTCTTTTTATTGTCAAGGAAAATGGCTTTGATGGGAGGAAAAAAAAGAGCTGTATTCATGCAAAACAAGTCTTTTAGATTACTTGCCATAGTAGATTGTTAGTAAATGTTTACACTGATAGCCTGAGGTGAGCTTAATGGTTTTGAATATTAGGTATTAATACAGTAGTACTCTTCTAATGCCACACTTGAATATGCTTCTTTCTTTTTTCTTATGACGGTTTTGATCCACCACAGCAGATTGTGAATTCTGTTGAGATATACTTTAAATCATTGCTTTCAAGAAGAAGAAAACATTGCTGACAACAAAATTTATCTTCTTTTTTCCTGCCTGTTTTCTTACATAAATATTATATTGTCACCTTGTGTACAGATAGCTCTAGTCGATCAGTTTCCTATATCAGTTATGGCTCTGTATTTGAGCCCTTTTTGGGATCACTAGGAAGTAACTCACAGTAACACAGTAGAAAATATGATGAACTTTCTTAGACTGTGAAAAACATTGTGTTTAGGTGTATCAAGAAAACTCATTTTACATCAGGATTTGACAGAGCTGAAAAACTATTGTTTGAACTTTCAATATATTTCATTGTCACAAATGAATATTCAAAATCATAATCCTTCTTTTAAATGGAGATGCATCACATAAAATCTAAAATCTAAATGGTACGTGCTAGTTTCATTTGGAAGTATAATTAAGGTGTATAATGTCATTTAACTGTTTAA
>Ga0181612_166380_pt1 | contig 16629 bp, 5 predicted proteins | sample HoacroProtozoa21_FD_119630 | JGI IMG/M metagenome (GOLD analysis project Ga0181612, IMG submission 119630) | Hoatzin crop microbial communities from Cojedes, Venezuel. Combined Assembly of Gp0051906, Gp0051904, Gp0051908
AGCATTGGCCCTGGAATTGAACTCTGGGGAACACTGCTGGTGACTGGTCACCAGCCAGATGTAGCCCCATTCACTGCAACCCTTTGAGATCTTCCCTTCAGCCAGGTCTGCACCCAGCACACCATGAACCCACTCATCCCACAGTTGGACAACTTGTCCAGAAAGATTAAAACATATATTAATACATATATGGTTTAAAGTGATGTAAGTTCAAAATTTTTCTTATAACCACTTTCAGTATCCATTGGCTTGGGCTAGATAAATCTTGGAACAAGGCTTTTCAACAGCTAATAAGGAAAACAGATGTGATATTTTAGGCAAAGAGGGTTGATCTCAAGACAGTATTATTAACCTTGCGTATAAAATGAGAATTCTCCAAACGCTTAACTTTTACGTTTCTTTCTCTATAATGCAAAATATACTGATTAGCTTTGCTCCATATTCAAGCAATATTGCATTCCTGTGCTTAAAAGTCCTATGCTATGCAGAAAAATTCATAGCGATTTTTTCTAAAAGATTAGCTAATTCTGTTTTTCTCTGGAGTCTTTTTTTAAATGATGGTCGTAGTTGAATATTCCTCAATCATTTAGTAGAATAATCAAATAGCACATGATTCCTTCCCTTCATACCAAAGAAGCATACTCATGGTTCCCTGGGCCAATGCCAAGTGTACAAGACAACCACTACCTCTGGTAGGCAGTAGCTGGCATATGCCGGGGAATATTCAATACGTCAACTGTTAAGTGACAACTAGAAAATGAGAATGCTAAAACAGGAAAATGCAGCAGCATCTCTATATTTTTTTGTTTACATGAGTCATATTTAGTCTAAAATTTAAAAGTGAGCAATGCCCAAGAAACACCTGCTTTAGAGTTCCTAGAACTGAGGGAATTGGGAGAGGTAGGAATTCTGTGAAGCTTCTGAATCTTCCTCTGAGTCAGTGGAAAAAGGAAAATCAAAACACTTCCGACTTTTACTCCATATACTGAGAAATGTTTACTACTAAAGTGCACATCTTACAATATGGAAATGAAGGGTTTGCTTTTAATTTCATTTGCACCAGCCAAATTCCTGTTTATCTCACTGCTCCTTCTTCCAGTAAAATAGTTTCATTTTAATTCTGAAAGCATCAGATTGGATTTGTACATTTATTGTGATGGTGATACTCCCAGCAGTGGCAGGCTTCATACAAACTGCAACAAATTCTGAATGCACCCATTAATCCACACAAAAATGTCTGAATCAGAATATTTTCTCTAGCACATATAGACGTTGACAACAATGTAATTATTAATTTTAAATATCTATCAGAGTTTGTATCTAGGTAAATGTGAAGAAAATTAAGTCCCTTGCTGTTTGTTGCTGGAGGAAAATCAGAATTAAGAAATGCAACCCAATTCAGGAAGAATAACTGATGAACTATTATTAACTGTTCTTTGTAAATAAAACATGTTTTTCCTGCTATGCTTATCTTAGAATTTAATCATCCTTGAAACAAGATCTCTTACCAAAATGAGTAATTGCTACAAACAACAAAACCAACAACAAATAACAAAAATCTCTTTAGTGGAAAATGCAATACCTCTGTTTAGTTTCAGTGGCTTTCCCAACTTTAGGTATTGATTTGTTTCCTCCAGAACAAAAACTGATAATAAAGTCAGTTGTTTCTTGATGCAACCTCTCTTACTTCCAAAGAAATAAAAAGGTATATATTCTGAATAATATACAAACAAATTTATCTTTCTTTTGCAGCAGATGGGCAAGAAAGTGATTGTAACTCTTCCTTTCTCTCCAGTTCCTTGATGTGCCATCTACTGATGTATACTCACATCTAAATAAACTGTAACAATATACTCATCAGTCTTCTTTAGGAAAAAAAATACAATTGTGATTAAAACATTTCTAGTGATGAAGAATCCATATCAAAGCTTGATAAGTAGTTCCAGTGTAGCCTGTGCCTTTTTTTTTTCTGTCTGACTTCAACATCTAGGCAATAAACAAGGAGCTCTAGTACTACCATATTTCCCGTGGGAGAAATCTTAGATAAAATTACGGTTTGTACAAAGCTAAAATCACCTGAGCTTCTCAGTACAATGGCGTCTCTCACTACAGATTGGCTTTGCTCTCTTCAGACATCCAAAAGTTCGGCATTTAGAATAAATAAGCATCAAGACTACCCTAAACAGTCAAGAGAGAAAAGTATGTGCAGAAATACTGTACCATCTACAGAGCAGTGCAGTTGTTGTGAGAGGAAAATCACATCGTAAGCCTCTCTTAGTTATTCTCCATAATTTTTCTCATTTATTTTGTCTATTTTTTCATGTTTTGGACCATATACTTCAGTACTGTTTCACAACTTTGCCAAGTACAGTTGTAATGTAACTTCCCTACAACTTATACATATTTTGTTCTTTATGTATTTAAGAATTATAACGGTCCTCTTGCCTACAAGACAGTGCTGAAGGATCATATTTCACTGTAACCCAGTTAGCACTGGCCAGGACAGAGCCACCTGGGCTCTTTTAAAGATAGTAAAATTTCTTCCCAACTGATGAGCTTGCATGTAGAAATATTAAAATGCCTGTTTCTTCCTTGCACTCTCTTACTAAATGATTATATCATTCTATGTGAGTGACATGCCCTCACAGATTATATTAATTAACTGGCTTATAGTCAGAAAATAAGGAAGACTCACAATTATGTTTTATAAATATATTACTGGATCACATCTTGGTATGTGCTGCTCCTGAATACAGTGGGAAGAGACTTTCTCATCCCTGACTTTTGGGTCCCAACAGAAGTTAAAGCAAGAGTTTCTCTAAATTACGCCACTGTAAGTTCTGCTGTTATTATCAGTGACCCATCAGGTATAGTGTAAGAAAACTTTGATACTAATTTCCTTCCCATTCCCAGATTGCATGAATTACATGGTTATATGAATTCCTGCTCTCCGATTCCCTAGTAGTCTGCTGATGGAGAGCTCTTCATAATGAGGATCTTCCACTAATTATGTCTATCCATTTTAAATTGTGTGTGTTGAAAAGTGACTTTGTAGAACAAAGATTCCAGCCTAGGATCTTTCCTCAGAGGTGTCTTCATAGTTGTACTTCTGTTCCATACTCTGTTTTACCAACAGAAGTAGAAATAGAGTCAAATACTCTGTTTGTTTAAATCAGTAAAATGTATCTGTTGACACTTTCCCGTTAAATTAAAGATCTATAAACTGCAGAGAGTTAAAAATTATGGCATTTGGCTTTGTCGTAAGAGGGTTTATAATAAAGTATATTTTAAGTTCAGATGAAGCTTTCTCCTGTAGGTTATCTGGTTCTAAGCTTCCTCTCTCACGTGTGACATCGAAGTTCTACCTCCTATTTGTCTAGCAACTAACTGGTATCTCACTTCTATCTGAGTAGAGGAACAAGCCACCTTTCTCAGTGGGTCATCTATTCTCTAGCAGAACAATGACTTTGGGCTGGTTGGGGTTGTTTTGACAATATGGTCAACGTTAGGTATCTTGAAATCCTGAATCTTTAAAATGTGGCACATGGGTAACTACATTATCCAAAAGCCATGGGGCAAAGGCCATAGAAATCCATAAATACCTCCTGTTTGTTCCAAAAGAAACCCTGAAACTTATGTATCAAGAAGTATCATCCATGGTAATACATGCAACCGGTTGTTTCCCACCTTTCTCCTTCCTGATTTCTATCCACTAACCTACATTTCGAAAGTTCTAAGCTGGAAGCAGAGAGAGTATTTGGGGAGGTATGACTCTACTTCTGTCTTCTGCTGTCCTCTAGATGTCCACCATTGGCCATTGCGAGAGATGGGATCCTGGGCTAAACAGACCTTTGGTTTGACTGCTTTTATGTTTCTATGTTCCTGTAAGCCTGAAAATTCTCTGTTTGCACAAGTTAGTTTGTGATTGATTGAAAAATTCTTAGATTCCATCCATACTGATACACTCCAGTCTGAGGTGCAAGCTCTGTAATTGTTCCTGGACAGCTTGCTATAAGGACAAGAACTGAGAGCAGGGAAGCTCTGCTGGAATGTGGAAATGTGAGAAAATATGCTGGAGGGGGGATTGAATGATCACTGAGATAAGGAAAGGATGGGAGCTGGAAGAAGGTTTCAAAGAGATAGAGGGGCTGGGATATAAACCTCAGATGTGCCAGGATGTGCATCTTCAGACTGGAAGTTAGGACATATGCGAGAAAATGGAAGACTGAGAAACAGGCTGCAGGGCAGGTAGTGATGGAGAAGAAAAGCAAATGCATGGTCCTTTTGAGTGCAGATTCAGATCCGGGATTCCAAAGTTAGCTGGTAAAGAGACAACATAAAATATTAGTTTATCTCTCCCTAATGATTGAGCTGCACAGAATTCAAAGATGATAGTTTTCTCCTGCTTTTATTTGCTATTTAGCTCACATCACCAGAACTTGCTCCATAAACTCCTGAGTTTTTAACTTTTGGGATGAGCCCCAGGGATGTAAATTTGCTTCAACAAGATAGAGTTTCTGGTGGTTGTTTTTCTAGACTGCCTTTTAGGAAGTTACCTCCTAAAAGTAATTTGGAGAGTTTAGGGTTACAGAGACTAAAACATTCAAAAAGCAGAGAGCACCCAAACTCAAGCTACTTGGGAAAACTTAATTCAAACTCCTGGAACATACGTACTGTGGTACAGTCTTTGATTGATGAGATCACATACTGTTTTTACCACAGGCCATTCCTTCCTTTTGTACACAGGATACCTAGTGTTCAGAGTATGCAGTCATGAAGTGGCTTGTTGTTTGTATGACCCTTTCCTCATCTAGAACAAAAGCTACACAGTGCAGTGACCTAGGCAGAAGATTTCAAGAAGAAAAAGTTGGTTGTGTGTTTTGGACAGAAGAGTATCTCCTGAACAACTGGATTCTCTCCTTGTCTCATTTTAATGAATCATGCATGAGGCTGAAACTCATTTAATTCAGATTTGGGATAAGCAATGAGAAATACGTATTTTTCACTTCCTGGGTACTCTGCCTCATGCTCTGGGGACTTCTCAACTGCAAACGAAGTTGATGTTAGATGTGATTGACAAATGAAGTGTAAAAATAAATGCTATATCCTTGACAAACGTAGCCATCCAAAACAGACAGACAAAATAGCATATATTTTTGACACTAATATAATTGTACCTTAGTTCTCATTGTATAAAATGGGGGAAAATGGGCTAATGTTTGTGAGACTGTCATCTGCCAGTGATAGGTGTCAAACGAATCATGGAATCATAGAATATCCTGAGTTGGAAGGGACCCACAAGGACCATTGAGTCCAATTCCTGACTCCACAGAGGACAACCTGAAAGTTAAACCATGTATCTAAGAGCATTGTCCAAACACTTCTTAAATACCAGCAGACTTGGGGCCATGAGCACTTCCCTGAGGAGCTTGTTCCAGTGCTTGACCACCCTCTCAGCAAAGAACTTTTTCCTAATACCCAATCCGAACTTACCCTGACACAGCCTTAAGCTATTCACTTACGTCCCATCACTGGACACCAGACAGAAGAGATCAGCGCATGCGTCTCTGCTCCCCCTCACGAGGAACAGCAATGAGGTCATGCCTCAGTCTCCTCTTCTCTGAGCTGAACAAACTTAGTATCCTCAGCCACTCCTCATAAGTCATGCCCTGTACTCCCTTCACCATCTTTGTTGCCCTCCTTTGGACACACTATAATATTTTTATACCCTTCTTATCTTGTGGGACCCAAAACTGTGCACAGTACGCAGGGTGAGGCCATACCAATGCTGAGTGTAGTGGGACAATCACTTCTTTTGTCCAGTTAGCTGTACTGTGCCTAATGCACCCCGGGATACAGCTGGCCCTTTTGGCTGCCAGGACACATTATTGACTCACATTGATCTTACCATCAACCAAAACCCCCAGATCCCTTTCTGCAGGGCTGCAAGATGGCTTGACAGCCTTACCTTTTCAAGTGCATCATAGGCCTGTGTGGCTTGCACTTCCTCCTCAGACCCCGGCCGAGTTCTCTTCAGGATATTCTGCATAAGAGAAGATGTTTTTCATAATGCAGACAGGGAAAGCTGGACATATGTCTCTGGGAGGGGCAGGAGAAACAATGAGGGACTGCCTCAGGGGACGCTAAACAGTGGAAGGTGATGAGATGTGGAGATAACAAGGCCAGAAATTTGAGATATAAGCAGAATGTTGCTGATTAGCTGCATTGAACAGGGCATCCCTGAAAATCTAAATCGTATTAACTATCATGTACAAATTACATGGCATAGGAAGCAACCGCTAATCTGAGCACAAACAGCCTGACATAAAGAATTGTTCTTTGGCTGATACTCTTTTTCTCCTGTTCAAAAAAGGCTAAAATAATAATAATAAAAATTTAATAGAAAGACCTCAAAGTTAATTCATTAGGGACTTGTTGGTTCCCTGTCTGGAAGGCTCCTATTGCTCAACGTTACAGGCAAAGAGTAGAGACAGGCTGCCTTCCAGAGGGCTGCCAGGGAGCCCCTGCTTTATTTTCCTAGCAGGAAGCCAAAAAAGTTCAATAAAATGTAAATCAACATGTTCTGAGAAGACTCCATAAATTATTTATCGGAGTACAACTGAAGTAGTGTTGCGACAAAGTCCTACCCAGTGCACAAACTGCACTGCCTCACAGAGGCTATCATATCCAGCTCCTGGTGCTGGTCTGATGCACAGCAGGCATTTGTATGATGACAAACGGGTTTGTTTCTGCAAAGGTACATTCACAACACACACAACAGAGTGGCTTTAAAGCATCTTGCCAAACTTGCCACAGATGCAACACGAGGAGCTGCGTGCAGTCCTTCCACCCAGTGCTTGGAGCTAGCTCGTGTTTATACGACTTTCAAAGTTGAAGAAGGGTCAGCTTGAAAGAAACTGCAGGAAATCAGAGAATCAACACAGTTACCTGTAGGAGGAGTTTGAGTCGAGTGATGCGCTGGAAAGGGAGGATGAGGAAGGATTTAAGTGAGAGGCGCTGGCACACTGGATCACTTTCCAGTCTCTCCAGGACTTGCTGGAACCCTGCATTTCCATTGCTGTGGGAGCAGTAAAGAAAAAAGACATCCGGGTATCAGAGCAAATACATAGTCTTCCTAGTATGAGATTTCAGTGAGCTTTGGAGTACTCCAGTTCCAACAGTCAGGTTTTGTCCTTGGGGTAAGAGACGCCAAGAAACCATGCCACTCTGCTGAGGAAGAGCAAGTATGGGTTTCTAACAGCTATAGAAGCACAGCAATACAACTGTTACTGTATCTTTCTTCTTTCTGCCACAGCCCTCTGGAATAAAAAGCCAGAAGTAACATCTGCATTTCAATTCCCCCCTATCGACAGGACACCTTCCACAGAGGGAGTGGTGGTTTGTATTCTTTCCTTACACTGCACGGTGCAGCGCCAGGGTCTGTGTCCAGGGTCTGGAAACAGCTGCCTCCCCTCTCTCGCTACTCCTGACAGGAGCTGCCTTCCTCCCTCACGCCTCTCTTCCCCTCTTAGACCCAGTCACTGCCATACAGTTCTCCATGTTGGGCAGCAGCAGACACAAGGCTAATGGTAGGAGAGTAGCACCTGCCACCACAATAGCCAACCCCATATCCTCGAAGAGACGGGGAAGAAGGTTGTGGGCCCAGTAGACGTTGCCCTAGACAATATTCTAGTGGGCCTTTCTGTGTGGAACCGAGCCTTCCCTGAAGGGAATCGACTATGAGACTCTTCCAGCCAGCAGCACCCAGAGACAGTGCCTGGATAGCCTGTTGGGAACAGTGTCTTCTGGAATCACTGTAGCTTCACTGGAATTGGGTTGTTAAGAAGCGAAGCAGTGCAGAAGTGGCAGGGAAACCTTGCCCAGGACTGAGCCTGTGCCTGAGCAATGCTTGGTTGTGCCACTGGGTACAGAAAAGGAGGGCAAGAGACATTCCACTCCACCACCCACAGCAAGAGAGACTGACAGTGGCCCTAGGATTTTCAATCCATTTTAAAGACTCCTGGACAGCCAGTTTAAGCTTATTGACAGCAGACAGATTTTTCTTAATTACAGAATCACAGAACGGTTGAGGTTGGATGTTTCACTTGAAATAATCACTCTCTGGTTCTTAGTAGTCTGAAAACCGCTATCCAGGACAGTCATTTTTGCTCTCTTCAGTAGAAGGTAGACAGAGACAATAGCCTGCAATAGAATTAGATATTAATTATTCTTTCCCTTTCCAGTGCCATGGGAGGGGAGCCTGCAGCAGCTCTGTCCTGCTGTCCCAAATGCCATTGATTTGAAGAAGGTTCCTGCCTGTTCTTCTGGGGGTGTAATGAAAGCACTGGTGAACAGCCTGTACCTGTAGCACTCCCCATCGTTTGAAAGAGTGAATATTCGAGGTGTAGCAAGGAAGTAAGGGGGGAGAAGGGTGTAACAAACGAGAAAACTTACAGTAACCGCTGGAAGGTTTGCTCCTGGTATGTCTGGTTTGTTACATACGGTAGATAAACCCTGCGGAACTCGGGGGCATGTTTCAGAGCCACATCGCACACGTGGAAGGTGAACATGTCCTCCTCAAATTTCTCCTCCAAGTCAAAGAGGAAACTGCAGCACATGGTTGCGGTGCCATAGAAGGAGAGGGAAATAACAGTGTAATTTAGTAAAGCAGGAACATCCTCAGTCCTCTAAAATCCTGACAGCCCTTATACAGGACAGCTCTTTATTTTTAGTGAGAGCATAATGCTTGTACAATGAAAATTTAGGGCTAGATATCATCAAGGAAGAAGCAGAGACAAAAGACTTCTGTTCTTGAGAGGTCACGCTCCTAAAGTCATGGTCAGGAAACAACTGAAAATTAAGACATCACCAAAATAATCCCACTAGTAGAAATGGGAAAGATACCAGCAAACCTTACTAGCTTAGCGATGTGTGTAGCCAAGCTCAGCAGGAGAAAAGCAGAACAGAATCCTACAACATACAGGATTCCCTGCATGTGGGGTCACGTCTACGTTTTACGACTTATGCTCAGTTGATTCACGTTAGGTTCTGTCAAGCGATGGCTGTAATTTACTTTTTTTCCCCCTATTTTTTTTTTGGTCAGGGCTTGTGCAGCTGCTTCATCTCGTATTTGGCAGGAGCTACCTTTGGTTTGGGCTGAAGTCTAGTTAGTCAAGTTTAGTTGTCGTTGCAGCCAACAGCACAGGGCTACAGTAGCATTTCGAACATTCTGATCTCCTGCAATGAGCTCTGCACACAACTGCGCCGTAATATCTGGGACTTCACACCAAGACACATCGCCCTGCCACCTAAAAAGGCAAATGTTCCTTTCAGGGCAGCGTTGGTGTGCGATCACGAAGCGCTACGTGTCTCTCTACCTTCAAGGTCAGTGAAGACGCAGAACAGGAGTGAGAGATGTTATTGACAGAAGCGATGGGCTGTGTCTGTGCGTCACGGAGGGTGTCAGTCCTGGAAGCAAAAGGCCATATCTCACCTGGCACTGACATCGCGTACATCATTAAGGCGGGAGAAAAGCCACTGGCGCTCTTGATTGGTGAGCATGGCCTGGAGCTCCACTGATCGCTGGAAGTGATCTACTGCCACATTTAAACTGCGCAGGTATGAAGCCTCAGACATTATCAACTCAAACTTGGCCTTGAGAGATGAAATAAGGGAGCACAGCGTTAGCAGACTACGCAAGTCTGTGATGAATCTGATGGAGACCGGGGCAAAGCAAGAAAACCTCCCCGTCCATGATGTAAGTAGTGTGTAATTACAGAAGACAGGCTTTAGGGATGAAGGGCAAGCATGCCATTGCACAGTCTTTCTTTCTATAGACGACAGACTTGTGGTATAACTTAAAAGAAAAAAAGCTACCTACTCTCATCTTACTTTTTCTTATCCCTCAACTCCACTTTCACTGGGTTCCCTGTTTTACATGCTCCCATAAGTTTTCCAGCATCCACATCACCCACGTTTTTCTCCTTCATCATTTTTCCCATGCTGTTGTTTCTGCCTTTCTCTGGGTCCTCCCATCCACTTTTCAGCTCCTCATATTTTCCTTAACCAGTTTCCCTGTGTACCATTTTGCTGAACCCACACGTCTTCCTGCTTCCTCTCAGCCCTGCACCTCACACAGGTCCATTTGGTAAACTCACATCCTACCACAGGAATTACAATTCTCTGCGGTTTTATTAGCATCTCTCACAATGTTACATATGGGAGAATGCTGGAAGTCTTTTATTTTCATATTCTCTTTTGCATTGAACGTGCTCAGAATTCCTTGTTTTATCTCATTCCAATTTCATCACGTCTGTTTTCATGAAGTTACTGATGTGGTCCAGAGTCCGTCCTTCACTGCTCCTTTTCTCTGCAGTTCTGCACTGTACTACTGCACAAGCACTGGTACCACATCCCCTTACTGCTTACATGGGTAGAGGTGACCTCTGCATTCAGCCATTTGCACTCCCACATCAGAATGTTTCGCTCTCCACTTTCATCACCCTTCTGGGGACTTTTTCTTGAGTACAGACCACCCATCTACCTTGTTACATCTGCCCATTACCTCTTGCAGCTTCTGCTCATCGCGGGACATATTGAGTAGGATTCTGCTGCCCCGTATCATGGGGATGTCCTGCCAGAGGGATGCATTAGATGAGACTGACAAACGTTGCAAATAGGAGTCCTGGGGAGACAGCACTTTCCTCCGTAGCCTTGGGGAGCTTGGGAAACTCGACTCTATGTCCTCTGCGAAAGAATCCACTCTCTTCTGGCTTTGAATGGCCTTGTTCAGAACCACATCACTGTACTCCTGGTACAGCAATCTTGCTGTGAAGAAAGGCATATACATTTAAACTTTCTATAGCAGCTACTCACCCTCTGCTTCAACCTGGAGAAAACTCTGTCACTGTCTTACATGAGGATAACTGAATACATCAGACCACACGCATCTGCTGTAGGCAGAGCTCACCAGCTGCCTGAGCGTACTGCAGGACTCTGGTCTCACTCCCTGCACCAAACACCGCTCTCTGACGCTCCCTCCTTGCTACCACGTGGTAGGAGCCCCTCTCCTTTGCGCTCACTGCAAGGCTGAGAGAAGTTGGAGGAGAGGGGTCTGCCACAGCACTTCAGGCAGAAAGTACTTACAGGAGTTGATCAGTTTGGAGTGCCGGCGTCTGAAGTTCTCCACTGCATCTGCAGGTTTCTTCTCTCTGACAGGGAATAAGGATTTGGAAACAAAGAGCAAATGAAGAGCACAGCGCCAGAGGAGGCTTATCTAAATCTTAGTAACAGATCTGTCACAGCAAGGACCTCTCTTTCGAACAAGCTCAAGATCCACACGCTTTACTTAACAAAGAACAAGGGTTGGCTTAATGGAAACACTGTCCTAAAGGGACAGAAATACTTCTGTTGCAATGGGGTCCTCTCCCAGAGAGCACAGACTGAAACACAGGCCTAAATTATTTTATTATAGTTTTCTAGTCCTTCTCATCATCTTTGGTTCCTCAGGAACAATGGAGAGCAGCAGGTGTCTGTGCTACGCAAGGACGGGGGCAAATTCTAAGGGCCCTTTGAGAGACTTACCGCAATATAACTGTTTCTGAACTGACTGGTGGCTCCCTGTGTGCCTTGTGAGCTTCTTCCTCCGAAGGAACAGAAGGAATTTCTGTATATAAGACAATTAAAAAGCAAATGCGTAAGTCCATTTTTAGAGTCAAGCTACAATCCAAATGATACACAGATATCACTTACCTATACCCCACCTAAGTGGTAGTCTTGGGTTGGAGCACAGGTGCCCTCCTGACCTTTATTTCTGGGTCAGAAACACTCTAGTTTTAATAATCCTTGACATTATTTACACTTTACATCTGTTCATAGAATAGTTTGGTGTGGAAGGGACCTTTAAAGGTCATCTAGTCCAACCCCCCTGCAGTGAGCAGGGACATCCACCACTAGATCAGGTTGCTAAGAGCCCCGTCCAACCTGACCTTGAATGTTTCCAGGGATGTTACTTAGCCACGTTTGCTTTTCAGACAAAGAAAAAGGACACTTTCAGTGATGACAGTAACTCTGAGCTTCCCTCCCCAGTTGCCTAAGCAAAGACACTGCCTGTGGGCCCTTTTTGGTGCTCCCTTTCCCCTTTCAGCAACTTGGGCCAGGCATCAGAGGATCAATGGACCCAAATTCACTAGTCATGCCTGAAAGTCTTTTTTTTTTTTTTGTGGACCCTGAGCATCAAAAACTCTCAGTGACTTCTGGGGCAGAAATCTAACAAAGTCACTCCTGTGAAGGGATGTGGCCTGAAAATGAAAGCTGTAATCCAATCCTGACATTTATGTAATACGTGAGCATTTGCAAACTGCTGCTTGAGTCATCTTCTGATGATATAAAATGGGGAAAGTGTGAATTTTTCTTTTGTTTTGTGAGGGATTTAATTAAATAAGGTGTGAAGAAATTCCATGTAAAGTTCATTGGAAGTAGCAGGAGGAAGAAATCCCAAAGACTGAGCTGCAAGTATGGATCAGGGGAAAGACAGTACTGTTGCCTTGAATGTTTTAAAATTTGGCACCAAGAATTTCCAGGTCAAACACGTGAACAAATCTTGATTCAAGTGCTGCCAAACCTTTTACCCCCCTCCACGCTCCCCTCCTTTTCCTCCGTGTCAAAAATCTAGCACGTTGTGGAGCCTGGAAAATAATCTAAGAGCTGAGAAGAAGCAAGTATGTTTAAAGATCGTGTAAGATGTAATGAAGAACAGACGTGCATCTTGACAGTAAGTACTGTCTGAATGAGCTGCGTTGCAGAAGATGCATGTTTTCCATTTGTGGCATCAGCGACTTGGCTCCTGTGCAAGCTGGGACCTTGGATTTGATAAATTTGCCTTCTTATCTGTAATCTCCAATCCTACATTCTCAGTTAGATCATCTCTTTCAGAAGGTCAGATTGGAACCTAAAGGTGTCAGTTGCAAAATAAAGGGAGGTGGCAAATAAACAGGGAACTAAAACATGCCGTGACAGATACGGGCTACTGAGGGTGTGTGCAGGCGTTCACCTTACTGCTTGGAAACCGGCTGCAAAATACAACGGCCGTGTGATGGCAGCAGAGGTGACGAGCAGAAGCTCAGAACTGAGCCCCATCAAGAAACTCGTCCCTGCAGGTAGGCCAAAACAGCCCGTGTGACTGAGTCAGGGCGACAGATCATTAAACGTGGAGAAAGGACAAGAGGAGAAAGTGGAAGCGAAACCGAGGGGTGAGGGCTCCGTGAAGCGGGATAAGCTCTCTGCTGCCGGCGTTGGTGTGAAATGAGGGGCCTGAGCCCCAAAGCTCAGCCCTCAAGAGGACGCACTGCTTACGGGGCAGAAAAGAGGAGCTGGGGTAGAGCTGGGAGAGGGGAGCCTGGGGAAGGAAAGCGAGGGGGCAATGCAGCTGGACTGAGGAGTATGACCAGAAAGGCATGCGAGCAATGTCGAGCTCTCCGCTCTCACGCCTCTCTGTCACACCGCCTACTGAATTTAATTGTACGTTTTTGGTATCTGCAGCTAGCTGGGGGAGGGGGGCTGTGGAACGGAGGAGAGGACTCACCCTGCAAGATGTCTGGTGGTACTGATGTCCTCTTCAGGCCCTGACGGTGCCAGTCCTTGCTTTTTACTCTGCGTTTAATTGGGTTTTCTTGACTGGCTGCCAGCTCCTGTGCCGCTAACCTGATGGGTTTTTTGTCTGGCCAGCTCGATGATTTTTCCAAGGGTGAATGTCTGGGCATTTCCTCCTTTTGCTGAGCTACCAAGTGGTATTCTCTTCCTTCTCCTTCCAGCCTTTGCTTGACCCTCCTCTCACCTTCTGTTTTCTCTGTGATTGCCAATGCAGCTTGGATGTTCCTTGTGTCCACACCAAAGATGCCTGCCTGTTGCTCCCATGGCAGCTCCACTGAGACCTCCTCTTCTTGGAAGGTCGTTCTGGTGGTTGGTGGTGATGGAGGGCTGAGCTGGAGGAAGTGGATTGGATTGGTGAATGCTAGCATTGGAAGTGGCTGTGCAGAGTCTCCGCTCTTGGAGTCTGTGGATGTTACCAGGCCTTCCAGCGAGGGCCAAGAAGCATGGTCAGGTGAGTATTTTCCACACTGTATACCCATGTGCTGGTCTGCTGTTTCAGGGCTGGTGTCAGAGCAGCCAGCCAACGTTTCATTTCCAACAGCAGAAAAGCTTTTGGCCAACAAACTGACCCCCGAGTCATTAGAAGTCTCAGTATCGTGGGTACCTGAGTCACTGAGATCCCACTCTCTAGTTACTGGAACAAGGTCATCTTTCTCTACTACATCTTCTCCATCAGAAGCGGAGGCCACAGTGTTAGAATCAGACACAGAGGCAGCAGTCTGGGAAGGATGGCTTATAGTAGGGTGGATGGCTAGTAACTTGTTATTGTTCGTACCAGAGCTGCGATGTTGCCTGGAGCAGGGTACAACCACCAGTGGCTGGTAACGTTCAAGGGCTGGAGGCTGGGCAAGGTGATTTGCATTAAGTGCAGGGGCCTGAGCTTGACTGGGACTTTGGACATGGGAAGGAGGATGGGGAAGCTGTTTGGCATCAGGCTCAGACACCAGAGGTAGGCTAGAGTGGGACGCAGGGGACAGAGATTGTTCTTGTTCGTTCACGGCAAGGACCATATCTTCTTCAAAGGGCCAAGTCAGGGTGCTCAGGACACTGGAGATTCTGGATCCAGGCTCTTTTTGGTTTAAACTGCAGTCAGACTGATCAAGTAAAAGCATTTGTTGTGCTTCATGATCCACATTCGCTCCTGTTTCCTTTCCTTGGATAATAGCCCTCTTTTCTGGGGGGTTTTGCCGAATTGTCTCTGGGTGGTTCAGGGGAGTGGAAGTCCTGCCTGGTGTCTGGGGTGGTTCCAGAGGCCCTGCAGCAATAGCCACAGTCCTCCTATCCTCAGGAAGGCTCCCCTCTAGAGGAAGACAGCTCGCGTATATTACAGAGAAAGAAGACGGGCCACTAAGGTCTTCATGAAAGCCTTCCTCAGAAGTAAGGAGTTCAGGAGGAGCGTTGGCCTCCCCTGGATCAGTACTCACAACAGCAGTTTCCCCTGACGTTGGGTGCCGCACTTGTACAGAAGCGGCTTGGTTGGCTGGCTTCTCTACAGAGCCTAGCAGTTTGTTCAGGCTGGCCCCAGGACAGTCCTTAGGGGTCCCAGAGGCTGCTCCACCAGCACCTTCTTGCTGTGGGCCAGACGTTGAAGCCACAGAGGCAAGCTCTGAGGGTGAAGCTGGAATGAAGTCCTGAATCTCAGCTTTTCCCATATTTTCTGTAATGGCATGAGGATCTATGGGATCAGGTGGCTCCAAGTTCTTGGTACCAGAGGAAGGGTGCACTGGAACAGAAGCCTCGGGGTTCTCCACACTAGAAGGTGCTGCCACTTCTCCATGGAGTGATGCGTCTCTTTCATCAAACCTCTGGACAGCATTTCCATGCCCATCACTGTGCTCATCCTCCCCGCCCAGTCTTGTCCTGTCATCCCAGTCAGCTTCTCCAATATCCTGACCACCAATGGAAAAGCGGCCAGAGTCTTCTAGGTCTTCTGCCCGGTCAGAGATATGGCATGTGTGTGAAGGCACCACTGGAGTTTCACCCACTGGGTTCAGGTCATTTGAGGACAGAGGGCTGACAGCGGGTGGCTGACATCCAGAACCTGCGTCTGTGACATGAGCTTTCAGCAGCACATTCTCACCAGGATGCTGATCCACAGAGACAGGTTCCCCAGAAAGAAATGCTGATCCTGTTTGTTCAGCCAAGAAGACATTCTCCAAACCACAGAAGCCCACATTATGCCTGGGAACAGAAGATACCTCTGACCCAAAGGCTGATGACAGAGCCTCCAGTTTGAGCTCTTCCGTCTGCAGTTGTTCCTGCTCATTTTGTTCCTTGTTTTTCTGATCTTTGGGCTCCGAAGATTGTCCTTCTTCTGGCAGATTCTGCTCTTCACACTCTTGCTTCTCTTCTTCCTGCTGAAATTCAGACACTGCCTCCTCCTGTGCTGGTTCCTTACGCTGTGGAGTATTCGCTTCAATTTTTTTAGCAGTATCCTTTACTTGGAAGGCACTCTCTGCTGGAAAGGCAGGTCTGCCCTCTGTTTTTCTCTGATCATCTTCAAGATGAAGGCATTTTGGAGTCGATGAGTTTTCTTTCAGAAACATTATAGTTCTCTGGTCTTTGACCATGTTGCTATTCTTTGTTTCACTAGCTGAGATGCTTCCTTCCACTTGTAGTGAACTTATTTGGCTGTCATCTGTTAAGGTGGAAGACAACTGATGGGAAGAGGAAGACTCTGTACTCTCTTCTGAACCCTGGAGTGCTCTTATGCTTTCCTTAGCATCTTCAGAAGTGTAAGGTTTAGCCACATCCTCTACTCCTTCCTCTGAGGTAGGTTGCTCATCAGTTGCTTGTGCCACTTTTTTACTGCTTTGCTTCTGCTCTGCACCAGTATCAACCTCCTGCAAAGAATCCATGGAGATCTTATCCCGAAACGGCTCAGCCTTATAATGCCCCTCTGAAACGGTTTTACATACCAAGAAGCATTTAGGTGTGTCTCTCTGAGAGGAAGTGGCATCAGCCAAAGGAGCTTTTGGA
>Ga0181612_162378_pt1 | contig 16627 bp, 10 predicted proteins | sample HoacroProtozoa21_FD_119630 | JGI IMG/M metagenome (GOLD analysis project Ga0181612, IMG submission 119630) | Hoatzin crop microbial communities from Cojedes, Venezuel. Combined Assembly of Gp0051906, Gp0051904, Gp0051908
AGTCGAAAACGTTTTTGGGGATGGCTGCATTCGAGTTTAGCAGGGGGGTTTTTTTTATTTTTTTTTGTGCCTTTTTTTTTTTTTTTTTTTTTTGTGGAGTGGAAGGGCTTTTCTGTGCTCTCCAAAAGCTAGCTTGGTTTCCGAGAGGGAAGTATGAAAAGTGATGGTGTGCAACTTACCCTTTCAATGTGACTGTTGCTTTGTGTGACAGTGGGGATATGCCAGCTCTGTCTCTCCTGTCCAGTGCCTTAGGCTGGCTGTTCAAAAAACCACTGAGGACAACAGAAATGCTGCGACGATTTCCCTTGGATTTAGATAAGACTGAGAGTATTTCTTCCCTTTTGGCTTCTTCACTTCCTTGCTCCAAGCATATGATTGGGCTACAGTCTCATGGAAAATGGGTTACAGGTGCACCTCTCTCCCTGTTACTTTTCTCCCTGCTACCCATTTTCTTGTCTTCTGGCTTGCTTGCAAATGTGCGTCTTATGCAAGCCGGCAACTAAGGAAAGTAGTAGTAATGGATGCCGCAGTTTTAACTGCGGTATGGGGTTTGGGCCAAATTTTTAGCTGCCTTGAATGTGTTGACTGTTCTTTTTGATGAACTGAAATTTGATTTTTAAAATTGTCTTTTAATATGGGACTCAATACATTTGGATTAATGATGCAGGTATTTACTGTGAAAATGTGTTCAAGCCCTCCTGCAGAGTCACCTTGAGCAATCTAAGTGAAAAGTTGAGTGTATTCCCTGCTCCTGTTGGCAAAATGGAGGAGACCATTTAAACCTTATTTCTGATGCAGTATGCCTTCTTGGCTAGAGTCTAACAGATCTGTGTCTGTCTAACATGAAGAACTGCTTCCTACCTCAACCATGCTACAAAGATAGCATATTGCTTTTTTCATGTATATCTGTGTATGTGTTACACAAGAACTAAAATTTTTGTGTACTGAAGACTATTTTGTATTTGGAGACTTTTACTGATAATTCTGTCAGTATCTGGAGGTAAAGGGGCAAGTGCACAATTCCTGTTTCTTTCCTGTTTTGCTTTAAAGATTTGACGTTTGGAGAAAAATGAAGAATTCCTTCAACTTTTTCACTTGTAGTATTCAGTTGGGTGTTCCACAGTGACTTTCTGTGCCATAATGGATGGTTAAATCATTTCCAGTCTTCTCACTTTGAATTTTGCTGTTCCTTGATATAATTGTAGATTGAAAGAGCCCTTTTTTTTTTTTAGTTTAACTGTTTGGCCTTAAGTTGACTAAACTATTATCAGCAGAAGGTTTTCACATTTCTCCGGATGTATATCTTTGAATATGTATAAAGTGCTGTGTGGTATTAATGATACTGTTAAAACTAGAATTTTGCTTCAGCTGATAGAATGTGATGCACAGTTTTGGCTAAAATGGATGAAGTCTTTTCTTGGCTTGCCCTGAAGGTTGTGGGGAAGCACCTTGGCTCTCCAGATGACGAGGCAATGATAAAGGGAGCCATACATGTGATCGATTCTATACTGCTTATTAGCAGTAGATTGGTACATGAACTGCTTTAGGTACTAGTTCCTAATGTCCTTGATGAGGTAAATTTGGTTTGCAAGCTAGATAACATTCCTGAAAGAAAGACTGCAAAATATAAATGCTAGCAACAATTAGAAAGTCTTGCCTAGCAAAAGGATTGTTTTGTGTTTTCCAAAAGCTTCCCTGGCTTCGAAGAGGGAAAATATCAAAAGTGATGGCATAGAACTTGCCTCTCCTCAACTTGATTGTTGCTTAGTGCAGCTTCTGCAAGTGTTACAGCCCTACATGGTGTGACAACAAGCAGTACGGCCTCTAATTGCAAGTAGCTTTGTGCTTTGCTGTTTCCAGGGAACTGTATGAGAATGAAGCTAAGCAGACCTTTGATACTTAAACTGCTACTACTGTTCAGACCTCTGCATACAGCATATCTGTTTTGTCTCACTGAAGTGGGGGGTGGGGAGGAGTGCTGGAGCACTCCGGAGGTGGATGTGCGTGGCTGGAAGCAGTAGGTTAATGGGAAACTTCTCTGGCTCTTAGGATACTGAGATATGAGTGACTTGTCTGCCTTCAGGTTTTCTAGTCAGTAGATATGAAGGGAGATGAACCTTCAGTAAAATCCTGTGTCAGTCTCTTACGGGAGTCTTACTCTGCAACTGGTAGACGGAGGCTCCACACTTCTGTACAGGCACCTCTCTACTGCTTATGCTTTTGGTCAGTTTAAGTAGAACGCAATTTCTAACCGTGTAAGTTCTTCACTGATACTGGAAGAATACTTAGCAAGAATTTCTTTCCCTCTTTTTTTTTTCCTAGCGGAGCATGCTTGTGTATCTAATCCATGTGCTAATGGTGGAATTTGTCACGAAATTTCATCAGGCTTCAAGTGTCACTGCCCGTCAGGGTGGAGTGGACCAACATGTGCTATTGGTGGGTATGCATTTACTGAGGACTGACCCATTGGGTAGGAAGGGTTGATACAGCTTACTTGATAAGCGTTCTCAGTGGTATGGAATTTGGTGGTAGTCTTTTACTTTGCCTGTTTTTTAACAGCTATGCATTGGGAGCCTCCGAAAAGATTAATGGTACTGTGCAGCAAGGAGTACCTACTTGATGCATGTGAGATCTATAGGTTATAAAAAGCCTAGCTGGACCACATGTGAAGAAATGCCTTGTTGCCAAAGCCTGTAGGACAATTTCTGACTCTTTAGCCAGTCTAGAGTGAAATACAGAATGCATTCGTTTTAGGAGATATAAATGTGAACCTGAAAGGTTCTTCTCTTCTTAAAGTAGTAGAAGAATAGATTACTCACTTAAGCATTTAAGTGTCTCATTTGGAAGACAGGGGAGTGCTTGAAATGTATTATGGACCTATGTAATTGGTTTGCATGTTGTTTATGATTTGGGACACAGGATTTCTTTATCCATTTTTCAACAGCAGCTATCCTCAAACAAAATACTGGCTAAACTTGTGTCATGATCTAAGAACGTGACTTTCAGTGAATGTGTTAATCATTGGCAGGTTAACTGAATCACCTTGCTGTTTGCAGATAGGGGAGAGAGGAACTCTGAAATTTTTTTATCTCGGAGATATGAGAAAAGCCAAAGTAAAAATTAGGTTAGAAATGTTAGTCTGTTCCTAAGCTTATTTGTTTGTGCATTCTCCCCCTTCATCTCAAAATAACTTTAAAGAAAAACAAACAACACAAGTTAAGCCAAATTTTAAACCTTGTAACAGAAGGCACACTTTGACTTCCCAGATATTGACGAATGCGCATCTAACCCTTGCGCTCAAGGAGGGACCTGTATTGATGGTGTTAATGCATTTGAGTGTATATGTCCACAGCAGTGGATTGGAGCAACATGTCAGCTTGGTAAGTAATTACCTTCTAAAGTTTTGAAGAGCACTGGAGATGATTCCTAAATAATGAATAACTTTGTGTAAGTGTGTTTCTGATGCGATTTTTATTGAAGAGAACATTTAAGATGGGTGTTGCTGTTGGAATCTTAGTTGTTCTTGAGTAGAACCTAGACAGAAGCTTCAAATGAACCTGTAACTACTGAAGACCCAACTTAAGCTTAATTATAATAGCTCTTTTAGAATGCCCGATAACTTTTCTCTTTCAAAGTACAGCAATGGTGATGGTAGCTCCTTCTTTGTGGTGGCAGAGCAGTGACTGTAAGCTTAAAGAGGCAGGGAAGTGATTTGCCCTGACTAACATACTGCCTTTTTGGGTTTTGGCAAAGGGAAAAGTAAGGTAACATGCATGTGCTATTATAGGCAAGTGCGCATTAAAAAGCTGTGGTATGTAAATGGTTTTAGTACCCTACCGGTGTACAATATGAGCTTCTGAAGCTTGGATTGCATGGAAACTTTGCTTGGTGCTGTGGTAATCTGTTTCTGGGTTTGTTCTTTATTCTTTTCTTTCTTTTATCTTCTTTCACAGATGCTAATGAGTGTGAGGGGAAACCCTGTGTTAATGCTTACTCTTGCAAAAATCTCATTGGTGGATATTACTGTGACTGCATTCCAGGATGGACAGGAGTAAATTGTCATATCAGTTAGTATTTCTTTAGTATGTATGTTGACCATAGGATGCTTTATTCTTTAAAAAAAGGTTTTTATGATGAATGATAATATACGTACCTATACAAGAAAAAATACCGTTGTCAGGATTTTCCTTACTTCCAGCAATGGAAATTAAAAATAATGCTTCAAAACTTATTTAAAGGTATAATTGGTATTAAAATGAGCTTGGATATACACTTACATAACTTTAATAAATCTATCTGTACTCACTTATCCCGGATTCTGAATGATACCATGTACTAATTCAATTTTAAATACTTCTTATCCAAAATGTTAGAATTTAAATTAACTGATAGCATTTGTTTTAATTTCTGTTCCACTGTAACAGAAATATAGAATTTTCTATTACATGTTTTTTAAAATAAGAATCTCTTAAGACATCAGTCATCCTTGCTTTCCATTGAAACATTTAGAAAAATCCTTTCTGAAAATTTGTTATACATTTTTATGCTAGACCTGTACTTTACAGCTTAGTCTTTCAGTATAAATGCTAATGCATTGCGTATTTTATCTATAGATATCAATGACTGTCATGGGCAATGTCAACATGGAGGGACTTGTAAGGTAACTCTTGTTTATTATATGCCATGTTGAAAGTAAATCTTGTTCTGGCTAGTTACGAATTCTATAATTTGCAGTTACAGGTTGGTTAAATGAGGTTGAATGCTAGAATTGTAGTGTTGCACTTGCAGGCTCTTGCACCATTTTACAAAATTATTTTGTGGTGCTACTGCTGTTCACAAATCCAGAATATAGAAATAACTTGAATTCTTGTATGCAAGTTTTATCAATAAAAAAAAAATCTTTCTACTTTTTGCTTTTTCCCCCCCCCTTCTGTGAAGGATGAACTGAATGGTTACCATTGCTTATGCCCTCGTGGTTTCACAGGAAAAAACTGTGAGACAGAAACAAATGAGTGTGAAAGCAATCCATGCCAAAATGGAGGCCGTTGCAAAGACCTGGTGAATGGATTCAGTTGCCTGTGTTCACAGGGCTTCTCAGGAGTCTTCTGTGAGGTGAGGGCAGTGGTGGCATAACTGCAATACTTTCCATGGATTGAATTCTTGAAAGAAACGTATCTCTGGGTTTAAAAGGGAGTGACCCAAGGTCAAGATACTACCAATGTAGTTGTTACTTTACACTCTGAATAAGCAAATTTGTTGTACAGTGCTGTCATAGTAGCTGTAACACTTGAATTTGCAGTCTGATAAACTGAAAGCTGTTGCACTTAGGTGTTGGCTCTCCTTAATGTTTTAAGGCTGCAAGTATTCCTTAAGCCTGAAGCATTTTCAAGACCTGTGTCCTTTTGTTACACTAGAATTTTCAGGTCTTCATCCTTATAACTCTGAAGCGCAGAATTGAATTATCTTTCAAGTAATCCTACTGCTGTTGGTAGGGGTATCCACATAATTAAAGGCAGGCAAATAGGCAAGTATTGGTTCTCGGAACTCTGAGATCATTTTAGGAACGTGTAGTTCTAGTACGTTATGAGTCATCACTAGCACTTCAGTATTTCAGATCTGAATCCTTATTAAAGTACTTCATGTGAACGAAGTTCTGTCTCTTTCAAGGGAGGGCATTAGACTTTTCAGTGTAAAATTATATTGCCCTAAGTGTGTACTTTCTGGCCTTTGCTGATAGCCAAATACATGTAAGTGTTATTGTTAGCAAGGCAGCGTCAACTGGAGGCATTGGATTAGAATTTGGTTGGATTTGCTCCAGAATTTTTCATGGAGGACACTGGAGTAGTCTCTCAATGCTGAATTTATTCTGTATTACTTACATTGTTAAAGAAACAACGCCCTTCTTTTATTCAAAAGTAAAGAGTAGCAGATACTGACCAGTTTAATAAAATTGGTGCAGTACCTAATAGCTCGTGAACTATTTATACATACAGATCATACATAGCTTGAGAGGAGCTCTGCTTTTGACGGATTCGTACCATACTGTGTAATTAAAGTTTTAGCAAATCTGTTTGAATAATAGGGGGTAGTTGGCTGCTTGCCTTGTGTATTGCAGGAAGTATCTACCCTTGATTCCAGATGCTCAAGTACCAGCTACTGAACTTACATTGGGAAGGGGAAATTTACACTAATGGAAGGAAACAAATGGAGATATCTGATAGAGGAGATATGAGAATCTTTCTCAGACCTTAGCTACTTTTTGTAGTTTGCTTTGAATGTTCCATATGAGAGGACGAAATAGCATGCTGAAGATCCCTCTGTTGCAGCTGGAATTGTATGTGGTCCTCTGAATTAAATACTTAACACCATTTGCATTTCTCTTGGTTAGCTTTGAATTTTTCTCCTATTTAGCTACAGAACTATTAAAAATAGGGACCAAATCCACTACTGAACTTAACTTTATGTCTGTAAGGCTGAGAAAGCTATCTTTATTACAAGAGAGATGTGAAGAGAGAAAAATTCACTTGAGAGGAGGAAAGCAATCCGTAAGAATAACAATTTGGAGGAAAGATACTGTGATATAACAATATCCCTTTGGGGACCACTTTGTGGATTTTGAGGCCAATTTAGGGCATCACCAGTCCGTGTTCTTGTGTGTCAGTCTAAGATGTAGAAGAAGCAGAATCACTTTGCTACAGCAGTTTGTCTGTGTTAAGGGTTATATTATGAAAGCTAGGCTTAAATTTTGCTTTTTTTGAATCAGATGGTAAGAAGTTTTCAAAATATACCTAGTATTACTATGTGTAAATTGCCATGGTGATAGTGTTTGTAAGATTAAGGTCCTGAGCAGGGCATCAGCTTGGTCTAACTAGACCTCCTTTGAGCAGGAGGAGGGAGTAGCTGACCTCTAGAGGTCCCTTCCAAGCCCTGTGGTTCTATAATAAGTTCTATATGTTAATCGAGATGGAGAAGTTGCTCTAGAGAGCAGCATTTTAAGGTTCTGCCTATTTTAAGTTTCTTTGCAGGCACAAAGCTGAGAAGTGCACTGGTATTTAACTTCCATTATAGCACGTAGTATGTGGGTGTGAAGGACAGAGGAGTGACTTACAATGATCCAGAATAGTCACAGTAAGATGTCTCTCAGTGGCTTGTTCTTTGCTAACGAAGTTATTGCAAATGTGCTTATTTGGCCTCCTGCAAAGGAATATCTTTTTAGCAGTGCCAGAGGTGCTTTGTGTTAGGATTGACTAAAGTAACCTGAAGTTTCTCTCTGTGTTGCAGGATGGCATGCAATATATATGATTCACAAACCTACTTAAAACTTGAGGTTCCTTGTAAATTAGCTTCATCTGTGTCTTTGGCAACACAGATGATGCTGCTTACTCCTGGGAAATGAAGCAGCTACTGCTAACTATGGTCTCTCTTACAGATGGATATTGATTTCTGTGAACCTAACCCTTGCCAGAATGGGGCTAAATGCTACGATCTGGGAGGAGATTATTACTGTGCCTGCCCTGATGACTATGATGGAAAGAATTGTTCTCATCTCAAGGACCACTGCAAGAACAATTCTTGTAAAGGTACCTGCTGTTGTTCAGAAACTTGTAACGTATTGGTGATACGTTAAAAAAGAAAAGTCGTATTTCTGGAAGTAGCATGATGCAGAAATATTTTTATTGTACTCACTTGGACTTTATGAAATAGTGAGGCAGCGAGAAGAAATGCTTGTAACAGTCCTTATTTATAAATAAGTAGAGCGTAACTTATAGTTAATGTAACTTTTAAATTGTGATTAGTGTTAATTTTTGGACAAGTTTTAAAACTAAAAACTGATTGATGATGCAGATTATTAGGCTGATGATATACTTCTCGTTTGTAGTAATAGACAGCTGTACAATAGAAGTCTTCACTAATGCTACCCAAGAAGGAATCCGTTTCATTTCGTCTAATGTTTGTGGACCTCATGGACGATGTATCAGTCAGCCAGGAGGAAATTTTACTTGTGCCTGTGAAAGAGGTTTCACTGGAATATACTGTCATGAAAGTAAGTGAGAGTTTCTCCTGAATGTTTTTGTTGCTCTAAAACTTCCTTGAAGTTTTTGTTGCGAATCTTTACAACATAAAATAAAACATTAAGATTTTAATGAAGTTGCATAGAGCATTGTTTCAGGTGTACTGCTTCAAACCCAGTTTCCCCTGGTAACAGTTATCTTTGTAGCAATTCACACTTCCTCTGCGAAAGAAAACTGGTTTTAGTCCAACTTCAATGTAAATGTGTCTGTACCCACTACCTTTATGTACAGTCTTACGAGAAGCCGTAAATTTCTCCAACATGGAGGTGATGAAGAAGGGGCAGACACATTGGCAGCATAACTTAGAAGCATGTGTATTGCTGTTCCAGGCATTTTTTTGAACACCTGGATATCTTTCCCAGGTAAACTTAATGCTCTGGTTCGACTTGCTACATGAGAGAGAGCACATCTAGTACCTTACCAGGCTTGAAAACAGATGTTTGAGCTGTTATTATGTATGTACAAATGGAGTATAACTTTGTGCTGCTTTTCCCAGAGACACAAGTGTAGAACACTCCTCTAGGTAGGTGAAGACAGCCTTGAGCAATAATTGTTGACTTTTTGTCATAGATATCAATGATTGTCTTGGGAAACCCTGCAAGAATGGTGGGACATGCATCGATGAAGTTGATTCGTTTAGATGTTTCTGCTCAAGTGGCTGGGAAGGAGAATTGTGTGACACAAGTGAGTACTGCTGAGCATTGCAGGGTCAAATATTACAGCTTTGCTGTAATGGTGATGGTTGATAAGCGGTTGATAATAATATTATGGGTTAGTTTCTCTCTTCTAAAATTGCAGTCTGCCCAGTGTTTGCAAAAGTATTTTCAAGAAGATTTTTAGGTTGCAGCTCTAAAAGGCTTAGTTCCTTAAATAGGACTGTAATCGGGTTCTTTGGTGTAGTACAGGATGTATCTCAGGAGGAGAGAACTTCTTTTTCTCCTGAGGAGAGGCAAAAGTGAATATACCCTGTTAGGGGATATACTAACTATATTACTTTTATTGCTATAAACAAATGTACTTCTTAGTGCTTATTGTATATAAAAGTTTTGTCCCTTACCCAATCTGTTCATACACAGTAGTTTCCAAACTGAAAAAGCTTTTTAGCTTTAAGCCAGTGCAAGCAATAATGTGCTTCCACCTTACTGAAGGAATTTATAAATTTAATATCTGTTCCTTTAGTAAGAAAAGAACTTCTGAAGCCTGATTTTTCTCTTAATGAATATCACGAGTCAGTGTTTTGTATTCTGGGTTCAGTGGGAGCAGGCTTTTACTCTTGCTGCCCTGGCTTGAGATGTATTGGGCCTTGGCTGACAAAGAAGTGTGCTAGGCCAGTTCATGGTTATGTTACATCGCAGGAAACTGCAGTTGGTTCTTTTTGTACTGTGAATGAAGCCCCTTCTAAAACATGATGGCAAGGACTTGCCGAGATTATTGCAGGAAATGCATCAATTGAGATGTGAAATAAAGACTGAGAAGCTTTTGGCAGCTATCACTGTCAAAAGAGCTTTGTGTGGTCTAGATTAAGTTGGGTCTGGAATAATTATGTTTTGCCTATTAAAATGTTTGTTTCAAGTGAAAAGAATTTTCTCTAAAGCTCGTGTATGTGTGTATTTAATGTGTGTATACACACACATATATGTGTGTGTATATATGGTTAAGCCATGTAATGGCTTTAATTCTGTATTTTGAGACATAAAGTAGGAGAGGGAGCCTTAAGTCTCCTGTGGATGTCCTGGGTTGGGGCTCCTCTTCAGGACGTTGTGGTAGTTCAGAATACAACTGTAAGCTGGAAAAATGAAACTATATGCTCTACTTAGCCATATGGAATGATACTTTTTCTCTTAAGGTGTCAGAAAATCTTTCATAATTCATGTTGTTCTGTATGAAGTCAGAGGTTTTTTCCTTGCTTATGTAAAGATAACCCCGTAACAATTAGGAACGCTGTATTCCTGAATACTACACAATTTATTTCCTTTATAAAGAAATATTTCATACCTTCTCACGACCTTGGCTAGGCTAGATCATCTAATTTGAATAACTCTCTTTTTCTAGATTTCAACGACTGTTCTCCTAACCCGTGTCACAACGGTGGCCGATGCATTGATTTGGTAAACGACTTCTATTGTGAGTGTAAGAATGACTGGAAAGGCAAAACTTGCCATTCACGTAAGTGTTCTTTACTTTGATCTTTAGTTTACCCAAAGATTTGTTTTCTTTTTTCTCATGAAACTAGAGTTCCTGAAATTTAAAATAAAACAACTGCGGTGAAATAACAGGCATATTTTCATTACCTCTTCCAGTTTCCCAGCAACAAAATGGAACATTTAAAAAGTGTATTCCTTCGTATAGTGAAATAGCGTTGTAAGAGATGCCCTTAGATTCCACTCTTTTGGTTGTTTACTCTCATACAGCAAGTGGAACTATGCGTTTCTAGTATTGTTGCATTTAAATACGAAGTCTCTTTAAAAGTAATTTTGTGATTAAAATGTGACTAGTCTTAAAATTCAGCAAAACCGATGGAAATTAAAACTGTTTTATTGTGATGCATAGGCGAATACCAATGTGATGCAAATACGTGTAGCAATGGTGGAACATGCTATGATGATGGAGATACATTCCGCTGTTCATGTCCTCCAGAATGGATAGGAAGTACTTGCAATACTGGTAAGCTTTTTAAATAATCTACAGATAAAGCCAGAAGCAGCAGAGATGTGTTTCAATAATACTTAACTGTTTAGTAAATAGACATGCTGTTATTCTACCTGGCTAGTTCAAAGCTATTCCGGTTGGCTGATAACTAAAGTTTAGAGTAATTTCTTCCACTCACCTGACATGATGCTGATTTTTAGGAAGCTGTTCTCCGCAGACTACTCTACAGGTCTTTTACATAGCTTCTCCTAAGCAGATTTGGAACACTTTGACTTGTGTCTTGACTTCTTTATTAGTCTTTAGAGACCCTGTGGAAAGGTTTTCTTGGGAACTTAATCCCCCACTTTGCTTGAAGGTTCCTAATGTGAATAAGTTTGTGATTGAGAGGCAGTATGAGCAGATATACTCAGGAGAAATGAAATGAAGTGGTTCTTCGTAGGGGATTTGAGGGGTTGCTGCCTGCTGTAGGGAACTACTCTTGATCTTTTTGGATATTGAATGTAGTCTCCATGGTACATTTTGCTGACTATGAAACTTCCATTAGGACCAAGAAGTTGGGTGAAGGTAATCTAGTATAGTTTTTGTACTTTTTAGATACTATAGTGGCATTTGATCAAAATCTGAACTCGAGATACTAGTATTGTATTATGAAGTACACTTCATGACCTGGGTAACTTCCAAAGAAGAATTTAGCAGCATTTGAAGGATACTTAAACAGATGGGGGGAGGGGGAGGGGGAGAAATAATCTTTTTTTTTTTTTGGTAAAACTTCATGGTTCAATCAAACAATTGAATTGGGGTGATGGTGACGGTACGTGAAAGATGATCATGTGATGTGACTATTTTTGGAGTCTTTTGACCTGCTTCTGAGTCTTGCACTGTTGACTTAATACCGGAATCCTGAATAACATTTGGCATATCCAGATGATAGATACTTTTTTGTCTTCTGTGATAAATGGAGACCTTTTCTGTTTTCAAAGCTAAGAACAGCAGCTGTATTCCAAACCCTTGCATGAATGGTGGAACATGCGTTGGCAGTGGAGACTCCTTTTCTTGCATCTGCAAAGAAGGATGGGAAGGACGTACATGCACACAGAGTAAGGCTTTTCTCCTTTCTTCCTCTGCATTCCCCTGGGATACTGGGAGTGTCTGGCACAGAGCTGTTAACTGAAGCAAAACAAGTTTATAGAGTTCATGTGCCAAAATATCTGAATCATTCAGGGTGGGAGGTACGTAAAGATGATGGTCAAGTAATGAATGAAAAGAACTTGTCATGCTGCTTTTAACATCTAGTCTCTGCCAAAATAAGACTTTCAGACTTGTATAGAAATATATTTTTGGGAACATGTGGAGAGCAAAAAAAAAAAACAACCTCACAGAAATGCTGATTTTAATGACTAAAAGTATGTGGAAAGGCAGGCAGTAGTGTATATTGCATCATTTTTTCTGAGGATAGCAGTTAACTACTTTGACATACCAATATAATTAATTGGTTAGGTGGAGTAAAGCTTGCAACTTTGATATTTTTTTTCTTTTTAATTTTTTTCCCCAAGGTGTAACATGGGGTGGGGGGGGGGAATCTGAGTTCTGTTCTTACTCTAAATCTACTGTGAAATTACTGTTGTACTGATGTATGCCATAATGGGCTGTTTTAAAACTGACAGTGCTAGTATAAATGCTAACAAATAATTCAGAGTCATTTATAGTGGGAAAGATTTGTTTAAGAAATCTGGCTAGTTGTCTGTATACATATGAAGTGCCAAAGTAGTAGTAATCATTTAGAAAGCTTTTAGAGCCTGGTTGAATTACCCACTACCAATGCAACCAATACCTTGTTTATTTCTGTTATGTTGCCATCGTGCTGCATGTCAGTGTGTGCTTTTGATGTATCAAAATACACCAAAGTTCTGAAATTTTAGATTTCTCAATCTGTTCATCAGATTTAAGGTCTAACTGAACTTTCTGTGCAAGTGTGGAAGAAGGTATTCAATTCTGTATTATTTTTCTTTGCTTTCCTTATCAAATACAGTGTCTCTTGAGCTATAATAGAATACATTAGAAAATAAATATGCCACTAGTTGTACTAATCTGTGTTGTCCTTTTTTATAGATACCAATGACTGCAACCCTCATCCATGGTAAGTATGCAAACTCCACTTCTGTACCTATTGTGAAAATAGAAGCGAGCACATTAATAGGGATTTCCATTCCAGATTAGAACTAATTCTACCCTAGAACAATTGAAGCCAGACTCTATAAAAATCTTAAAACAATTTTTTGTCATGCCTTATGTATTCCTTGACAGCAGACTACAAAAGAATCCTGAGTTGATTCATGTATGAAGAGATAGAAGTATTTTAGTGCAGTCTTCATGCTAGAACTGACTAGTAACTTACTGTGATATGAAATGAATTAGACTTAAGAACAATTCAAGCATCTACAGTTGAGTTTTAGAATAAAAAAAACCAAGAAATCAAAAACTGTTAGGTTACAATATATAATTTTAGATAATATAAAAATCTCCTGTTAGATCAAATACTATGTATAAGTGTGTTTTAAAAACAAAATTAATTTTTTTGAAGATAAAATGGAGTATTTTAAATATAGATGTGGATATTTATGGTTGAAGGGGAAAAATATGGATATGTGGATGAAGCAAACCATCTACCTTATCTTTGTCCATTCTGGTGCAATAACCTGTACTTCACGTATTAAAAAAATAAAAAACCCACACGAAACAAAAAAACAACAGCAAAAAGCCACACCAAGTGAAAGCTCAGGCTTTCTCTGTATTCACTTTACAGTGCTGTTTTATCTCTTGAGTTCCGCTGATACACCTCCCCACGCATGCACACGCTTTTGTAGGATGTTGCTGTTCTAACAGGTGACTTACTAAGCAATATTGTTTATCTAGCATTATATTTTCTCTGTTGATGGTAATATCTTGTCCCTCCAAACAGCAGCAAAAGGTTTAATTAACAAAGCTTTAATCAGAGACCGATGGAAAAAATGTAGATGGCTTAAGTAGGCCCATATTATGAATTAGCAGGAACTTTTTAATTCTGAATTGTTGAATAATGAGAAGTACTATGAACAGGGACAATAGAAATTTGCATTTCAACATGCTGCATGACACCCTAAGGTTTTTGCTCATCTTTAGACTAGTGAATCTACCCTGAGACTGCTTGGTGTAATGATAGCTTTATTATTTTTACAGTTACAATGGAGGCATCTGTGTTGATGGTGTGAATTGGTTTCGATGTGAATGTGCACCTGGGTTTGCTGGTCCTGACTGCAGAATTAGTAAGTACCTGTTTGGGTAAAAACCTGATATCCTGCTGCACAAATCGGAAAGACCGCTCTGTGACACTCTCTGCGTTAGATTAGCTGAATTCCAAATAATGAAGCAGAAGCCACTTACTAGTCAGGTACTGGTATCCTGTAAATAACAGTGACTTGGGTTCCTCTCTTCATTTCATTAAATGGAACTGAAATGAGTTGGCTTAAATTATATGCTAAGACTTGGTTGTTGGATTTTGTCAGATGTGTCTGAAGATTCTGGATTCATAGAAACTTAAGTATTTTTTTTGATAAGCAACTTGTCATTAAAGATGAAATGTATCACTAGGTGTTTAACATTAGAAACTGAAATACGCTGAGGCATCATGAATGAAGACAAAAACATCAAGAGTGTAGTGAAGAGCAGAAATATGATAAAGGTCTTTCAAAGCTATAAAACAAACCTGTTACACTGCAATTATTCTGAAGGATAGAAACCGAAAACAAAGAGGAACGAAAGACCCTGAAATGCATTGAAGTGTTGGGGAAGAGTCTTTTTTGTTAGTTTTGTTTTTTTTGGTAAACAGAGTATTACTATTTTGACCTGAATGTGATAGATACCTTATTTTCACTTTATTTCATTTCTCCCTCTGAAAGATCAGACTTCAGATCTTCTGTAGCCTCAAGGCTGTTGTGCATGGTCTTTCTACTCCATCAGTGTGGTGGTGTGCTTTCAAGTTGAGATTTCATCCTCGTTCTGGCAGACAGGAAATGAGCCAACACCTCTAGTCAGAGGGTGATTGTAGCACTTGTGGTAGCATCAGCTTAGCAATATAGAACCAGGGATGGCAGATAATCATGAATATTGAATTCTCCTTTTCCAGAAGAAATGTGGAGAGGACTATTTGTACTCAAAGACAAGTACTGTGCATTTGTAATGGAACTGCAGACTTTTTTTTTTTTTTTCTTTTTTAGACTGGTATAGACAAGGGGAGTAGCTCGGACAAAAATGCCTTGTCCAGTCTTTTAAACACAGAAGATGTTACAGCTTATATTCTGCATTGGTCAAGAACTGGTGTTTAAACAGTTTTTCTGAAGGGTTGGGGTAGGCATTAATTTTCTGTGGAAGGAAACCTTTCAAAAGCTGTTTTGAAAGAGAATGGTTACCGTTGAAAATGAAACAGTTGGTGCCTGTGGCCCACACCTTGACAGGTTGGTTTCTGTTGCCTTTGTTGGTAGACTGTTATATAAATTAGTGTTGGTCACTTCCCCAGGGTAACAAATAACACATTGCTGTGCATCTGAATGGACTGTGCTTCCCTGGAATTTTCAACAGATTTCTATGGCTAAGCCTCTGAATTGTTGAAGGTGTTTTTTTGGTTTTTGGTTTTGTTTTTTTTGTTTTTTTTTTTTAAGAGTGTTTATGTACTAAATTCATCTACTCGCTATTTCAAGGTTATTAAGAAAAGTAACATCAAATGTCTGTTACAAACTAAACTAAATCATACGCCTTCCGTATGGTGAATCGTATCACAGTAAGTCACTTTTTTTGAGCACCGTGAAGCCAATTCATTGTTCAGCTCTTGCACTGTGATAATTTCCTGAAAGCATGTGCTTTTAAAGGAAGCCTAAATGTCTGAGATTAGTGCCAGAACAGGATGTGGGACTTCAGTTCTATAGCTGAATATGGAGAAGATGTTAGCACCTTCGGCTGTCCAACACCTCTGCTCTGTGAGATAAGTCAGCATATGACTGCTGCTTTGATCACCAGAACTTCAGTTAGGGTGCAACTACAAGAAATTTTGTTAGAGGTTACTGCTGAAATGGTGGAATTATCTAATTAGGAGATTAATTCTGAAGCCAAACTGTCCTTTGCTTGTTAGAAAAACCATTATTGTCAGATTACGTCTCAGTAAATGTTTAATTACAATGTTCTATGTTCCTGCTGTTGAGTTTTATCTATTTTTTATCTAGATATTGATGAATGCCAGTCTTCCCCGTGTGGATATGGTGCCACTTGCATAGATGAAATAAACGGATACCGATGCACTTGTCCCCCTGGAAGAATCGGTCCTAGGTGCCAAGAAGGTATTCCTGTATCTGCTATCAACCTTTACCCAAAAGCCAGTAGGATGCAATGTAGCCAGGATAGAGTTTATATACGGTAGTTTGATGTGTAAGGAACAGTAGCTAGTGGTTTTTCAATTTAAATTTGTATAGCTTCAGTAACTCAGAGGTGAAGTATTTGAACGTGTGGTTTTTTTATCTCAGTGATTGGAATTGGAAAGCCTTGCTGGCTTAAAGGAATGACCTTTCCCCATGGCAGCAGGTGGGATCAAGAATGCAACAACTGCCACTGTTTGGATGGCCGTATTGACTGCACCAAGGTAGGCATTTTGACCTATTGTCTTAAATCCTTCTGGCTGAAACAAACTTACTGGTCTTCGTGCACAAGTTAATCTTTGGGTTTTTTCAATCCAGACTCTTCCATAGGTCTCCCCCAAATTGTCCTTGGTTGTTTTTTTTTTTTTTTTTTTTTTTTTAAAAAAAGTTTAATCCCTTCCTGAAAAAATACTTAAAGGACTGTTTTTTTGAAGGGAAGCTCCCGCCCCCCTTCTGCCCCTCCGA
>Ga0181612_122253_pt1 | contig 16625 bp, 18 predicted proteins | sample HoacroProtozoa21_FD_119630 | JGI IMG/M metagenome (GOLD analysis project Ga0181612, IMG submission 119630) | Hoatzin crop microbial communities from Cojedes, Venezuel. Combined Assembly of Gp0051906, Gp0051904, Gp0051908
CAAGCAGGAGCACTGCTTGGTCCCACTGTAAAATGCCCGCACAGAGGAGAGTCACATTTGTGGAATCAAGCAGGTGATGCAGAGGAGACCAGAGCTGTGTTGGGGTGAGTGTCAGAGTCCGAAGAAGGCCAAGGCCAAACGAGGAAGATGGGCACCCTGCACTTCTCCGTGTGTCTGCTTGCTTGGGAGTCATGGAGATTTTCAGGACCAGTCACAGCCCCTTGGTAAGCTCAAATCAGACAGGAAGGCAAGTGAGGGGCAGAGACATGCTCTTTTGCAAGGCCTCCTAAGCCTTCACCACAGCTGGATAGAATCAGGACAAGATCTGAAGGCATCCACATGTCCTCTGCCCTGTGCAGCACCAGCATGAGCAGCGGATGTGACATGCCACAGAAGAAAACTACTATGTGGTCACGGGGACAAAGGCAGGACAGCTGGGCTGCAGCACCTGCCAAGGACCGATGCTCACAGCAGCCCGTTTTCAGCACCACTCTGCAGTCAAATCTACTACATCATCCCCAGCCTACTTGCCTGGACCAGCACCCTACGAACCTGCACAGTCCTGCAGTCCCACTGCTTGCTCACGCAGCAAGCCCAGGGTTAAAACCATGCTCAGCAGCTGCTCCCTGCCTTCTGCTCTCAGGCTTCCCTTCAGCCCATGCCAGGCGGAAAGGAAAGCAAGCGAGTGCAGCTGGACGAGAGATAAGCAGCCCATGGCGCTGTGACTGCTGCTCTTGGGGGAGTCAGGGGTGAATCACAACTTCATCATCCTACAAGGAAAAGAACCAATTATCTGGCAATTGTATGCAGTCCATTTCAGTGGGAGGCTCATAACCTAACCAGCCCTTGTAGTCAAGGGGAATAAAATATATGCTGACATCAGTACGCAGAGGTTCCCATTGGAAGCCACTTTCACTGCAGTGTCGTGAATCTTTTCAGAAACAGCTTGAGAAGATTCATTCTGTGTATCAATCTTCCTGGGTAGCAGAGCTGATGATGGTCATACATAATAATGCTTAAGTCAATTCACATGCACAGCCAGTGGCTGTCTACAATTCTTGGCCCTAATCAGTACATTAAATAGAAACTTATGACTAATAACTCTGAAAGGGCCTCTCCAGGGGCAGTGAAATGCTCTGCTTTGGCCACTATCAGCTCCTCAGGCGTGTGCTACAGAGGCACATTCTCCCCTTGGCTCCAGGAAGGGAGAATGGAAAGTCATAACTCTTCTTCTGTTTGTTCGGGTGACATTTTTTATGAGCTGAATTCTTTACTTTAGGTTTTGACAGTGATTCTGTGACTTTATGTCTGTCCTGTAATCCCAGTGCCGCTCTGGAGCAGGAACAGAGCTCATAAAAGCTGCTAGCTTAGCCAGGTCCATGCTGAAGGGGAAGCAGATGCCCCGCCGCAGCCCCTCTGAAACCACTCCGGCTGCCCTCTGCTCAGGCACCACGTGTGCCAGGGTGGCTGGCTCTTGAATAGAGACTGCCCTCCCCCAGCAGCAGTCCAGCCTGGGCAGGTGGGCCCGCACTATGTTGCTCCTGATGCCACGAGGACCCTGGGAGCCATAAGCTGAGCAGCAGTCCAGGCTGGGCAAGGACTGGGTTATCACAAAGTAGGACACATTCATTTTCTCAGTTCTGGGCATGCTGCTTGCTCCCAGCTGTGCTGTGCTTACGAAAGATGCACCTGCCAGCAGCCTCTGCATCCACAGCTTTGCATGGACAGCACCACGCAGCTGCTCTGCTTCCAACAGAGTCTCCTGGACGAGCTCAGCCTTGCTCAGCAGGGAGAGGCAACCAGGCCACTCTTTAGGAGCCAGCATACCGAGAATTCATTCAGCTCCCCCACCAGCCAGGAAGGCTGCAACCAGCCCAGCCTGCTGCAAAGCTGATTTCCATGCATGCCCTACGGAGCTGCAGCTGAGCTGAGCTCGGTCAGGGCACTGCAGGACCCAGGGTCCAAACAACCAGAGAAATCGCTTGGGGTGAAGAAGGAAAGGGCACAACAGAAGATCATACCTTGTGCAGGTAAAAGGAGCCCAGGCCTTCACTTGCCCAGTGAAGGCAGCTCCAGTGCAGGCAGCACTTAGAGGTTTTCTCCCTAACCAGAAAGCTCCAATAAGAACAGAACTAAAGCAATGTGTTTTCTAGACTTCCATATGCAAATGTCCAGAGGAGACCTACCTTTGCTATTCAGCTCCATGGCTTTTATTGCTTGAAAAACTAGGACAAATTGAACAAAACACAGCAGAGTTCCTTTCCTCACATTTTCTTTTTTACCTCCAGATGCCTTGCTTCACAGGCCAACTGACTTGAGGAATCAGCACCTTTATTAGGGTTAACAGAAGAATCCACCTCTCTTTAACCATCTAAAAACGACCACGTACACCACTGCTTTCCATCTGGTGCCAAGCAGGTGGAAGCTGAAACGGGCTGAGTATCATTACGGAGCTGAGCCCACGAACCATGAACCCAATTAACTGACCCAGAACTGCCTGCTAAGAGAGCCAGTGGCTCTAGAGGAAACAAAGGGGAGACAGAACATGGACAGAGATGGATAGAGATACTCAGCAGCCCTGTGAGACAGGGGACGTGGCAGTGAGCCCAACGCAGCCACTCTGAAATGCACTCGCAAGTGTGGAAGTGAAAAAACTTCATGTTCAGGCAAACAAATCACAGAGAAGATGTGGCTCTTTCAGGTCTTTGCTGCTGGCGTGACACTGCTCCTAGTTCGGAGTGGCAGAGATCAACACAGAGCAGGCAGGCAGGCCGGGGCTTTCCCAGCGCAGGGCTGCGGAGGCTGACACCGAGAACTGCAGGCTGCCTGGGCAAAGCAGAAGGAAGAACCCATCTTTCCTCGTCTCCACCAATGGGTCCCTCCCCATGTAGGGGCACAGCAAGCTCAGCAACTGGCCACAGGATTTCAGGCACTTATAAACCACGCACAGGAGAGAAGCAAGCTGAGGCCTGTTCCTGCCGGTGGCAGGCGGCATCCGGAGCATTCCTGTCAAGTCCCCAGCTTGTCCAAGCCAGCCGCGTGCTGCTGCCCTGTGCAGCCCAGGCCCGGAGGCACGGGATAAGGCAGGCCAGGAGGTCCCACCCCAGTGCAGTACTGCCGGCAGGGCTCCGAGCCCACCCTGAACGGCAGCCTGGGAGCAGGGATGTGCTCCACCACCACGGCGAGGGGCTGGCTGGTGGGAGGCAGCCCGGAAGAGGACCTCTGCTCTGCTCTGCCCCACATAGCCGTGCATCCCCCCACCATGGCCCAGCCCTGGCTGCAGAGCACACCTATCGGCCAGGGATACCTGGAAACACACTGCCCTTCGGAAACCATTCTCTGCCGTGTTCTCAAGTTGAGCTGCCAGGGACTAGAAACTGGGCTCCCAACCCAATCCGATTTTTCTCTGGGAAAAGTTCGTCTTCCCCATGGTGCTCTCTGCTCCTTCAAGCAAGAAGCTGGGGCAGAACTGCAGCTTTCACACTGACCTTCCCAACATCCGCTATGGGAGATCCTGCAGGTGAATCCACATGGGGAAACCTGACTCACAAGTTGAAAACCTTTCAGGGGAAATGAAGTGGAAAAAAAAAGAGAAAGAGAGAAATGGAGACAACGAGGAGGGAGAGCTGAGGCAGGGAACAGAGATTCATCAACTTTGTTTATTTACTTACTTCATTCAAGGTTATTTTAACTTCCCTATCCTTGACAACAGAATAAAACCTCTCTGAATTCCCCAAGGGCCAACCCATCATTCCCCGCAGAAACAGCATACACAACAGGTCATTTTTAAAACACGCTGTGCCGAAACATGAGCGAGAGTTGTAGCGTCACCACCACTTCTGTGCAACTTCAGAGCAGCCACACCAGCCAGCCAGGCAGGAGCCCTCTGGCTGAGGCAGCTGCCTGAGCCAGCTCGCCAGCTCCGAGCAAATGCCTGGAGACTGATGCCTGTGGGCACCGCTCTCCCAGGGAGCCCTGCACAGCTCTGCTGGCTGCAGCTGCATCTCAGGCTGCAGCACCTCGGGCTGCAGCACCTCTGCTAGGGACAATCCTCCAGTGCCTTGGAGTGTAAAGCAGCTGATGTTCAGCATTATCTCAGCCCCTCCTGGCCCACCATGCAACATGCCGCCTGTAGCCTTACACCATTCACTGCACATACGGCAGGGAGGATCTGTAGCCCTTCTGCTGGAGGCATGGAACAAACAAACCTATCTCCCTAGGCCCTCCCATCACTGCTGCCATCCAGCACCTATTTCTTCCACATGACAATGAAAGGAGCTGTGGAGAGAAGTACTTGCAAAATTCCTATGGAAGCATCTCAAGCCAGCACATCCTCAGAAGGCAGAGCTCCCAGCTGGGGAAGAAGGCTCACCACAGCCCAGGGCAACAGCCAAGGCAAAGCAAGAGGTACAAACATGGAAATGTACGCGTGCACATCATATGCAGGCACAAGGAGGAGACTGAAAATCTGACACCTGCTCTCAGCACAAGTAGGATTCAGTCCTCTGTTCATGCAATGTGCCCTGGAAAACAATCACCTGCACGGCATCACCAAAGCAGTGAGGAAGCACAGGTTGCTGTTTAGCAGAAATTTTGTCTATGTTTTCAGAAAACCTCCCACCCCTGAGGTGTCTAGGTGCTTCCCTGGAAAGACAAAGAACTACAGCTAGATAGTGTCGGGTCTTAAAACCAAACAGCTCTTGCCTGCTTTTCCACAGTGCTCCTTCCTGTCTAACACCTCACTTCCCACCTCATCTGTGACGTCTCATCCCTTTCTCTCATGTTTGATGTGCACCAGGAATGGACTTGCTAAATGCATTTGCTCCTCCTTCACCTGTCTTCTCCACTGCTACACATAACAGTACTTTCTGCTCCTCAAGGTGCAGGGACTGGGTAGAGATTTACACTCAGATTGCACTGCAAGGCAAACATTTGAGAACCTGTGAAATCCTGCACTGTACTCCCCTGAGAACTGCAGTTCCTTCTTGGGGCTACTGACGTGAGATGCAGTTTGTAATGAGCACCTTGATCTCTGTCCACCCTGCAGCTCAGTAACAACTGCCTGCCCAAGAATATCCCATTTTCCCACGCAACACCTGGGCAGTCCAGGGGTGCAGGAGGGCAAGAGTGTGAAACGGAACAGTTCAATAGCAGGGGTAGTTCATCATGGGAAGAGTTTCCCCAGGAAGGCAGGGACTGCTCCAACACTGGACCATTGTTTCCCTTTGGCTATAAAGCTCTGCAATTTTTGTAGGAAGACCTAATCACCAAGCCTATGCAAGACATCAGGCTAGGAAATTGCTGTGTCTTCTTCTGGCCTCAAAGTGCGTAACCTGGACCTCATGGATTTTCATAATCATGGCACTGCGAAGAGGCATGCTGTGATTCTCAGGATTCCTGCAAGGAGCAGGTGGCTCAGAGCTCTCCGGTTTAGGGCCTCCCATGCAGTCAGGATTTCTGGAGCAGTATTTGTAATGCCATACCAGTCAGGATTTCTGGAGCAGTATTTGTAATGCCATACCAGTTACAACCCATCCCCCTTGCAGGCGGCACATGAGCAAGGATGGAATAACCTTAAATCCCGCATCTTCTGCAGAAAGCATCTGATGCATCCTCATCAGACATCCAGGTGGGCATCATATGCTCCAGTACTGCTGGGAGAGTTCACTACTTGTGCAGGAAAATCCCTCTAGAAGACACATACTGCTGTTGGTATATTTTCCCATGTAAACAGCTCTGGTGTGTCTTTTTCTCTCTTTGAGATTCTCGTGGGGGTTTTTAACAGCTAGCAGACCACCTTAAAACTCCCCCTTTCATTAACACACAGAGAAAATCTGACCATTAATCTCCTGTTCACCCCCTGTGCACAGACACCACTCGTTACAGCGGCTGTGGGAGTCACCCATTTAATTAAAGAAGTAAGCGAGTGCTCATTTTCTGCTGTCAGAGGAAGGTAGCATTTGAGAAAGAAACTAGTATTCACCCCTCTTTACCTCAGTGTGTGCTTTACTGCATGACTCACAGGTGCGCACTGCATAGTGGGACCACTGATGAGGTTATGCAGGATGCCTGAGAGGTAGGCAGCATGGCAGCAAGCCGTGGGCTTGACTCAGGGAGAGACTTTCATGACCTGCTGGCAGGTCCGCAAGAGTGAAGTGTCATCCCAGATCAAAGTCTTCTGAATTATTCCCTGTGAAGAAGGGGGATAAAAAGGAAAGCGTCTTACAAAGCAGATCCTGGATGCCTCCACCACCCCCACCTTCGTGTGGCTGCGGTGCAGCTCCTGGTGCAAGCACGGGGGAGATCGCCAGCTATGCCGAGGTCGTGTGGACAGCAGCTCTGGGCTCGGAGCCTCTGTGGCATCCTCCATGACACCACATCAAGGACAGGAGAGCCCAAAGGGGTGTCCAGGCTAGACTACGTGCAAAGCCAGTGTTAAGAGCTCTCTATATGTTGTTTTCCACAACAGCTGAATCACAGATGGTGCTTCATTAAGCTTGAGATTCATCAGCCATTGTTAGTGTTGCACTTAGTAATAAAATAATCATTTAAAGAAAACAGTCATCAGAACTAAGCAAGCCGACTGGCTGCTGCATTCGACTTCCCTCACCGAGGCATGGCAGACAACCTGCTGCCTACCAGTTCTGACAGGCAGGGCAGTGATGGGAAAACCCTGGATGGCTCTTTTTATTGAGAAAGCACTATATGAAGCTGCAAACGTATCTGTCACCTTCCAGCACATTGTTTACCAGCTCTCCTCAACATTCCCCAAACAACATTTTCTAGAGACTGTAATTCAATACCTCACACCCCAGAGCTGTAGCATCAGCCCAGAGAGCAGCATGATGAATGTATTGTGTTCCTCCAGGGCTTGAGCTAGGGAACTGGTCTGTGGTGTTCCAGCTGTTAATTATCCCTCTGCTTTTTCTTGTTCTCATCCCAGCTGTGCCTCTGTATTTATCATATGGGTCTACACACACTAAAACCATTCTGATTGTTTTAAAGTATGAGAAGCAATTTACCCCTTTTGTGCAACACTAGGCAGCTCAGGGGATCAAATGGTGAGACTTGATCAATGAGGCGCTCACTGGATTAGAGGCACCAGGGCTCAGACCTCAAAATGCTTATTTAGAAGAAGTGCACGTGAGAGAACACACCACGAATGTTAAGCACAGACACAAATACGATTTTCATCACTCTCCCTCCCATGCCCCTTCCCCAGCCTGCGTCCCAGAGACATCCTCAGATTAATCCCTGCGCCAAGACAAATGCTGAAGAGACCACACAGAGCTAGGATGGCCCAGGCCAGGCTGTTTGCCAGGAAGAGCCGCTCCTGCTTTTCCAGCCACAGCAGCGCTGGCCTCAGGGGCAGCTGGCGTGCAGGAGGTGATGCCCCAGAAGCACCCATGCTTTTCTGCCGAGAGCACCACGCCATCCCCGATCTGCTCCAGTTCGCCAGCACCTGCACGGCACAGGGCAGCGCCCATGGTACCTCCTGCCCCAGCACCACTCTGTCCCCAGGCCACCCAGGCTCTGCCCCAGAGAGCCAGGGCGGCAGCCTCCTGCCTTGCTGCTCTTCCGACTGTTACCTTGGTCTCACAACGGCAGTCTCCACCATTCCTTGGGACACTTCTGCTCGCTCCTTTTTCCCACCACTGCTCACTCGCACTCCCAAACCTGCTGTTAGTGCAGAGTATAAATGCTAAGGGCTGCATGCATCCATTTTGGCAGCATGCATTTCAGATGACTAACCAACAATACTGACATATAACTTAAAGATGCAAACATCAGTCCTTCATGTACTTCTGGTGAGTATGTTCTATACTTTCCTACACACTACAACACACCTTCCCCTTTCTCACCCCTTCGTTAGTGCTGCAGGGCTTTTTCACACCTGCACTGAAGTCTTTTTTTTGTTTATAATGACAGCTTGGGTTCCTTGTGAAACCTGGAGCCTGCCAAAACCGTTGTGATGTGCCCAACTCGGGCCCCTGACAGAGTCTCTGTCCTGCTCCCCTCCAGTGGCCAGGAGGCTTCCTCTTGCTAAGGCACCACACAACATCTTGCTCCTTCCAGAAGTGAAGAGTAGCTGCTGCCTGCAGGGACAGCACAGGGTCCTGATGCTCTCAGTATTGTAGAAACGTTACTCCTCGCAGTCCCCCAGGAAACAGCAAAGCAAATACTATTATTCCCACTTTGCTTCCAAGGACCTCATACAGGTAATTAAGACCCATGCTGCCACTTCTTGAGCTGTGAATTGCTGATATTTAATGACATTTTCTAAATATTTTTAATAGAAATTTCAGGTCTTGTTCCTAATCTGACATTTATCTTCTATTAGCATGAAAACAAATAGAAGGGCCTGAGAATCACTGCTTATATTATAAATGACTTTATTGTTGATTTTATTACCTTCCCCATTAAGCTGTCACAATCTGTGCCTCTTCCTGTTTTTGTGATGACCAGCCAGCGAAATCTGTCATCTTTTCCATGTGATTCATACAGGACCCTAGTGATAACTTTATTCATGTGGAGGATAATTATCAGCTATATTATTAAGGTTGCTCAGTTGCCCTAGGGAATAATGTGTCAGAAAGGTTAAAATATTGACAAACAGTAAAGCATGTATTATAATTATACAAGTGCTAGAAAACTGGCTGTGAGTGGGGAGCTGAGCTGCAGTTTTGCATTTGCCCAGCAAAGACAGTAATGACATGGTCACACCTTACATCTCCCACTAGGACTGCAGAAGCCTAGGCCAATTATTTGGAGGGGACTCCAACAAAGAATATGCCCTATCCCATTCGTATATATCAACCACTTAAATCCTGAGACGTATATATTGATCACTTAAACCCTGAGACCCACCATGCCCTACAATGAGCTGGTCTATTATTCATAATAGAACAGGATGCAGTAGCTGAAGATGACAAGGTTTTTCAACAATCCTTCTGTATTTCTTCCCACGACCCCTAAAAAAGTTTGTCTTCATAAGAATGGCAAAAGGAGGGACAGCAAAGAATTGGCATCTCTGAAATGAAACATTGATTTCTTCTGGGACTGGAGCAGCAGGTGCATGCCTTATTGGTAAAATGGTATATGGGTATAATCTGAAGGACATTGCTGAGATAAAGTGCCCTTTGGTTCAGGCACTAACAAAATGAAGCACTGAATAACTTGGCACTATATCTGAAGTGAGACTATAAACTTAACCTTGGTCATTCCTCCAGATCTACTGTTGTTACATCAAGAAGAGTAGACAAGGGACTGAGGAGCTCATAAATAATTTCTCATGGAAAGCACGTACACTAGCCAGACGAAATCTTCTGTGAGAAAATGTGGAAAAGCGGTAGATTTAACCTACTTCAAAATGTCATTTTTTGAAGGGAAAAAACCCTGATCCACATCTCTTTCTTGCTGCTTAAAGGATGCGTCTGTACTGCAGCAGCATGTTAAGCACCAAGCCCTAGACTGTAGACTGGGATTTGGGCCGGTGAAGGAATTTGCTGCAGCAAACCCTGCCAGTTCCCTCCAGTATAATCATGTTGAAAATAGATGGTCATCTATGGATAAACGTGACAAAACAAGAGCTGTAAGACATTTAATAAACTACATCAGTTAACTATCTTCACTAAGGAAGTGCCAAGGACTATAGAAACCATATTCATCTCAGGTTCATCTACATCTCGCTGGATTTGTCCAGGGAAACATAATTAATGTAGAGGATTGAGGTCCTGCAGACAAGGGTCAGAGCTCTAGCTCAGCCAGCATGAGACACCTGGCAGCATTTTCCTGGAAACTGGGCTTGTGCTATTCTTTCACTGGCCTCTGAAAAAGTCATGGACACTGGAGTAAGCATCTAGGTGCTATTAGAATTAATCTATAAAATGTCCTTTCTCTGCCTGCCACAAGTACACAAGTGAGAGCATATGGCTTTCTTCTCTTACTCAGAACCAAGAAGCCTGATGCTGTATATCAGACAAATCTCCCACCAGAAGCACTGAAGGGTGAACTTCCTCCTTGTTTGGAAGAAGCCCTTCTAAGACACATATTTACTGACAGAGGATTAGGGAATACAGACTCTCAGAGGAAAGTATGCTTAAATAACATACCATTTCTTGCACAACGCATACAAATGCCTACTTTGGCTCTCTGAACGCTAACATTTAGCATCATAATGCTTTGCAGAGCACCAGAAGACTGTCTCCACAGGGCTGTTACCCCTGACACTTGATAAAACCTCTTTTGCAGCATTTTCTTCCCGTTGTGCCTTGCAGATGCTTCCCTTCTTAATTTGTCGGAGACAAGCAGTGGCACCTCTGGAAGTAATATTCTTCAATAATGCTCTGTTTACTGCCAGATCTCCTATCTCAGTTAGTACCAGTTATGTTTATCCTTTTTTATCAGAAGGACAAACTACAGCCCAGGCCCATGGTTTAGGTTAATCTCACAAATATGTTCAAATAAAAATCGACTTTGCACTACTGAAAGCTCTGCAGCTATGAAAAGATGGGAAACATGAAGCCTTATTTTAGCTATGTATCATAGCTTTCCAATTGTGATATCTTCTCTGAGCACAAAGGAGTTTTCTACTCCTTACCAATAACAACCAGATGGCACCAATTTTGATTGTCACCTTCTCAGAGCTGAGAATGCCTTTGTTGTGCTGGATCTATTGTAAACTAGTTAGCTTCAAAAGTAATCGTATATTTAACATATCAGTAACTCAGCGTGAAGTGCCTGGGATGAATGTAGTAACAAGCTCGTTAATTGTCAGCTATTCAGTATAAAAACAGTGTGGGGAGCTCACTGCAAGAAGTTATGAACACAGTATCTGCCCTTCGGGGCAGAATGTCATTACCAGAGGCTGGGTCCCGTCCCCATTTGCTCCAGGTGGGGTGAAACCCAGTCCCCCCAGCCTGCCTGCACTGCTGCAAGTCACCCACGCCCTGCAGGGCCACACACGGAGCAGCACCGCACGCGGCGCGTCAGGCATGGCATGTGAAAACAGGGTCCTGACCAGCCTCACCTCACCCCGCCTCGCCTCACCCACCTCGTCTCGCCCTGCCTCGGCCCGCTCTGCCTCGCCCCACCTTGCCCTGCCTCGCCCTGCCCCGCCCTGCCCTGCCCTGCCCCCCCTCGCCCTGCCCCCCCCTCCCTTGTCCTACCTCGCCCTGCCCCGCCCTGCCCCTCCCTGCCCTGCCCTGCCTCGCCTCGCCCTGCCCTGCCCTACCTCGCCCCGCCTTGCCCCGTCTCACCTGGCCTCGCGGGTTTGCTGGCAGCCGGCTCAAGAATCGGCATGACTCCCGGCACCGCACTGCACGGGCTCCTGCCTCCCACCTCCACACCAAACCATGCCAGCAGGCAGAAAACATCCAGGGGCCGTCCCTGCATAAGAGAACCGGGAATGCCACAAACGCCTAAGGGCCCCTGACACAGCGCTACAGCCCAGGAAAAACAGAGAGCACTGATCGTACCAAGCTGCTTCCCCGCCCAGCTTCTGCCACGGAAATTGCAGCCAGGATGTACGCAGGTCACAAGCCTTTGTCGTTACCAATTAGGGCTGCTGGGAACATACAAACCACTCAGCATCTTCAGGGAACCCAATACAGCAGGGCTAGGAAATTCCTCCTACCATTTGCTGTCCATTTGTGTTATAGTCTGCACAGCACTAGGAATCAATATTACCACTCATAGAAATTACAAGCATTAAGGATGTTAGATAGAATGTGAACTTGTCCTTTTTTAGAACTATATGTCTTTTAATGGCAGTTGAAGCAGCCTAGAAGTAATCTGCCCTTAGTGGATGTACAACTGCAGCTGCTCTCCCAGCACGCTATGAATGGATAGCAGAACCAGCGCTTCAGCAAGTGGCACGGCAGCAGGGCAGGTGCAGATGTGACCAAAAGAAGCCTGAGAAAAGGAGCTCCATCTCCTAGAGCCTAACACAGAGCCAGGCTCCACAGGGACACAGCAAAGAAGACAGTGCTGAGCCGTGCCAGAGGAGATGCAGTTTGCTACATCACCATTAGCAGCTAGCACCTGCATCTTCTCTAGGGACTACTGCTAGCAGGGACAACAAGCATCTTCATGGCAGGACCAGACAGGGATGAGCTATGACAGCTCCTATCTCTACCAGCATGGTTGTGCTGCAGCTGGGCTACCCAGACAAGATTCCCATTCCAGCATGCTGCGTACCCAGTACAGATTCTTTGAAGAAGAAGGAGAAAGGCATCTCAAAGGCTTAGCACTCCCTGGCCCCGGGGCCCTTACTTCCTGCTCTTCCTGACACCACACGCAGTCCCCTGCTGCAGGCTCCAGAGGGTTACTGCAAGGCCCTCTCTCCGCAAACCTCTTCCACCCGCTGCTCTGGCTCCCAGGCCTGGCTCACCTGCCCTCCTTGCCCAATCTCAGACCAGTCCCTGCTGGTATGTATTCCTCTGTCTCTCCTTAGCCAGCTCCGTTCCTGCTCTCCCGCCCCACGGCAGGCAATGTTTAGGAAATACTGCTCCACACTGCCTGCCCCACATCTGCACCAGTCCCACTGCAAACCTTCCTGCTGGCATCAGCCTCCCCTTGCACCCCCTCAGATCTGGCTCCTGCTCTCCTGCTCCCATCCCACCGTCCGGGGCTGCTGCCCCAATGGGATTTCTTCAACTCCAGCGGAGATTAAATGCAGTGTCCCCTTGAGATGCTGCCCAAACACGCAAGAAAGAAGGAGTTCTCAAACACAGAGTCTGTGGAGAAGCAACTTCTTTTTCTGCATATTTTCCTGGGAATACCATCAGCCTCACCAGCCCACAGCTCCTGGCCTCCTCCTTTACCTTCCTGATACACTGGTAACAGTCACTGTTACTGGCCTCTTCCACATTTTGTTCGAAAACAACGTTAACTGTTCAAAGAATTCTTTCACACCATCTTCCAAATTTAAACATTTAATAGTCCCAGTTTAGCATCCCCTCTAGTTCCAGAAGAATAAGGTATTCCGTGTTTACTGCAGGATGCAAGTGGCTCACCCACTTTTTTCCAAATACAAATTAGAAGTATTTCAGCCTTTCCTACACTGTGACTGCTAATCAGAACCCAGTCCTCAACATAATTGTGGGTAATACGTCATTTGCTCCTGGTATGTTTAACCCTGACCCTAACCCAAAGAGTCTTCACTGATACCAATGCCTTCTCTCAGACGAATGACCAGACAGGTTTCATTTACTGAATTTCTCATTTTCCCAATGAGATACATATTTGTACCTCTTTATGTTTTAATTGCTACTTTCATAAGCTCTCTCTTGATCAAGAGGGTTTTTAACTGGAGATGCCTTCTTCATGACTGTGAGATTATGAACATTTGGGGTATCTGCTAAAGTACCTTAAACAATCCCAGTGTTCATTTATGTTTACATTCTTCCTTTTTTGAAGTTTTCTTAAGATAGTATTCATCTTGCAAAATTGCCCCTAATGCATGTGCCACACCAGGAGTATGTTCTTAGTAAAAAAGCCCTGATCTGTTTTTTCCTGCCTGGGCACGACTGTAGTGTTACTATCAAAAAGGTGTTTCCTTTAGGCCACTTTACCCTTTCAGCAGCAATCCTGTGTGTCCCAGGAGAGGTCCCAATGCCCCTCCCTCAGCCAGTGCGCCAAAATGAAATACTGGATTTGGTGTTGTGTCATGAATGAGTTGGATCCACAAGCCTAATTAAACCTCTCCCACTATTGCCATCTCCAGCCAAGCCCTTCCAACAATCGAACACCAGAGCCTCAGATCTCTTCAAAGGACGACGCACAGCTGTACAAGCCAGAGAGCTCTCCTGTTCCCACGCTCTCTGTGGCAGCTGCTGCTCCCTCACTGAACCCAGACATCACCTTAGTCCCCCTCCTCACATCTGTGATCCTGTGCAAGAACTTTTGCCTTCATAATGCACAAAGTGCTAATGTTTGATGACTCAGAATAGGGTGAGAAGACAGGCAGGCACCAGTCAGAGTGCTAATAAACCCCACACTCAGCGTGGCTTGTTATTTACTTTGGGAACATGAAGTTCAGGAAAGAGTATCTCGTGCCACCTCCTAATAGCAATTTTAAGAAGACACCAGGGATCAGTTTAATCCTTTGGAAAAGGTTAACGTTGTTAGGGATTTACAGCTATATTTGAAATGGTTTAAACTATTATTTTTATTTCCTTGAGTAAAATGGAATCTCAGTGAATTGTGCAAAGTTAGATGGTCAGTTTGTGTCTGAAAGAGGTCATTAAAAGCTTGAGTGGTTTTACATAGCACCTTACTCTGTCTGTTGGGCAGGGATTGGGGAACTGCCATCAGCTCTGGGTTAGCTCCTGCAAGTTGCTCCAACCACGTCCTAAAAGAGCCTTCCTACACTCTCAGAGCAACGAGACCAAGCACAGCCAGCACCCTGCAGGTGTGCACAGCCACTGCTGTCCCTCTCGCAGACCAGCTGGCCTCTCCCACCCACAGCAAGGGGCTGTCAGCAAAGCAGGAGCTGCGCCCTGCGTCCCGGCAGCCATCCCTGTGCCAGGGGAGCGCAGCATGCTCAGCGGCCAGCCCCACCGCAAGCCCCCACCAGCACCTCCAGAACTGGCTGATGCCCTGCTGAGCAAACCTGCCAGCTCTGCCTGCTTCTCACCACAGGAGATGGCACTTGCTGTCCCAGGGATGTCCTGCCTCCTGGAGCTGTATGCTCCAAGGAGAAGAAATTTCCACCCCAGTTTTACATTTCGGGCCCGGTAAGCGTCCCACGTGCCTGTGCCATCAGCGAGCACAGGTACCCCCAACACCTCTTCCCATTGCTTAACTTGCATCGGAGGCATTTCCTCTCCCTGCACAGCACCCACCTGACGTGCTGCCATCCCTCTCCATAGAGAAGCATTTGCAAGCACCCCGACAGCCTGCCGCTCTCCCGCTGTAAAGACCCAGGGAGTGACAGTTTTCCTTCTCTGTGAGGACATGCACCTTGGCCGACACTGACTGACTACTTGGACAGTCCCCAATCCCTCACCCTCTGCACCTCACAGTGGCTGCTGGCGCTTGTGTCGAGAGGCAGAGAGGAGGCAAAGCACTTCATGCACTTCTCAGTCTTCTCAAACTCTGATGTCTACTGCCAATGCACTTACTCTGATTGCTTGCAGGTGGTGTCTTGTGGACAAAAATGCTGACAGGGGAAGTCCATGTGCAGGCTGTGTAGGAGCGGAGTAATAACATTGCTTCTTGCACACAACCAGCAGAAAAGTGTTTGCTTTAAAAACTTGTCAATGACCACGTGACCCTGAGAGCCAGCAACTCTTTCCCATGGAGGAAGTTTAAGGCATTGATGTCTCCTGCTGCTCATTTCAGGGGTCATCTGCTAGCCTGCAAATGAAGGCATTTGTGCAAAATGCTGTGACAATGTCAGCTGTAATTGCATCAGTCATGCCACACAAGATGACAAACGTGACTGGAGATGGCGTGTCAACCTCAGAAATTGCTTAGGACTGAAAAGCAAGTGGAGGAAACAGCAAGTGTTCAGAAACAATTATATCACTATAGTAGGAATAATAACAGCTCTCATTTCCTACACAGAGTTCTCCTGGGAGATGGTGCAGAAAGCTGCAAGAGTCTCCTCCCTTCCCCATGGGATAGTATTGGACTGCAACAAAAAACACAAAGCAAAGGCATCCCATTTTCCATAGTGAGGCTGCCCTGGACACAGAAGCATCCCTGTTGCAATCTCCAGTCTTCACAGTATACAGATACACGCCTGTACAGAAAGTCTAGTTCTCCTAAGATACACAATGAGGCATTTTGCCCTGCCAAACTCAACTGTAAGAGAGAACACAATGACTTGTCCCTGTTTCCTTCAGGGAGCTGGGGACACATCTCAGATACAGCCCTGTGACAATGGCATCTTGACTGCATGTGAGACTGGTAAGCCTGTGCTAAAATGACCTCACATGGGAAAGGACAGGGCAGGTTTCCACCTCAGCAGACTGTTAAACTTGTACCAGTGCTGCCTAGACCAAGCAGAAGGTGTGGGAGGGATTCTTCCTCCTAAAATTAAATAAACCTTATGTGAAAAATGCCATTTTCAATGTTTTGAGCTGTCAATTGCAGGAGAAAGTGATATTGATTTCTACAGAAACTTTATTTAAGTGACCTATTAAATGAAACTTATTTGACATCAGATGACTCCAATTCAATTCCTGAATGAAGTGATGTCTCCAAGGCTTTGTGATGTTCTTTATCTTGAATGATGAGAGGCGTTTTCCTTACAGCCATTTGCTCATGTATCCCAAAGTCCTCCAAAGAATCCAGAATGCTTACACCTTCATTAGCAAACTCCAGCTGATAAAACAGATAGCCCAGCACACACCAGTCCTTAGGAGCAAAGCTAAAAGGTGCAAAGAGCCCGAGAAGAACCACCAGACTCTCTAGCCTGCCACCTGAATGAAGGCGTTAAGGAAAGCAGGAGGATCCAGGACCTCAGCTGCCATCAGCTCTGCAGTCCTGGCCCTGGCTGATGCTCGCGCCAGGGAAGTCCAGCTCAGTGCTGAAGGGCCACCGTGACCTCTCAGCCCAGGGCACAGAACACTTCTGGCCCATGGCACCCTGAGGGAATGGAGACGCTGCAGAGTGCA
>Ga0181612_174840_pt1 | contig 16625 bp, 10 predicted proteins | sample HoacroProtozoa21_FD_119630 | JGI IMG/M metagenome (GOLD analysis project Ga0181612, IMG submission 119630) | Hoatzin crop microbial communities from Cojedes, Venezuel. Combined Assembly of Gp0051906, Gp0051904, Gp0051908
AAAGGCGTCATCTACATCCAAGGTCTGAAGTTCTTCATGTGTCGTAAAAAACAGCAAGAACAGACAGTCTTCTGATCCGACGTTCTTTATCCAATGCACGGTGTTTCTAGGGAAGAAGATCACTTGACCAGCTGTGACGTTGTATGTGGTGACCACACTGTCATCTGCACCAATTACTCCAATCCAGGCAGTACCCTGCAACATAATCAGAACTTATCATCATCAAAGGTTTCTCATTTAATCTATACGCAGCAAATCAGTAATTCAAATAAGATGAAGGCTGTTAAGGAGAAAACAGTTCCTCATGCACTCTCTAACAAGCCTTTGTGAACTTAAATCCAGGATAGAATTTTAAGTGACAAAATTTTAGAAGGTTTAAGGAACACATGACAAATCTGCACTGCTCGTACTTAAACCATTTCTTATTAAAGAGGCTGTGAACAGCTAGAAAGGAGTCATCTTTGACCAGAAGCTGCTGGAGAGAAGACCAGGTGTTTGTGGAATGCCTTACTCCAAGGATGATCCCCCATCCAGCTGGGGCTGTTCAGTTCTGTGCTGATCAAAATATGAATAATTATTCTTAGAAATAAACTAATGCTCGAGATGTATCTAAGTACCTATGCTTCCAAATAAAGATAATTTTGTTTTCAAATTAATATACTAACTGGAATCCTCACGGTAAGTTTCTGTTTATCTCTTGTATTTTCTTTGTTTTTACAAATTTGATGCTCACGTGAGATAGAGCAAGCCTTTTCAAAGAAAACTGATTGCAGGGGTATTTGGTCTAGGAAAGAGAAGACTTTATGAGAACAAAACAGTCTTCCATGTACAAAAAGCTGTGTGAAAGAAAGATGATCCAAGGGTCTCCACAGCCAATGGGGATAAACAAGGAGAAATTAGGATGATTTTTTTTTCTTGCAATAAAATAAAGTGTGGTTTGTGTACCAGCACAAACTTTCTCATGGTTCGTGTGATGAAACGTGGGAGACAACTATTTTTTGATTTTGTAATAGCTCCCTTGTTGAAGATTTTAAAAAACTGAACACAAATCTCAGATGTGCTTTAGGTATTCTTACCCTGCATCACCACAGTGGATGGAGCCAGAGGCTTTCTTCAGAACCTTAACAGTCCTTAATCACTGTGATTCTACGGTGGCTCCATAATATAATTACTTTAATCATTGTAAGCACTTGGATAAGTACATAAAATTCTGTAACTTTCAGGTATCCAAAGTCTCCTCTGACCTCAGTTTTTACGCTTCACTGGAAGCTGCAGGTGTGTGGTCCTCTTGCAAGTAATAACATTAAACAGCATATTTCAAGCATCTCCATTTGAAAATGTTATTTCAAGCAAGAAAACTAATGACAAACATCAATCAATGGTAATTCTGCTTTCATTACCTGTTAACACTTTTATATAATGATTATGAAATTTTTTTCACATACATGCATCTTCTATATATACATGATGCTTTAAACTGCAAGAGCAACTGGGAAAGCTGAAATAATCAGACAATACCTGTAGCAGGTAGCCATGTTCATTGGCATTAAAATGCCAGTGGGGAGCCCGAAGCCCTTTGCTCTTGATCCGTAAGGTTCCAAAAGTCATTTTGGAGCGATGGTTATTGATACTTTTTCCAAATTCCATTTCTTCATCAGTTTGATATTCGTTTACATCATTCCTGAATCTTGCCCACTGAATTTCACCACCTGGGTAGTTATATACCTGTAAAGTTAGTGAGAGGGAAGAATTGTATTAATTGTGGACAGCAGTGCATAAAGATTCCAAAAATATTTTAGAAAATTCTTGGTCTGGGCAATACTGAAGGGACCTATCCGTTTGCTCATTGAGGATTCTCTCTGTATGTATTTTAGTCACTTGTCACAATCATTTATATACTTCCTCATGTCGTGATGTTATAATATTTTTTCTACAAATGAGAGAAACAGTGATATCAAGAACAAAATTCTGGAATTTGATTTGAGAAATCAGTCACATATACGCTTAAACTTTTAGATTAAAAACATTTAGAACATACCATAAGTAGGGCATTTTCCTGAATTTCTACAGTTGCAAAATATTTGCACCTGAATCTGTCCTTTCCCCAGTATTTGAACTGCCTCCAGAACATGTTTTGTACTTGGCAGCAGCATCTTGCACTGAGGAAGGACATGTAAAAAGGGTTGCTCTCCTCTTAAACACTTTTGTTTGAATTCTTAAAAACATTTTTCATTTGAAAATGAATTCCGTAGTTAAGTCTCACATGAAAGAGTGCCAGAATGGCTGTTGCCAGTTTCAAGTGCCCTACTATCTAATCTATCCTTTTCCCTCTTTTGCTGAAAAGCAAAAATTTATCAGGAATTACTTTTTGTATAAAGATATATTTAGAAGATGGAGAATGTCTCTAGAGTTTGCTCAAAGGATACGTTTCTGTAAGTATCAAAATACACCTAAACGAAACCTACATCATTCCTAGGGCTTTATTACATTGTCAATTAATTCATTTTAGCTCACTGAAACAAGATCATGGAGTTCATTTTTTCTTGCAGTATAAGAATTTGCTTGAATCCAGTCCTAAGAATGAAAAGGTTAGTGTGCTACTCCGCTTACATTAAGATTTGAACTTTCTACTTTTGTTTCTCGGAATGTCATACTCTAATTTCAGAATCATGCATAAAATGGTTGCCTTGTCTTGCAAGCCAAATTTGTTGGAGCAATTATTTACCTCTCCAAGAGGCACTCGAGAGATCCCTACCATCTCCAACATCTGTTATGAACTGGAGTGAAACACTGTCAGGAAGATTGTGTTTCTCCCCACGGATTATAAAAGAAGCCTGGATAAGAAGTTTAGACTGATCACCTAATGCTTGGAAAAGATCTAGGGGAAATTTGTTCATTAAACTTTTATATATGATGCTAGAATATTATTGCACAAGTTGAACAATTTACCTTTGAGTTTCCCAGATGATTCAGGAACTGGAATTTGACATCCACACTTTTTTCATCTGGTTTCGGGGAAGATGCACCGTTGTCTTCAACACCCGCCGCTCTCATAAAGGCCGTGTTCTGTACATAGACCAAGGACAGGACCAGCACTCCTACTGCGGTGGTGATAACACAGGCCAACAGGCAAACTAGAAAGACTTTCATTAGGGACCAGTTGCCTTTTCTCTCCTGAAATTAATAAAAAGCCCCCCAAAACAAAAAAGAAAGCTTGATTAGATTTAACTTCTTTTGTCAACAAAACAGTATGCCTTTCAGAAACACAGGTATAGCCAAATTATAAGGTTTCCCTGTACTAGGCCCAGTAGAGTATGCTATCGGATTGTTGCTGTCCTTTCATGATTTCATCAAGTAGAAGCACGTCTTCATCATCCTGGAGTCTTACAAACGCTTAAAGATTTTTTCCATTGCTGTTTTGAATCTATATCACAAAACACTGAAGACCTGTAGCATCAACTCATGGCAAACTTTTGCCTCTGGGGCAGAAATGCTGCCTCTGCTTTACATCACATCTCGCATGGCCCATCTCCCTGGCAGAGGAGAAGACAGGCCAGAATGGGGAAAACTTCATCTGTACTAACTGCTCTGGGCATCATTTCTTTACAGAAAATTTCCTTCCTGGACATTCAGGCCTCTGGAGGAGGCTGCAGGGGAGAAGCAGCTGGGCACACAGAAGCACACAAGTTCTTTGCAGAAAGCCAAGGCGCTTCTGGCACCATGAAGCATCACCTTGGTGAGGTTTTTCAGCGTTTCCTGTCCCTTGACCTTTTTTGCTGCCGAAGTTGCAGCTTCAGATGAATAGAGACTGCATTCTCTGGCCCAAATTTTAAAACTCTTCAGTGATTCTGGGTGCACAGCTTGATCGACCTTTAAAAGCCTGATTTTTCAGATGGTGAGTGCCTGCAAAGGAGCTATGAACGTTGATTTCTTAAGCTGGACAATCCGAAATGAAAAAAAAAAAAATCGAGGATTACTTGCTGATTTTAACAAAATGACTGTTTTCATAAGTCTATTTGACAAAAGCTCTTTACAAATACATTTCTCTTGCCAGCAGAAGAGCGCTCAAAATATCATCCTATTCTATTCGGTAACAACCTTTTCTTCAGCTTTTCAATGGCTCATTTTTTAAAGCTTGTATTCAATTAAATATCACAACAGTAGTGCTCAGACCACAGAGTCTCATCAGAGAACAAGGCTTTAAAGTTAAACGCATTCAAAATCCCCATTTTCCAGATTTGAAGGACCTTTAATTTACAGCATTTTCACAGCAGTGGCACCAATTCAGCAATTATTTTTGAAGTCGAAAGAACACTGTATGTGTTGCATAATAATAATAACTAATGTAGAACATTCAACCCCAGCACAACGGCGTGGAGTGAGTTACGCTGTGAGGAAATCACTAGGCTTTGGTATATTCATTGCCAGGAAGCAGCGCTGTGTTGACTGCAAACAAATGCAACGGCCGATGAGCAACACGCCAACTCCTATTGCATGAAGTTAATTCAAATCCCAAGCAGCAAAAACTTTAATGGGAAAATTATAGAGAATTACTTTTCTCAAGGGGAAAAAAAAAAAAGAAAAGATGAAACAGTACTCTACTGTGTAACTCAGTAGATACTAAAGATTACCACAAGATGAGCTTTTAAGTAGCTCTTTCTGTTAAAATCAACGGGGAATCCTCCCAAGATAATTATTTTGTCCAGTAGTTAGAGGATAAAGAATTTAGCTATTAAGTGAGGCCAGGGAATGATGTCTCAGTTCGGATCTAGCTAGTGCACAAGGACCTTAGCAACTGTAGCCCTTCAGAGCTTTTATTTTATTCAGGGCCTTCTTAATAGTATAGCATTAGGCCATACTTACAAAATAAGGGGTTTAATCTACAGACTGACTCTGTTAATAATGTTTTGATTGCACTGTAAAAAAAAATGACTGGTACCTCTTTCTTCGGCCACTCTTTTCCTTTTGAAGAACTTTGTATGCTCTCTCCATGCATTTCAAATGCCTGGTTATCCATTTCGTAAAGCTGAAATAGATTAGCCCACAGAAGACATGGAAAACATTGAAACAAAAGAATGTTAATTCCAATATGTGCTCAGTTATGTTACAGAGTCTAGGGAAGTGACTCATCTTCTGCACAGCAACACTAACGGCCTTTAGTGCAGTATCGCTGTGCAGAAGTGTGGTGCAACACAAAAAACTCCTCCTCTTCTTCACTAAACTACAACAGAAAGGTCTGCCAGTTTCCACATCCAGACTTCACATTATTCACGCATCACATGAACCCTAAGACACAACATGACAATGAGACAGAGTCTGAACCATCAAATACCTGGGGAAAAAAGAAAAAGCAGAGGTCATCTCGTTCCTTTACCTATGCTAAGGATCTAATGTAGTTTTGGCTGGTTGTGTAATCTACGTTTATAACCACAAAAACGGTTGAGGTTCCAGAATTGCTTTGGCAACTCATTTCCCTGCTTACATGTTATTATCGATAAAAAGGTTTCCACAAGCCTGAACCACTCTTGCTGCAACAGAAGCATTACATTTTACCCTCCTGCAACAGAACTAACTAGGCAGGAATTGCCCTACTAGGCAAGGCCAACAGCACATCCAGCCCAGCATTCTCCTCTCCGACAGGACTTTCAGAAACGCTAAGGAAGAGCATAGCCTGGCGACTCTTTCCAGGTTACACCTTTCATACTTTACAAGCACACAGAACTGTTGGAAGAGAGATGCTAGAGGGAATAGCCTCTTCCCTTTAGAGTTCACTCTATGAAGAGCTCCATGACTTTGACTAAGTCCTTTCTGAACCTGCTGATACTCCCTGACCTCCTAAATTTACCGCTTGCAGGTTAAAACAAAGAGCACCTCTCAGGTCTAAGCAGATCTCCTGCTAGCTCCTTTAAGGCCTCCTGTGTTTCTGTTTTGCAGGATTTGAGCAACACCAAACCCACGTTCCCCTCTCCAAGCTGAAGGTGCCAGCCTTTTTAGTCTCTCCCTGTTAGGCAGCTCTTGAATCTCCACCATCATTTCACAGAATCACAGAATGGTAGGGGTTGGAAGGGACCTCCGTGGGTCATCTAGTCCAGCCTTCAGTCACTCTCCTCTAGATCTTCTCGAACACTCTCACATTAATAAAAATAAAGAACAGCAATAGACTTCATTGTTAACTGCTCTCGAAGTACTGTTTTCCATCCACCTTTACACTTCCTTAAAACTAATTTAATATAGACTATGATTCCTTGTTTTGAGGCAGACAAATGTTAAATGTTGCTAGCCAGTCATAAAAAGGAAACGAGGTTTGTGCAGTACACAGTGTTTATGACCTCTCTCTCTTTTTTCCCATCCTCAATTTCCTTGATATAGTCCAAGTTTCATTATGTACTTCTGAACTTCTAGGAAACCGAGGTTAAGCTTCATTCCATATAATACTTTGGTATCATTTAGCTGACTTTGTTAGAAGTTACTCTGCTAGTCCCATTTCTAGATCATTACGGGACTGTGCTGAGCTCTAAACATTACTGCTAACTCAAAGAGAGCTTCAGCCATTTCTCCCAGAGCTTCGTGTTAATGCTGGCAGGTGTAGTCCACTGAACACAGGTAGCTTGCGTAACAGCTATCAATCACGTTTTCCCTGTTGTAATCCAAGGTTTATCCACCCCCCGTTGCCTTTGATCTTTTAAGTAAACATTATATCTTCACTGATATCATTTACTACTCTCTACGGGGAAGTCACAGACCAAAATTTTCCTTGGTCCTCCCTTGTATCAGTAACGGCCTTAACATTTACTAGCATAAGCAATAAGGAACTTTCGAGTTATTTTATTATCTTTGACAGCTCTTCCTCCTTGTTTCTCATTTTTGTGCTTTGGACTTCCCAAAAAGCACAGAAGTCCAAGAATACTCATCTTTAGGGACAATTCTAGCTATTTCCGTTAAGCTTCCTTCTTGAAGACCGTTGAGGACTACAAGACAAATTACATTCATTTTCACTGTTCCATATTAGGATATCCTGCAACTATATCTTAAATATATGTATTTTCATGAACTGCTAAACTCCTGAGCACTTCTTTCCTAGACTACATTTGTAGAATTTTGCAAAGCGATCTTTGAATTTCATGTAGTTGCTTTTTTTCTGTTCTTCCTCTTTCCCATTCTAAAAATCTTGAAACTTTGTAAGTAAATTCTTGTATTAACCTTCACCTTCCGTACCAAACACTGACATGATCCTAGTTTAAAAATATCCTGTATAAACTGCATTCAATTTGTTTTTTCCCAACAAATATTTGGTTGACTAATACCTCCTCATGGCAAATTATTCTGTTAGTTGTTTACAAAAATGTTCTTTCCATGCTCTTTGTTTGGTGGTCTTCATGGTAGGTCCTCAACGTAACAGTGCTCAGGCTTTTTCTCCTTTTATTATCATACAGAAACTTTTAACAGATTCTCTCTCTCTATATTCTAGACTTCAATACAAAGGTAAACATCCATGGAGAAACATGTCTTCCCTCTCCTTTTCTTCAGGAGCCACCTCTGCTTTTTTTCTGTTTAATTCATTAAACAGATGAAATATCCCAAGTAAACAGTTCTGTTGCCTAAATCACAACTTTGTATAGAACCGTGTACATTCTTCCATTTAGTTTCCATACAGCCTGCACTAGAACAGATATCTTGATGTCAAGCAGACAGATTCACTATGCTGTTTTCCATATTGCTTCAATCTTTTTTATAAAAAACGTACATCCATGGTTACTATGCCTCTAGTCACCTTTCCACTAATAACACTTAGATTATTTTGTCATCAGTCCCCATTAATTCTAGTTTAAAACCTTCCTTCTTAAGTTGGTAAGCCTAAAATTAAAAACGCACTTATTTTTCCTTATGAGATAGAATCATTGAATCATTAAGGCTGGAAAAGACCTCCAAGCTCTCAAATAGAGCCCATCTCTCCTCAGCAGTCCTTACTTTTCTTCTGTAAGAGCTGTGGAAGCTCAGCCATCCCAACTGGCAACAGCAGGATCAGGTCAATCAGAATTAATGAAAAGTTTTTTCTCATTTCCCTTTGAACAGCAATTCTCTCTGCACAGTGAGAGACCTACCAACTCTAAAGTTGACCAAATATTTTGAGTAAAGACACAAAAATTAAAACTCATGGTAAATCAGAAAATCCACGACCAACAAGAAAGAAAATAGACATAATAATTTTCAAGAGTTTCACAATTCCAGATACACGTCAGAATCCAAAAGCATCTCTTAGAAAACAGATCCATCTGCTCTGGCAGCGTCACAGTTACATAGCAAAAGCATTAATAGGTTGATAATGACTGACTATGGGGTTTGCAGTTTTTCAGATCCTCCTTTTCAGGCTAAAATGGGTATAAACTCATTTAGTCAACTTCAAACCCTCTGCTGGCAGCACTGCTCATCTTTATGACACCCAGAGTCTGAAATTAAGTTTTCCTATACCAGCACCCTTTTGTGTCCCCACGAACATAATGATGCCGAGAGATGGGCAACACAAATGGACTGTTACAGGAGAAAAGATAACTGCAGCATACAGTCATTCCAGTTCAAGACTGGGGTCACAATGGACCCTCTCATTAAGCCCTTGAGGGGCAAAAATCCCCTCAGTTTTCCTCCCACCAAGCCAAGGCACTATCTTACCACAGACAGGATCTTCACAAGATCTCAGAGCACAATACTTGTCTTCATCAAAGCCTTGACTTCCCTCAGCTCTGTTTTACTGATATATATACAGTGTAATTCAGGAAGTGCCCTCCTCATAAAAGATTTCCTGTATATGCAAATACATAGGATCACAAATACTAGTGTACATCCTCAGCAAACAGTTCTTGTAACGTGCTGAGAAGTGGTGACTTTCCTTCTATCTAGTCCTGCTATTTTATTTCAGTATTTCCTCCAAGTCCTGGACTCTGTGCCTGCCTTTTTGTTTTTCCTGCACTGTCACTACAGAAGACTGTAGTTCAATAAAATTCCTTTTCCCTGATCTAGCCTCTAGGACAAGAACATCACTGACATCTTGGATATGGCAATTACTTTTGTTTAGTAATTGATTTACATATTCTGCTGTTTTTCCTGAGTGGCAACCTCTTTGTTCTAACTTATAAGCAAACTAAATTCCAGCTATAACTGACCAGTCTATGCAACCAAAAGTTACTTTTCTGCTATTGATACATAAGGGATCAAATCACTCTTTAAAATACTCTTTAATGGCCATAAAAATCTTGACAGCATTTAAAAAAAAATATTTTTACGTCAAACCAGTTGTCTCCACTTACTGTGTAGTGCTTTATCAGTATTTTTTATTTTATTTTATTCTACTCTATTCTTATTTGAATGTCAATTGTTTACAACTAGAAAGCATCGCTCATTTCTTGCTTAGTTTCATATGCTTAAGGTAGTTTTATCTTGTGTGGTACAATACCTCACACAGTGGGCCTTATCCATGATCAAAGCCTTTCATACCTGGTCAATACAAAGTTAGTATCTATGAATATCCAACACCAACAATACTTTCAGTTGTCACCTAGGTCAGTGTGCCATAAAAACCAAAAAAAAGTTGTGCTGAAATTCTCCAAAGTACATTGAAGTGATAAAGCAGAAATATCTCTATTTTTTTTAATAAAAAAACCTCCAAAGAACGAGGAAACTCACAAATACGGATAGATATGAGGATTCTCCAAGTAGGAATTGATGAAAGACTTTCCAAATAGCAAACAAACTCTGCCCTACCATCAAGAGAAGTTCTAAGGAACTAGGGGGTGCTTTACATTTGTCCTATGCACCCCTGCAAGCAGGATACAAGGGGAACGTGGTACAACCTCCAAGTACTCTCAGGGCATCAAGTCTTGCTTTGAGTCCACCTTGCTCGTGCTGCCAGCACCCCAAGGAGTATCTATACACGTGGATGAATAAATCTACGTTTCTACCATGAGCTCTGTATGCACAAGCCCCTTCAGAAACAGGAGAGTTACGACAGCTTTGGCAGTGCCACAATAGTTGTGCTGAGAGTCTGAGGTGTACTAACTCAAACGATGCAGCATACCCACACTATGTGTAACTATCTACACACAGCATCCAGAGCAGTGCAGAAGTGGAGCAAATTCTTTGTGATCCACAATCAGACATGTACGACGTCAGGGAAGAAACCTCATCTTTCCTTGCATGTCTGAATTCCTTTGATAAAATGACCTCTGGGAAACAGATACTGTCTTAATGCAGACAGCAGTTCTACCCACAGTGTCAGTGGGTTTGAACATTTACGTCTCAGCAGTGCAATGCTTTATAAAAGCTTCTACCAGAAAGTTTTCTAGAGGAGTGGTTTCATTTTCTGTACTCTGATATCAGATCTAGATCTCAGCATTTGAGAAAGACCAATAAAATCTGTCTGAAATACATAATTCCGTATCACTGATGACCTATGTATGTTCTCACAATGCCATGGCAGTCATAAAATGAAGTCATTTATTATTATTATTATGTCTCTACTTACTAATTCTTAACAGGAAGATGGGAGAAATATGTAGCTAATCTTCCTTGTACTTTTTTCTTCTGGTTTGTTTCACTTCTCAGAATCAGAACATGCTCAGGTACCTGCTTTCTCATCTGTACCTATAAATATCCAGATTAACAGGAAACAGATCACTAGAAAGGCATGTTGCCATACGTATTTTGTTTACTGACAGCATAAAACACTAGGCTACACTATATAAGCCTCAGAAGAGGTACAAAAGGCTACTTTCAAAATGTTTGGTCAATATATTTCAATTCAGAACTCAAATGACTACTTACAGCTTTTCTCTTTGTCTCTCAACTTGCTGTTGCCAAATGGGGTAAGTCCTGCTCCTCTCTCCCCTGCATAAGTGCCAGTGCTTATCAGTGGCTTTCACAAGCTTATTCTGTTTAACTATGCTGGAAGAAAAAAAAAAATATTCTATTACTTCTCTACCTATTTAGGCCCACTGAAGGATTTTATATGCTCTAAAGCTAAGAACATTAGGAAAACAGGAGGGAGATTAGGTCTTCCCAGTGACAACCAGCTATCGGATCAGTTCAGCTGTAACACATCCTGTGACGCCTCTAAACGAGCACCTTCTCTCCCCAAAGAGCCAGGCTTTACTAGGCTGTGACAGGGGGACACTTGGAAAGGACTTCAGACACTTTTTGAGATAATATATTTGGCAAGTTTGCGGTCAGGGAACAAGGGATGTACAATTACATCAACTCAAATCCTGTTAGAAAGAACAGCACTGAAAATATTACGTAATTATATTATTGCTAAACCTTACTGCTTAACTTTACATGTGATACTGAGCTCCCCGTTTCCAACAATAACAAATGTGATGACTAGAACTGGCCAAATAATTTAATTTTTTGTAAGTTTTTATAAACACACAGAAATTATTCCATGAAAATGTTCACATTATTTTAATTAAATATTCTTTAAAAAGTAGTATCTCTGGTCATATATTGTTAGATCCTACTGGAAGCACTAATACTCAATTAAGCTTTCAAGTAATTAATGAAGAGAACAAATATGTACAAAAATACTGAATACAACATTTTTGAGAACATGCACTGGTTCAGCTTTCAGAAAAACTTTGACCAGTGGTCAGGTTGACAAATTATTTGAATTACACAATATTAAAACATTCTTGGATATCAGCTTCACAGATGACACTTTTTTCCTTGTCTATCTTCTTCGTGATTATTGGTCTGCTCTTGTTCGTTACTGTTATCTTCAACAAGACTTTTCAGACGTGACAAATGGTGTAAGGCTCTAGATCAGGAAAAATGAAGACTTTAACAACAGTGTACACATTACTATTTGCATTTAACACAAAATGATGTTGACTTCTTACAAACAGCTTAACAGTTTGAATGGTTTATGTACAGCTTACAGCTCTACATCTAACTGTTCCACTTAGTCTGTTTTAGAGATTATAAATTAGACTAAGTTATTTTTAAAAAAGAGAAAGTACTTTTTGGAACTGAAATTTTAAATATGTATTCTCAAATACAGGTGCTCACACAAACAGGCAGCTCCTATTAAAATATTACAGAATGGGTATTTAACACTGGATATTAAACATTGCAAAACACTGTGTCATAAAATAGCATATCAGTACTGAAAGCTGCTGTATTTGTTTCAAATAAAATCTTTTCATTTTATATTACAGTATAAAACTACATTGTAACACCGAGTTTTGTTGAAACAAGTGTTCTACATGAAACCATTTTTGATTCTGCTTTTTCTCAAACTTATTACTTCTTTAGTCACTTATAACTGTTCAGTAGGACTCTGCTGATTTCATTAATGAAATATTTTCTAGCATTTTCTCCACTGCAGTGAATAAAAGTAGAAAATGTTTTGTCCCATATCACAAATTTCTATAAGTCTGATTAAAGTCCATCTGTGAGCAGCAATAATTAAACTATGAATTTAGATGAAATACAAATGTTTATTTACAGAGTACATCTCTGAAATATCACCAGATATTTCTCTGCTCCATGAACAGCCGTGTTTTTAATTTTATTCACTAACAACTTAAAGTTTTCAGATCACATGACCACTCTCTCAGCTAATTTATCATTCCTGTTCTGCACTTTCCAAAAACAGTGAAAAGTCAGAAGATCAATGGTCACTTACTTCTGAATAGAATTAGTAAGAGGGATTATCTCACTGTCACTCAGTTTTAGTTCAGCCTCTGTTTTTTCAGAAAGCTTTAAAAAAACAAGCAAAAAAATGTTAACTGAGAGAAGGAAAAGCATCTGAATATGACATAAAATATGGAATTTTTATAGCACATTGCATTGGAAAGTATTACTAACAACTTCATAGCATCATAAAGTAATTCAGGTTGGGAGGGACCTCAGGAGGTGGGCTCCTGCTCAAAGTAGAGGCAGCTACGAGGTTACAGCAGGTTGCTCAGGGCTTTATCCAGACAAATTTTGTTTGAGAATGAAGGCTGCACAACCTCTCTTGAACAACTTGCTCCACTGCTTGGCTGTCTTCAGGATTGAAAAGTCTCCCCCAATGTCCAACGTGAACCTCCTGTTTCATTTTATGCCTGTTTCTCATCCTTCCACATGCATCACTGAAGACCCTGGCTCCATCTTCTCGACACCCTACTCATAGCAAGGCTTCTGTTAGGTCTTCCAAAACTTCCTCTTCTGCAGCCCAGACAAGCTCAGTTCTCTCAGCTCTCCTCCCATAAGCAAGTGCCATAGCCCCCAACCACCTAGGTGCCCCTCCACCAGCTTATTGATGTCTCTGCTGAAGCGAGGGGCCTAAATCTGCATGCAATATTATAGATGTGGTCTAAGAAGTGCTGGGGGATACAGAGGGACAATCATTTCTCTTGATCCACTCACTGTGCTCCTGGCCACACAGCCCAGGTCTTGCTGTTCCTCCTTTGCTGCCAGGGCTCATGCTCAGCTTGGACCTACGAAGACCCCCTGGGCTCCCCAGCCAGGCAGCCCCCAGTATTGCTGCAAGGGTTCCTTCCTCCCCAGGTGCAAGGCCTTGCATTTGCCCCTGTTGAATTTCGTGAGGTTCCTGTCGGCCCATTCCCCCAGTCTGCCCGATCCAGATATATATGGAGCATTTCATTCTCTACTGAGTATTGGGTATAAGAACTGTATGTAAGCAACATGATGAAAAAGGTAAAAAGAGATAATAAAGTCTATGAAAATACTGTGAAACAAAAGTGCCACAAAATGCCAACTCAGTGATGGCAAAGGAGGCATGGGTAGAGCATATGAGAATGCCCCGCTTCTTAAAAATTCAGTACATGCCCCTGAAAGCCTAGAATTACCGGGGATATTACCAGCAGCCAACGTTTTCCAGAACACAGCTGTAGCTAGAGCAGCAGAGGGGAGCAGAAGAGCCCAAAATGCCGCCACCTCCTGGCTCGCCAGCCCTGCTCGCTGCAGCACCCGAGGCCACTGTCACCCAGTTACTGCCCACCCCGGCGTCCCTGCGAACAGGGGGCCTGCAGCTCAGGCAGCACAGGACCCCCGCTTGCAGCAGCAACAAGACACCCGGCATTTCGGGCACCGCAGCCTCAGCGTGTGCTCCCAGTGCAAACTGGACTGCATCTGCTGGCAGTGCTCTTTCTGAGATGACTGGAAACCAAGTCTATAAAAAGACTAACCATTTTTCTCAGAAACGTACACAGCACATCGATTTTGACAAGATGCAACACAAGGAAACTGACTACTCACTTTTTCAAGCTCTTGCTGGTGCTCAGCAGTTTCATTCTGGCTTAAACTTCCCTGAATTGCTTGAAGTTTAAACAACGTTTGCTTCAAAGCCTCCAGGGGCCTGTGATGATGACCTCCAGAAAACATATTTTCCTAAAGGAAAAGCCAAAGAATGTGTTGGTCTTGCAGTGTACTGCAGTGCACATACAACAAAACAAAATAACATAAACAACCTCTGACATTTCCCAGAGACAATTTAAAGGCTAATTTCTACGAGTGTTTGCCTCTATCTGTTCTTTAAAGGTCTGTTTCTGAGTTGTACATGTATGATGCTACACTGGTTCATCTTCATTTACGCCACTGCATGGTCAGTGAAGTCACTGTAAATACAAACATTGAGGAAGACGTGAAGCAACACAGAAGGGCCTCAGCTCTGGTTTGTGTAAAATAATTCAAGAATATTCAGACTGTCAGTCCTTGGAATGCTATGACAGCAGTGCTGGAACATGTGTCAACGTTTCAGAACTGACAGAGCAAGTAAGCTTCCTTAATGATAAACCTAGATTGACTCATAATTAGCATCTATATGATATCTGCTCATTCTGTAATCAACAAAGCAGATGAAGTCAAGGTGACAAAAAATTGTGGATAATCTAGAAATACTTCCGTCTAGAAATGTCTGATGATCTAGCAGAACCAAGAGAATGGGAAGCACGCAGGATGAAATTCAGTGAAGCACCATTCAGACAGAATAATTTGAATTAGTCATGCCCCTCGTTAGGTTCTGTGTCAATTAACTCCTTAGGGAAACACAAGTATGCGCCACAGTGGAAAAACTTCAAGAGTAATGGTCTGTTTACTACAAGATGGGAAAACAGAATCTGAGAGCAGTTAAGATTCAAGGACAACAAGGCAGAAAGTAAAGGAAGCATACCAGTACATAAATTAATAGTATGCCTTTCAACTAGAATATTGGGCTCAGTGCTCATCTCCCTTGCTGAAAAATAAGATAATCAGATAATCAAAATGAAAGACTGAACAATATTAAGACTGCCAAGAAGGCAATTGATATGGAAGAATGGGTATAAAATAATGAATAATCAAAACACTAAACTCAATCCATGATCCAATTCCAGTGCAACAGCTTAAATAATAAGAAATATGTTACTTTGCTTAGCTCTTGAACTTGACTCATACCCAACAGTACATCAGCCAGACTAGGAAATTAGTCATATTTAATACATCAGTACTAAAAAAATTTCTTCCTTTACTCAAAACAGGAAAATTATTTTTTAAACAAAACATGGAGTGTAAAAGTCAAACTAAGCCAAGCATTTTACAGTTAGATGCTTTCTTCATTATAATTGTGACCAAGGGTTAGATTATGTGATTTAATAACTGTATCAGTTCATCGTGCTCAAACATGACTAAACTACTGCAGTTAGACTTCCTACTTTATATATTATACAAGATAAAGCAATTTGCAGGTACTCCCCCTTCTAATATTTACCAGCCTTACATATTTCGGGCACTCTCAAATAAATACTCAGTTTTACTAACCTTATTTTTGTCACTTAAACAGTCTTCCAAGAATTTATGTATGATATCTGCCTTGGGGAACGGTAGAGCATTCTCCATGTCCTCACAGCACACAGGCACTGGTGGTTTGCTAAACCAACATTAAACATGCAATGAAGAATAACAACAGGTTTATAAACTAAAAGAACTGTTTCAGGATATAGTCATTGTGATGAAACCAGGTATCTTGCATCACTGCATCACCAAGGGAGCACTGAGGAGTCCTGTCAGCACTTTGGTGCATGCCAGAGAAACACGTAACTATTTTTTCAGGTTTTGTCAATATAATCAAAACCTGGGCAGCCATAAAAATCAACTAAAAAACCTCCACAAGACAAGGACTTCTTAGCTATAATTTATTATACATGGGTATTTTTCTTATACCTGGCACTCCTCCATTAATATTCAGCATCTAAACAGCTACCTTCTGCTTACTGACCTCTAATTCTTCTAAAGTCTCTAAGGAATTTTAATTCAAAGGTAGTAGTCTCCTAGAAACGGACAGTAATGAAGCCTGATGTCCAGTGATGTTCTCCTACGTGGGTATTCTGGTGGCTAGCAGGAGGTCAGGTTATTAGCCTCTGTCTAGAGGAGCATGAATAGTACCAGTCCTATTATCACATGCCAGAATGCTGCAGTTTGAGACTTACTCATCTGTTAAATATTGCTAGAATTAGCCAATAGTTCCAAATCTTCTGGGGTAAAGGGCAACTGACAGACAACATCCAGACCCACATACATCTAGCTTCTTAAGAAATATAGGAAACTAGGAAATTCTAGTATTGATTTTTAGCATTCTTTGATGCTGTGAAATAAAC
>Ga0181612_111645_pt1 | contig 16623 bp, 10 predicted proteins | sample HoacroProtozoa21_FD_119630 | JGI IMG/M metagenome (GOLD analysis project Ga0181612, IMG submission 119630) | Hoatzin crop microbial communities from Cojedes, Venezuel. Combined Assembly of Gp0051906, Gp0051904, Gp0051908
CGTAGAGGGGAAAGAAAGGTTTGAGATCCCTCCCCCTCCTGCTTCCCACCTCCCGTTGGTGTCAGTGCCACGGGGAGCTGCTCTCAGTTGTTCAGGCTGCTCTCTAGAAATACATCTGTTTAGTTTGACCCTTGGTAAGGATGTAGAGGATCACATCCAAGATACCATCCCTGAATTTCAGAATCTGAGTAGAGATAAACTTGCCCCTTCCAGGATTAGGACATGGGGAATTGACGGTTTGATGGTAGCGCCTTGCCAGACCGGCTTAATGCCGAGGTGACACGACCAGCTTGATGCCGAGGTGGCACGGCTCTCCAACGGGTGAGCAGCCTGTGTCTGCCGTCACACGCGAGAGCCTCGCTGCTCTGTCACTGCCTCTCCTCTGGAGAGAGACAAACGTCTAATTTTCAGGGTTCCAGAGCATTTGCTAAAATTCCACCAGAACAGACGACTGGGCCAACATTTTGTTTGGGAGCAGGTCAACAGCCATTTGGTTAAACAGCTGAAGGCAAGCGTAAAGGTTTGTATTCTGTGCTAATTTCTAGGTGAAATGGAGTGCTGGAGGCGGTGAGAAGCTGAGTGTCTGCAGCGATGGCTTCCGGCCAGGTGGGCTGTCGGCAGGCTGGAGGGCTGCCAGCCGAGGTTTAGGACGTGCGATCTGAAGAAGACAGGAAGGTGGAAAGCAAGGGGCAAACTGCGAAGCCGAGCCAAAATGGGAAGCAACAGAGCGGTGAAAATAGGAACCTTCTTACTGTTTTCCCACCATATAACAACGCTGATTCCTAAATCGCTTTCGCGGAGCGGGGGGATGCTTGTTCTGCGGCAGACGAGCGAGCTATGAAGGGAACTATTTTCACTGGAGGGCCAGAGCTGTCCGGCTACGGAGGGCAGCACGGTTTAAGTGTGATAGGTTCCCAGCTAAGGCACAACGGTGCTGCAGAAGGCAGCCAAAGTCCACGTCTGGAGCAACAGCTGTGTTACACAAACTGCTTTCTGCGAGGGTAATACAAATTTCACGTTATTAGTGTTTCATATCCCAGTGACACGATGTGTGTGCCTGAAGGGGCTTGCATCTAGTGCGCAGCTCTAGTTCTTTCTTTGTTTTTATTAATTCTTTTGACAATATATGTTATAACGGGTTCTGTCATCTACTGTACTGAATCCTTTGGAGCCCGGTGAAAAAGGGGGAATGTGTTTGTCACAAGGTTTCCTGAATACAGCTGATTTCTTCAGATTCTCCGGGGAGTCGAGGGAGACAAGATTTGGCTCTCAGCATCTGTGTGTTATTGCTGGCATCTGGCAGAGCACGTGCCCGTTGCTGGTAATAAGCAAGCTGCAAACACACTGCTTCATTTGTAGACTACTCTCCCTCGTTAGCTTCAAGCTTGCTCCTCCACCAGCTGTCGCCGAGTTTCATAGTAATGAGTTGGCCTAAACGGACTGGTGATTGCTACCTGCCAGAGAAGCAGCTGGAAGAAATGCAAATATTTCCTTTTTATTTTAGTGCATGTTCGCCTTTCACCAACATCTTTTCCGGGGTCAGAGGTGTGGCTGACTCATTACAGGGCTGCGTGGTCACAACTGGGGACTTGGCCAGTCCTCAGGTCCTGTTTGCTGGAGCTGTAGCAGGTCAGGAGTATCAGATACGGTTTGTTCCACTGCCTGCTGCTCGCTTCAGGTGCAAGCACTCATTAGCAGTGGTCTCATGAGTATTTCTCTAAAACACTTATTTAAAATCAAGTTAATTTTATTTTTCATGCTGTTTTCCTCTGTTTCCTCAGGAAAGAAGGGCTTCTCTATCCTTGAGATAGAGAGCAGTCTCGCGTGGTGTATCTAGACGCGGTTAGCAGTCGCGCTTAGTCATGGCCTTCGGACTGGCCAGCAAAGCCAGTCAATCCAGCCGGGCTCCTTAGACCCCGTCTTCTTACTAAATCAATTACTATTCATTATTTCCAAACAGGTCTTGCACCCATTGTATAGTGAGTTTTGCCAGCACTCAATGTTTAAAAAACCTGAAGATTTTCTAATGTATGTGGGGCTCAGTTTGTTTATAAAATTAGATCCAAACACAGAAGAATCGGAGTATGATGGGTCCCAACTCGCTTAGATGCATGGGGTGGAAAGTCCTTCCCGTGTGATCCAACGTGCTCTGCGGGGTTTGTCCACAGCGAAGGCCGATGCTTCGGAGGGTTGGTCCCGGGATCCCCGGGGCAGGTTGCCTCGCGGCGGTACCCTCTGTGTCTGCTTTGGTGGGAGTCCAGACCGGTGGCGCGGGTGATGCCGCCTGCCTTCCAACATCTGCCACCCACTGCCGGCGTGAGACCGGACAGCCATGCATGCTGTGGTGCTTCCTCATGTCATTACACTTTGATCACAGGTAAATTCGTTTGCAGTTTAGTCCTGTCCTGCAAGTTTGCGGCTCTACTGATGCTGTGGAACAGTGTCACCAGGTTGTTCAGGACAGAGGTTTCTAATGTCTGATATGAATAAATTCAACAGACTAGGTCTTGGTGTTACGCCTTGCTTCTGTCTTGACTTGTTAGCACCTTACCTTTACAGCATGAAAAGAGAGTTCTGTCTGCTACTACCACGCAAACATCGCGTAATAACTGAGCATTCTGAGAAATTCAATCAACCAGGACTGCGCCACTAGGGAATATAGAGATTATAACTCTGCAGGGGTGTATGTGTAGCTGAGAGAGGAAGGGGGTGTGCGGAGAGAGAGAAGGCAGGGAGGACAGCCTTTTTCTCTGTGTGAGAAGTGACCGTTTGTTTCCACACGAAGCTCTGTGTTGTGTTGTGCTGATTTTCCATCAGGAGATATATTAAACCTGTGCGCAGTTGTTTTCCCAGCTGCTAAGTAGCTGCATAAGGACCTTCAGTAACAGAGGCTTTTATCATATCTGCATATTTTTCAGTGATGCGTGGGGGATATGTTTTTGTATGCTGCTTGTCAATGCCATTGACCTCTCAGTATGGGATGCTCTCCTTGGTCGTGCTTGGTGCAAAAGCATGGATGTGGCAATTCTCCCTTGTGGTACTAGTGATATTTCTTTGCTTCAGCAGTTTCATGGAGACTGTGGAGTGTGAAAAATTGTATAAGAATCTTATCCATTTTCTGCATTACAGTTGCAGGTACAGGGCTGTGTTTAACAAGGGGATGTGCTTGTAAGTGGCGTCTTTATAAAAGCAAACGTACACCTCAGAGCAACTTTAAGAAAAGGGAGAAAAGAGACTGTGATGGATTTAATGGAGGGTATCCAACATTTTCAACTACTCCTGAACATAAGCTAAAGAGCTTACTGTGAAACATATGAGTGTTTTGAGCTTACCATTTTCCATAATACTAGGAGAAAACCCTTTAAAATATTATAGTTTTTCTTGTGCCGTCTTACAAAATTTTGGCAGCTGCTCCTGCTTGTATTTGTGGTCCAGCAAAATTTCTGCAATGTGGCTAAATGCTGCATCACTGGTGACCTATTTGTGAAGACTGGTGGTGTAGAATTGAGAAGGAAAAGAGACTGGTGACAGGAAACGGGCTTTGAGGGCGCAGAGGAAGGCCAAGGGATGAGCTGTGTGACACCTGGTTGTAAGCAGTACGTTGGCTTGGAAAAGAGCACGTGAGCAACTCACTAAATACGTGTTTACTATGCAGTGGATTCTATACTGAATTGTAATAGTTCCACGTGCAGTTATAGAAAGAGAATAATTATAAGCACTAACATAAAGATGATCTGTTCAAAGCATTGCATGAAGGAAATGTGTGCTTTTTCCATTCAAAGATACAGTTTTCCAGAAAAACTGAATTTGTAGTCATTAGAGTAGCCCACTGATTGCTTGTAGCCATTAAACCAAGACAGAAAGTCTCCTTTCACCTCAAATTATCAGCTTGATGAAGGAATTACGTTTTATGTTTCGTTCAGGATTTTAGCGTAAAAATTCTTCAGGCTCTGTATGTAGCAGTGTATGAAAGAACTAAAGGAGCTAATTTTCTGTTGGAGATGTGTGAAAGAGGGTGGCAGAACTAGAAAAGATTGGCTTTGTGAAGGACCACAAGAACAGTCTTTCGACAAAGTAGATTTGATTTCTGTCAGTACTCCAAAAGTTGTGGGATGTGGGCAAATGATTCAATTCCTATCTCTGTTTCTATAATAAAGTTAACAGCTACCTATTTCTACGGTGATTTCTTTCAGAAATGATCTGCTTTATGATGCATAGCACAGTAGGAGTTTTATATTAGTTAGGGCCTTCAAGTAGGATTTTTAGTAATGATCTGTATGCTCATGTGTTACTGAACTAAAGTAATACTGTAGCCTAAAAATTGGGATGAAGAGCTGTACAGCAAGCTGTGAAATTAAACTTAGGCGGAAACTTCATTGGAGAATTTAGAACAGGGACTTTGAACGGCTTCGGAAGAGTTTGTGATGTCGTATTTCAACCTCGAACTTTTTTCAGAGATGTTTCTGTTGGCTTTGCATGATGTCTGGAGAGCCACCATCCCCTGCTCCGTTCGTAACTCGCAGCAGGGACCCCTGGCACGGCTGCAGTCCTTAACCGAGGGCAGTTGACCCGGGAAGCACAGCGGCTGCTTGGCAGCCCAGCCTTCCCGTGCCCTTGTTCACCACAGTAATGCATGTGCACTGTCTGGGGTTTGCCGTAACAGAAGGTGGAGCTTCAACTTTTATTTTTAAACGTATTATAATGAAGGGGATATTTCAGCCCTAGGCTGGACATCTGTGCTTAGTCCTTCATCTCAGCCCCAGGGTGGACATCTGCACGTTGTTTCTTCATCTTCACCAAAGGCACTTACTTCACCCTTACGGAGGTGGGATTTAGAACAGAATGCAGACAGAGGACCTCTTCCACCTTTTCCAGTGAGATGCTGTCTTCTCATCTTATTAGCCTTGTTCCCCATCTGTCCATTTACAACAGCTAGGAAGTGTCTTGCACTGGCGGTCCTGGTTTGACTCGCTTTGTAGTTTAACACAAAAGTTGCAACAAACCTGTCAATGGCACGGAGACCTCTTATTGATTTGTATTTTCCCTCTTGTTCAGCTGCTGGATGCAAAGTAAAGGGGATTAACTCCTTGGATTTGAGGGGATTCTGCATGCAAATTTACTGGAGGAAAAGAGGAAGAATTCTTATGCAACAGTTAAATTAAGGACGCCTCAGCTTAGCCTGTTTTTTACTTTTCCTGTGGCAAGGTTTTCCTTGGTCAGGTGATATGGCCTGATGTATTCTCCTTGTATCCAGTTGCCATTCGTCTTCAACGGGAAGCAAAGTGGTTGTGACTGCAAGGAAGAATTGGTCTCATGCTTCCAGTTCACTTTCATTCCTGTTCTTTCCTTCCACCATTTCACTCTCGGATGTATTCATACTGTTTTTCCAAGGATACTTGGGGAGCTTCACATGGGGTGGAAAGGAGTTGATATCGTCTCCCAATGCAGGGAAACAAAGTGCTTAAAACACAATTTTTGACACATTGGCTGTGTTAGATTATTACTTCCATGTAGATAGCAGCAGATACATGGCTAATTTCTTGCGAAGCCATGAAGATGCCCAGAGAGAGGAGTGAGTTAAGTGTTTGGTAGTTTTGGGAACAATTTTCAGCATCTTTACGTGTGCTTTTAGGCTCAGTATTCACAGAGAATCGGGATGCTCTCTGAGACGGCAGAAAAGATGTACAACTGAACAAGAGATGGCAGATGTTCTGGTTACAAATCATAAAAGAGTCCTTACGGAGACTTTAAATAGTCATGAAGGTTGGCTGCATGCAGGCTTATTAAAAAATCTAACTGCTTTGTATTACAGTGATGCTGGTGGAACCTGGAGGCACAGATTAAGGGTAGTAGCTGTCCCTTAGGGCAGAATTCTCAACCTGAACTCTTCTCTGCAGAACAAATCCCAAGCATGGCATACGCTTGTTCTGTGCATAGGGCTTGCATTAATCTCAGAGTCCCTTTTGTGTCTGGTTGGTTGGTTTGGGGGGGCGTTAAGAAAAGCCTCACTCCCTGAACCAGTGAAGAGGTGTACTAGTTTGTGCTGAAGGCTAGAATCCGCAACACCAGATGCTGAGTTCTGACATCCGTGCTAGGGGAAAGGTGCAGGAAACGCTAAATCTTTGAAATCTGTAAAGTGACTCCAGGGTAATTTGCTGTCACCCAGAGCAGGATCTCTCTCAACATGTCAGAGAGAAATACACGATGAAACATTCATCTTTTGCCAGCGTGACTGCAGGGGCAACATTGCAGGAACAGTGTGGCTCCTGCTAAGCCAAGATTTCTTGCTATTTCTTTTGAAGATGCAGCAATAAACTTCACAGTGCACTGTACACAGCTTAATTTATGGATTTGGAGAAAAGTCATTGCAAAAGTTCCGCTTCACAGACTTCTGCTTAAGCTGAAAGCTGCAGCTAGCCAAGGGAGGACACAAGAGTGGATACAGAGGATAAAGACTAGCTAAAAAAACTGGGGAACAAGCAATTGCTTGTCAGAAAAGCTCTTCTAAATTGGAGAGCAGTATTAAGCAGGGTTCCCGAAGGGGCCGTTCTTGAACATAGACGGTGTCTAACCTATATACATGACTGACAGGGAGACTGAACTAGTTAGCTGCTGATGAAACGAAATTTGGAGCAGCAGAGGCTGTGGAGCAAACAATAAGGGAGACTTGAAAGGATTCCAGACTGAAGTATGAGCCCTGGTGTATTGAGTGGGCTTTAGTACAAACAGATGTATACCACGAGAGAGCAAAGAGAAAAAGTGCTCAAAACAGGAAAAGTTCCTTTAAACTGTAAAGGAATAAAACTCAAGGGCTGTAACTTCTACAGCCTACACAGAACGATGCAAAGAGTAAGCATGTCTTGTATTGGTTCCCAGTCAACTAATCGATTCACTTCAGTAGCACCAGATTTTTTCCATATGTACATACCTGGTTATGTGGCACACAGAGGGCTTATTCCCAGTCCTTTTTCCAAAACTGTTTCAAAGTATTGGAGACTTGGCTTGTGAGGCAATTCTAACCACAGGTTTTCAAAGCAGTAAAAACAGCTGTGGAGATTCTGTGGTAAAAACTGTCTCATAGTCCATTTCTCCATCTGTAGGAGTCCAGTTACATGGAGAAAAGGGAAACTTTGGACTATCAGATTCAAAGTAAAAGGACAAAATTTTTTCCAGGTACATGTGTTTTTTAGCAAAGCTAATGGTCTATCTGTGCTTTCTGACGTCGTGCTGACACACATGGTGCTCTGGAGAAAGCATGTGTTGTGCTGCTGGCAGGAGGCTCCCCCGTTGTGCATCTCGGTACCTTCAGACCGCATCTGCAGAGGCAGTGCAGGGTCTCTCAGACTCCAGTGCATGGCATCTCCATTTCTCCTGTCTGTGGATTCACGTAAATGTATCGCCAGATGCTGCCCATCCAGCCGCAGACCCTGTGTCCAGGCAGCTCCAGGATGGACTAGATGAACAGGCCCGTTGTACCAGAGCTGCTGGAAGCATAGCAGATGTAGGAGCCTCCACTGCCGTACCAGAGGCAGGTGGACCCTCTTCACGGGCTGCGGCACGTTTCCCAGCTCTGTCCTCGGCCATGTGTACGGCCGTGGCTTGCCTGCAGCCCCATCCCTTCATCTCCTGTGGCTGCATGGGCAGTGCTCAGGTGGTTCTTGGGGACAGCAGAAAAGGAGCAGATGTTGGGGCAGTGCGTGTCGCTGGAACAGCTCTTCCCCATCTCCTCTGATGAGAAGACAGCAGGGCAAACGCGAGACTCCTGCTGCCCAAATCTGAGCAACAGGACGTAACGGGGCCTCACAGAATCACACAGAATGGTCGGGGTTGGAAGGGACCTCTGTGGGTCATCTAGTCCCAACCCCCTGCCCAAGCAGGGTCATCTACAGTAGGCTGTAGAGGACCTTGTCCAGGTGGGTTTTGAATATCTCCAGAGTAGGAGACTCCACAGTCTCCTCGCAGTCCTCCACTGCTGAGAAGAGAGACTCTCTACCTCCAAGGTCCGCATCCCTTCCCTTGCAGCTGACCTCTGGGAGACGTGCCTCATGTTGCAGCATTGCGTTCTTGTGGAGCAACCCATGGGAGGATGGCAGAGTCTTGTAGGAACGTAGCCCCTTTTTCCTGTGGTCTCCTTGCGATCTCGCATAGAGCTGCGGTGCTGCTGGCCAGGGGAGACTCCAACCAAGCCGCGCGGTGAAGCAGGGCGTTTTATTGCTGTTGGTGGTGCAGTGATGTTTTATTGTCCTGCCTGTCTCAGCTGTCACCTTGGACAGCTTTTCTGGCTCTGCCTGATGCGGGTTAAGCATGGTTACTGGGGCAGGCACAGGGTTGTCTATAAATTAATGTAGTCAGCTGGCAGGAGGAAAAAATCCAGAGTAACTTCAGATAATTTTATTTTTGGTTTTGAAATGGACTGGCAAGAGGTTTTGGTAACGATGTAAATTGCATCTTGGAACTGCTTTTAATTATGATTAAGATGACTGCTAAATTTAACATGATACAATTAAATACCGGTTTATTAAGTTTGGATTTGTTGCTGATTAGTGGTTACGCATGATGTGCATTTTCAATATTCCTTAATCCTGAATTAATTTTTTCAGTAATCAATCTGTATTTAATGTATTAATATTTTTTATCTCAAAATGCAAATAGAGGCATGCAGCTCTGAGCCATGCTCTATCTGCCCCATCTATTACAGACCTGAGCCGTAGCATTGTGCCATTTAAAGCAGCTCTGCGACACCTGTAGAGTGAAACTTCTGAAATTCCTTGGCGTGGAAAGGCTGCTGTGTGTCTTGGCCGTGCCTGTGTTTCAGAGAGCAGTGGCTGCTCAGAGAAAAGGTGCCGTTAGCCTCCATCCTGCCTTGGGCTCTGTGCGGAACACAGTTCAGCTTAGCCCGAGGTCTGGTACCTACGCTGCTGCCATTTAATACCACATTTAAAAACATTTGTCATCAAAATTGCTGTCCTAAGAACGCGTATGATGCCTTCTGGAAAGCCTGTTTTAATTTGGTAGCCAGAAGACTTACTAAACGTCTGTTTAGTTTTCCGTACTCTTGGAATTCAGGGGTTTTTTTAATGTTTTGGAATACTATCGCTTGGAGCACACAAGCTTATGTTTTCAATAATTAGTGTTTAACATACCGCTGCTGCACAAGCTGTTGTACTTTCGTAGTGGTTCGGAGCTTTTTGTCCACGCACAGAGTTTTTGGGGACCATTTGCTGCAATAAGGCACAGATTCTGAATACTGGTGCAAGTTAATCTTTTGGTTTGTTTTACAGACAAAAACCTTACTCTGAAGTCCCAGTGCCTGTAAAGCTCTTGTTTGGGTTAACTGAGTGTTTCAGTTGATGGAAGAGTGATGTCGTGCCTTGTGCCCGTAGCACAGTGTGGACAGCACTACGCGTTGCTGTGAAGAGGGGCATTTGCAGAGCAGCGCAGACACAGGCAGCTGCATCCACCGAAACATCCCGCGTGCCTGGCTTTGCAGGAGCTTCCTCTGCTCTCTTCCTTGCCGTGCAAAGCATCCAGTCCCTGCAGCCCCTGTAGCTGAACTATCGCGGTAATTGGAAAAAACCCCCTTGAGCTCTGCTCACAGGAGTCTGTTGAACGGCCGGACCTTGAGCATCAAACTGCTGTGCTGCTTGTCTGCCCTTTAGGAGCTCTGACTACCAGACGCTGTGACGCCTTGGATGGATGTTCTCCAGGTGTTAGCTTTTGGCTGAAATGCAGAGCAGGAGCGGAGGGAGACCCTAGAGCCCTCTCCAAGATCTGGTGCCATCATGATCAATAGTGCCCTGTGGCTCTGGCCATCTTCCCAGGATTTCTTCCTTATTAGTTTTAACTTCTCAATGTTAAAGTCTCCTAGAAACTGTTTTTTATCTGTCAAGGAGAGCTAAGATACGAAAGTATTCAAGCATCCAGGTTCAACCCCCTGAGTAATAAAATAGTAAAACCAAGAATGCATAAGAAAAGAGAAAAAGAAGCTAACAAATATATTATCTTGTTTTGATCATCAGAAATAAGATGATCATCTTGCGTTCGTGACTAACTCTGCCCTAAGTAGCAAAGGGGACTCACTTCAGTTAACAAGTGCCCGAAAGCTTATCATCAGTTGGCCTAAGCAAAGGTGTACAGCTCCCTATAAACACGGCCTGATTTACATTCTTGAGCTGCTAAAGCTACGTGAGTACTGGAAATGTAGCTTGATTGCAAGTACGAGAGTTTTTAGGGAAGTGTGTGTCTTAGGAGTGATGTAGCCTTGATCAGTGGAATATCAGAATTTGTTGCTTATTTTTTGGTTTGTGGATTTTTGGATTTTAAAATCTTCTGCTCATTTAAATCAAAACCAAACCAAACCCCAAAACAACCCAAAACACACACACACACACCCCAACCCAAGAAAACCTCCCTAAGATTTAAGCCTTGGTTTTGAATGGAATGGAACAACTTAAATCTTTGGTCCTTGCTTTGTCTTGCTTGGGTATTTTCACAGAACTTTTTTTAAATCCGTGGTATGTAATATTATTGATGTCTGCCTTGGTGAGAAGCTTAATATGGACTTTTTTGGCATGTCATAGTTAGAAGGAAAGACCCAAGACGAGTGATTATGTTAGAAACTGAGGGCCGTGGCTCCCAGAGATGAAGCCGGCGTGCGCGCTGGTGAGCGCCCGTCAGTGCGTGCTGTGGTGCTGCCCTTGACCTGCCGTGAGAAGGAGCCAAGAAGCAGCCTTGGAGGCAAAACTCCAACGCTCGTTTAGCAGTAAGGCTACGTAGGTGTCTTGTAATGCAGTCTCTGTTTGGAGAAAATCTTTTGCTGTTCCTTGGGCAGACTGCACAGAGTAGAGATCTCTAGAAAAGAACGGCAGGTGGTATTTGGGGGATTTTCTTTTTCTTTTCCAGTTGATCTTCTGTGTGCAATGTGGCCTTCTTCTGCAGGTACAACTAATTCAAAATTCTTGTATACTAATACCCTTTCTTTGAATCTTTATAAGCTCTTCAGGAACTGGCATTGTCAATTTGTTTGTATTTCAAATTTCAGAATGTTTGGTCCTTTCTTTTAAGCAAATTGAGTAACTAAATAATATTTTGAGGGGACCTTCAGTTCACAGAATTAAGCTCTACAGTCTTCATTGTAGAGAGATGACCTAAACGAATTCAGGCTTTGGGGCTTCACGGGTTTCACTTCAGTTTCAGGGAATCCTGAAAGTGGGAGAATTACTGTAACTCTTGAGAGTTATGGAACGTATTAGGAAAGCTTGTGTGATGTTTAGATGCCTGTTTCTGATATGGTGACACGGACGCAGGCTTCAAAGATAGAAAAAATAACTTTCGTGCAGGATGTAGATTTCTTTGTGTATGCATTTTGCTGTTACCCTTCACCGTTGTCAAAGCAACATCTTCCTGTTCAGATGAAGTAAGACTTTGAGCTTGCTGCCCTGATAGCACTAAAGCTTACGTCCCCCTCAAAGCTCTGCCTAACCAAAAAGGGCAGCATCAAGGCCCGAGAAGGTCTGTGGTCCCTTTGCAACAGCTAAAGGTAACACCTCCTTGAATGTTTTTTGCCCCCTCTTTGTACCCTTTTCCCATACTTTATACAAAAAGAGTGTATTGGAGGAAGAGGATGGCACCCAGCATCAGGAGCCCACTGCTTTCAGTGTAACCAAGCGCTGCTTGTTGCCATGCAAGCTTGCTGAAGTTTACATACCTGAATTATTTTCAGGCTCGTTTAGCTCAAGCGAGCCCTGTCTCAGTGTTGTGTTCTGGTTTCACGGCGCGGTTGCAGTAGTCGTCATGAGGAGCTGTCCTCTGGACCGATGCAGATGGACTGCGTTCCTGCCTGCGTCGCTGGCTGTAGTTTTGCCCACACTTCGTTTTGGATCCCTGTCCGTTGCCAGCCCAGCCAGCTCAACTGTAAACCACCAGTTAGTGAAACGTAGAGATTTTAATGGAGAGACAGGAGCCTGGGGAAGGCAGACTTTGGTAGGTCCTACGTAAACCAAACAATGGCAACAAGTGTACAGACTAGGCACTCTGAGGTCAGTCTGCAAGACCAGGGCTCCAGAACGCGTGATCTGTTTTTCCTTCTGCCATTGATATGCCAGATCATTTAGGAGCATCCTTTAACTTTGTCAGTCCTTTCTTTCTGCCTGCCTTCATCACTTTCTTTGTCTTTTGTAGGACAAGAATTATCCCTTCTCATACAGGGAGTCTGGACCTTACTGAGACCTCGGGGCACTGCAGCATCAGGAATAAATAAGAAATAGTCAGATGAGAGAGAGTTGCGCCTCTATCACTAGTAAAAACGTCTTCTCAGCTTTATTTATCTCCTTTATACAGGGACTATTTCAGTCTATGAACTTGGTGACTTCTTTGCATTTCCAAGGCCAAGTTGCTCTGAACACTTAGTGTTCATCTGCCATGTTTTGAATCTCAAATATAATTTATAAATAAAATTTAAGCTGTCTTTTCTGTTTCTTTCTCTTCCTGTTGCGTTTCTTTGATAGTTGTATTTAGGGTAAATGAATCAAAATCCGAACCATCGCAGAGTTGTTGGAAGGAGAGGTGACGGGTGAATTTGGCTGGGACAGGTAGGAAACATCTGTGGTTTGTTTCAGAACTGCAGTTGCAGTGCATCTCCTGCTGTGTTTTCCTCTTTAACCACACTGCCTAAAGCGTTTCCACCAGATAATTAGATTAACATCCAAGCGTTTCTGTCCCCATGGCTTTGAAATGGCAGCAGCACAACGTCCCACCAGAGAGACTGGATTTGATTACTCTTCTTAGGTTAGAAAGCAGCAAACCGTGAGACGAGAAAACCGGGAAGATTGTTGTGGAATTGAAATCGGTGCTCCTGCCCTCTTTCTGAAATTCCTTCACCTGGAGCTGATTTTCCTCTGGGAAGGTAACTCTGATGTCAGAATCATGCAAATGATCACTGATGTCACCTAGTCACAAGACGATGTTTGCTGGTACATTAAATCTTTCATGCGTATGTGGTTTCAGCGAAGCTTATGAAGAGGAAAATGGCTGCAGCTGAAGGAAAGGGGCTTTTTGGGTGGGTTTGGTTTGGATGCTCTTTGAGTAATGAGGTTCTCTCTGAATATAACGAGAAGCAAAAGCAGTTACTGAACTTCAGAACATTCAGAGCATTTCAGAAATCTGTTTGCCGACAAGACTGGTGTGTGTTTCCCGAAGAGAGCGTGAGGGGCTTGCGCGTCAATGCTCCCTGTACAGCACAGGCTACAGAGCGCTTGGCTGTGAGGGACAGAACCAGACCAGTGGATTTTATTTATCAAATATAATCCATTTGCCTGTTCATTACTGTATGTAAGGGTTGCTCATGTAGAGAGAGATGTCTCTAAAATTTCAAGAATCTTTTGAACATTCAACAAGAAATTGGTTTGAATAAAAGGGAGCTTGGCAGCAAGGGCAGATGAAGCAGCTGGGGAGGCAGGAGTGGAACTGATCTCCATACTTCTGTCTGGCTCTTATTTGAAAGAAAGACAAAGAGAAAACAGTTGTTGCTTCTGTTAGGCTGGCAAAATAAGAGAAATTGCTCTTTAGTTCACGCATTTTCTGTTGTGTAGGGAGACAGGCTCAACCTTAAGTCTCTGAAAGAGGTTTGAAAAGACAGCCTTGGTAAAAATCTAAGCTTTCTGCATACTATAAAACTGTATTATCATCTCTCCTTCAACTTTCTCCTAGCATCATTTCTCCCAGGAATAGACCTAAAAACATTTCTTCTTTGCAGTTGTGTGTTAGGTGCAAATACTGCTTTTCTTTACTAAAACAGAGCCAGCTGCTCAAGACTGTAGTGAAATCTAAGCTTAAATTCATGGTGTCTGGGGGAAGCTTGTTGTCCTCGGATGCCTCAATACCTCTAACACAGAGGAGGGAAGAACTTGGTAAAGGACTGTTAAATTTATGTTTCTTTTGCTTCTTACTTTGAAGCACTGAAACTGTATCTTAGAATGTTTTTTGAGGGACGATAATACAGCCTTATGGTTTTACTGAATGTTGTGGTCTTACCACAATACGGATTTTTTTGTCCTAATCTTCTACTCAATGATCAAATCCAGGTTATCTATATTTTGTTTCTTGCAGAAAAGTGTCTTGCTGATTTTTCCATTATTTTAGATGGATTATTCACTAACATTCAAATCTTTAGTCTTACTTAGCCAAAGCAAACAGTCGTTTCTTCCTTTTTAACCCAAAAAAAAGGTTTTTCCTCTCTCAGAAGATTCCATTTAATCATTGTTTCAATCACATGACTAAATAAAATCTAACATTGCCATCTAGTGTCCAAAGACTGGGTTATGTACACTCCTCTTAGTTCGGGCGGGTATCCGAGAGCCTTTCTGAACAGCATTTGTAACTGTGGGGTGATTAATTGATAGCAATGTTTTTGTTTCCAATACTTCCATTTAGTCATCTTTTCAGAGGAATAACTTTGTGCCTAACATCATAACAGCATTCCGTTTTTTGTGATGATGTTGAGAATCTCAGCTTTTGTGGAGTTTCAAGGGGACTGTGGTCAGTGTTTTGAAGAGTCAGCTGGGATAGGAAGGGCAGAGAATAAGCTCTACTGTCCATGTTCTTCCTCCCACTGTTCTGCCAGCAGCTGTTTGAGGAGTTGACACCAATGAGTGTCTTGCTGCATGCTCCGATTCAACAGGGGGGAAAAAAATTCACTTGGGGAAGGTATCCCAGCAGCTGTGTGTTAGGGATGGCCAAAATTACCTCAATGAAACAGGGAGAAAGGAAAAACATTCAAGAAAATACTTTATTACTGTCTCTTTTTTTTTTTTTTAGAAATAATGTATTCAGGTTACTGAGAGGAATAAACTTCTCCCTACACACGCAACTTCGGTTAGAAGGCTGCGGTTTCATTCCCCTGATGACGCAGGTGCATTGAGATGCAAGTCACAGCTTTGCAAGGGAAAACGTGAAAATTATCTTGCAGCTCCAGCTACCCGCAGGCTGGATTATGAATTCTGTTCTGAATGCAGAGAAGCATCGCATCTTAGTAGGGAAGGTCCGATTCTCCAGACAGCTTGCAGAAGAACTCGTTGTCCACGACTCTGAGCATCCTGGGTGGTGGAACAAGCAGCCTAAGCGTGCTAGCGTTCCTAGTTAAGTGCTTGTGGCATAACTTCAGCGTGTGTGGTGAATGGTAGACAAATGTCTTGGAGAGATGCATTGATTTTTAGGACTATTCACTTCTTAAGTAAAATGAACTGCTCCACTGAAGACTCCTTTCCGAACTGCAGCCTGGTAGCCCCCAGCAGCCTGTCAGACTGCCTGTTTACTGCTCCGCTGCACGCCCACCATTTGTTCTCTTTGATGCATTCCCACCGCCAATTTTTCTTTTCTGTCTTCAAGCACAAATATGAAGAATTCCCTTGCGAGCTGAGGTGCCTTAACCACCTTGGGAAGAGCCCTCTCGCTAGGGTCTACCTTCCCAGCCCTGGCCAGCTGGCCGGGAGCCTTCGGCTCAGCCTTCCCCCTGCTGCGCGTGCCTGCAGGGTGACTTCGTGGTGCTGAGCGTGGAGGTCAGACCCCAGCTCTTACGGCGTGCCGGAGGAGCTGCAGAATGCCTCGCAGTCGAAGTCTGCGATGGGATCGTGGGTGATTGTTGTAGCTTTTTTAATTCCTTGAGCTGACCTATAGGGAAAGACGTTTTGCCTGGTTTTAGCAGGTTTCTTCTTACAGCTGTTTTCCCTTCACAAACGTAGCAGGTCAATCGATGCAAAAAAAACTTCCAGGAGCCCCCTTAAGGAGAAGGTCAGCAGGTGGCTGCTGTTTGTGTTTAATGCTCTCCAAATCTTTGAAATTTAGTGTAAAAATTGAAAACTGTTTGGCTGGAAGATGGGGAAATCAATCAGGCAGGGTTGGCTAATGTGCCTTCAGGCCTGTGCATTTCTTCGGTTAGGAGAAACTTCACTTCTCGATGGTTTTGTGAACACTTACAGATTGCTCCAAGGAATGTGTTGTTTACTGTCTTGTTTATATAGTGCTCATGTGGGTTTTGTTTCTAGTTTACACTCCAGCCTAGTGAGATATAATAGAGGACCTGCAAAGATACTCAAATTTGCTAAATCATTTTGCAAGCTTTGCTCACATGCATGATAAAAGCACAGTTTGGTTTTGTTGGGTGGTTGGATTTTAAAGGGAAAAAACCTAAACCCAGTGTGTTTGGTTTTACCTGTTCACTGAAAACTAATGAAATTTTTTAAAGCAAGTATCATTTTGTAGGTTTTCATTGCTACAATATTTAATATCTAGTTGATGAATAAGTGTTGTTTAATTGTAATGTGTAGATATTGCAGGAATATGGACAGATGAGTTTTGCAAATCTTCTAACCAAGGAAAATGATGTTTGTTTAATATAAAAAGTAAATGATGCATCTAACTGAATTGGAAGCAGCTTCTTTTTGTTGATGAGCAATATGTTTTTTATTGGCTTCCTTGTGTACATTAACAGTATGCTTGTGTTCCTCTGGGCTATAACTTACTTCATAGAATCATAGAGTAGTTTGGGTTGGAAGGGACCTTTCGAGGCCATCTAGCCCAAGCCCCTGCAGTGAGCAGGGACATCTCCAGCTGGATCAGGTTGCTCAG
>Ga0181612_118319_pt1 | contig 16623 bp, 18 predicted proteins | sample HoacroProtozoa21_FD_119630 | JGI IMG/M metagenome (GOLD analysis project Ga0181612, IMG submission 119630) | Hoatzin crop microbial communities from Cojedes, Venezuel. Combined Assembly of Gp0051906, Gp0051904, Gp0051908
AGGCTGCGCAGGGAAGCTGTGGAGTCTCTTTCTCTGGAGATATCAAAACCTGCCTGGATGAGGTCCTGTGCAGTCTGCTGTAGGTGAACTTACTTTGGCAGCGGGTTTGGACTAGATGATCCACAGAGGTCCGTTCCAGCCCCTACCATTCTGTGATATTATTCTCTTCCCGCCTCATATAAAGCTGACACGGAAATCAGAAAGCAAGCCAGTGTGTGAAAGTGTGATGCTATTAATCAGCTTACGAAAATACCATTTGGATTTAGTAGAAAATTAAACAGAAGTGTTTTTTTAATATATTTGAAACAACCGTACAAATATATAGACAAAGTAAATTATTTACCATATGAATCTCCATATAAGCAGGTCACCGTGTCTAGGTAAGGCTGCAAATAATATTAATTCAAAAATGTGTTGCTTCTCCTCCTGAAATTTACTGCCACCTTGAATTAGTATTCCTCATGGTAGCTGCTTGTCAAGAACATGGCCAATAAATAACAAGGATGGTGTAAACACAGCTATGTGATCTGGAAGTTAAAAGATGTTTGGCAATGCCTTTTTGGGGCGTCTTTCCGTTTCTCAGATGAGGAGATTTTCCCTACCCATAAAACTCTAAGTTAGCTGTACAAGCCCGTGTTGGCTCAGCCAACATTTCACCTCTGTTCTGCAGATTTTAGCCACATGAATCATTTCCAGTTCCGCTTTCCTATTGCCACCGATTTTCAAAAGGGAGCGGGCGCGATCAAGAATATCCAGAGTTACTATTGTTATTGCTAAACCAAATGAGAATGAAGTTGAAAAAGCACTTGAATGGCCTCCTGGAAGCCAGTGTTTAACTCCTGGTGTTGGGATGAGAAATGCAGATTTTTTTTTACACCCTGGGAAGTATCCAATACTAGCCTGCAACAGAAACAGGGTTGTTGAACAGACTGGACTTTGAGATCAAGCCAGAAGATTAATTCCTGCTTTCCTGCCACAGCCTCCTTCCTCCCGGAACTGCAAAATGAGCCAAAAAACTCTAAGCAGCATGTCTGGCCTTTGCTTTCAGCTGCCAAGGCCCTGAGTGCACCCGTTGCCCTGCTCCTGGGACCTCCATGTGCCCCATTCCTGGCTGCTCCTCACTTGCTGGCCAGACGTCCCCGTCTGGTCATGGACCCACAGTGCGAGGCCACCTCTCCCCTCACTGAGCTGCTTCCTGGCACGGCCACCCGCCTTCATCTCTTGGGCAATTTGTCCTAGCTTCCCTTTGTTAAAAAGTGAAAGCTTGTTTCGGATCATCCGGAGTACTTTATTTTCAGTATAACTGGGGAACTGGCTAGCATTGGTGGCATAAATACAGTCTTTACAAAGAAAGATGTTGGAATTTTGTACAATGAACAGGGCGACGTTTACTCAAATGCTACTGTATTATACATAGGTAGACAAGTAAACCAGGTTCAAGACAACAGGAGGTGGTGCTCCATGAAAGAAGTGATGGACCTTAGCAAGTCTTTCCTAAGGGGTGGTGTTTGGGTGCAAGAGATTTTTATGAGATCGAAGGGGAGATGGAAAAGCGCTTGGAGAAGAGAACCTTTTGTTACTGACAGATGAAGAGCACCAGGCTGGGGAAGCCCCCAAGCTGAACGTAAGCAGAGGCTGGGAGACTATTAGGGGGCAGAAGGATGACATACACTTGCGTTGCTCCTGCCCTCCCCTCGCTGTCCACTTATCATCATGGCTGGGTACAGAATGATGAGCCAGAGGGATTCTTGGTCAGAGAGAGCATGACCACCGTGTCACCTTGTCAGTTGCTTTCAGGGGCAGGACGTAGCCTCCAAATGGTGGTGCCCAGGCAGAAGCTACCCCTTACTGCCTCTGAAGAAGAGAAGTTGTTGCATTGTCTTGCTTAATGATTTAATCTTCAAAACAGTAGGATTTGGGACAACGCTGCTGCCTTCTCATGTGGATCCTGGGGAACATGAAGTGGTTTGTTGGTGATTGATTTGGATGGATTGCCGTACTGGTGGCTTAAACCTTTGGGTATAGGAAGAATAAATAATAGCAAAAATAATTTATAACTTTATTTGACTGACTTTTTGCTTAAACATCAATTAAATTCATCATCCTCATTAATTAGAAGTGGTCTTACAAAGTTAACAGAGCAAGATTACTTATTGTTGGTAGATGTACTTACAGACATGTCAATAAAGATCTACACAAAAGCCTAATCCTACTTTCATTGTAATTTTACCCATGTGCAATGTTTCTTTAACTTTAGGTTAGAAGTTATATAAAATAAACCTGGTTTTTCTAACTTACCTTTCATGGGCACCCAGAATAATCAAATCAACCCTTAGGTAAGGGGTAGCAGTTTCTATGCTTCGTCCCAATATTTTGGAACTCCAAAATCCAAATTGCATCAAACAGAGGAAAAACAACAGCATGGTTTCACATCACCTCACAGATGCCAGCGGAGTAACCACCATTTGGTCCACTTGATGATCTCACTCCATGTTTCTAGATCAAATCTGATTTGAGCAAGATGCCGGTTCAGACAGAATTAAATGTAGGTTTTGTTTATCATGATAATTCATTAATTGACACTTGTATTTCTCTTAGCTGAGTTTGTCTCAGGTTTTTCTCTCTGGTGCACCAAGGGGGTCAGAGGCAGAACTGATATCAAGTATACTGATCTAACATGAAACGTTAACGATGATTTGCATTTTATTTCGATTTTCATCACATTTCTTACTAGGTTCCTGTCTCCTCACTGCCTCTCTCAGGATGAGTGTATGCCCTCCACGCAGGCTGGAGGCTTTCCTCCACCCCCAGGTTAATAGATACAGAAATAGAAATAGATGGATCCTGAGCTATGGAAGAGGCTGTCCCCATGCAGATGCCAGAATGTATGAGGCCTCTGGACAGCTGGAATCAGGTCCAGGCAGCAATCCCCACCAGCTGTTGCACAGATGTGCCTGTCAGAAGTACTTACAGTTTGGGAAACTCAGCAAGCACCATCTAAGAAAGTCCTCCTCTCTTTGCCCAGGGCACAGCCCCTCCAGTGGTCTGTAGTACCAAACTCTGTTATTTCTAACTAACTCTCCAAATCATACAGATCAAAAAGTTTTCTGGTGATAAAGTGTGATGATCTATGGACATGAATAGCTGGTGTGTGCCTCAGAGGCTGATTTTGATCCAAGTTACGCTGCTATAAATCTGGAGTGACTTTGAAAAGACTAGGGGAGATACAACACAGAAAGGGCGTGGGAAGTGACGCACTGAAGCGGCAGAGCATGCAGGTTTACCATCAGGATCACTAGTGGAAGTGCAGATGCTCTGCAGAGTTGGGTCACGGTGGTGGTTGCTGCTCTGCAGATGAGTTACAACCGGTTTTACAGGAATTGCTACTGTGCCAGGGGAGAAAGACCTCTGAAAGGTTCTCCAGTAATCATCCCGGCAGCCCGGGCTCAAGCTGGCTGGGAGGAAAGGTGCTGGAGCCTGGACTCCCCTCTGGTTCCTTCTGCCTCCTTGGATGGGGCAGAGAAGGCCCCCCATGTGGCACTGGCAGAGGCAGTCCCCATCGCACACAGGCAATAGGTGTGCAGAAAGTGCTTTTGACTTTGTGTGCCCAACCAGAGACGTTCTCACCGAATCCAGAAAGGAAAGAAATCACTCTGGGGCAAATTCTGTCATCCTGAACCAAGCAAGATGCCCAGCAAAATACTGGAAAGTTTACTCAAATGAGGATTACTGTGATTGAGCCCAGCCACTTCTCATTACTCTTCTTCACCTTGCTGTACCTCCAGATACTCTGACCTGAACATAGCCCCCTCTTTTGCTGGACTCCATGCAGGCCTGCAACAAAGCAGATTTGTATTCATTATTTAGATATAATCTTACAGTTAAATTATATATATGCAAAAATATACATATATATTCACATATAAAATATATGTGTGTACACACACTGCATATAAATAAATATATATATATACACACATATACAATAATCTGAGCTTCAAAAGAAGAAAAAAATTTGGGGGTGGAATACAATCAGTAACTCGTGGTGTTTCTGACAGCCGTATATGAGGATATCCCTGAATATATAGGACAGTCCAGCTGAGGAACATCAGCTTTGATATTTTGAGTGATGTATAGAGAAAATTGCTTGCAGTGATTAGAGTTGTAAACTGCTGCTGAGTGGTAACCAACGCTACAAGCAAATGTGGAAATTGCTTGTTAAGTGTAACGTTCAGCGACAAGTGTTTTGATTACAGTCAGTTCAGGGAAGCCTGATAGACGGCAGGAACAAGATTGAAGGAATGTTAATTACACCTTGGATCATCTCAGACTTTGGCTCTGGTGGGAACCAGAGAAAACCTTTCTTGCCTGGATGCCTTAGAGTTTTAGACAATTCTGAATTATTTGCGTTTTCACAGGTGAAAGGAAGATCAGGACATCAAGACTACCTGTGAAAGCCAGAGTGCAGAACCACGACGCCAGCAGGCACAGGCATGGAGGAGCCACCACCAGCTCTCCAAAAACTCAAGGGGCAGCTTCATTGGCTGAACTCTAGTCTTATGGTAGAAAAAGCAAATGAAATCCTGGTCATAAAAACTGACTTTTTTCCAAGGACATAGATGCAACATTTGTCGTGCAACTATTTTTTCTGAAGACACTGGAGATAAGACAGGAAGGACTGCCTTCTAACGAGGGGCAGACCTTGCACAGCTCAGACAGCAAGCTCGTCAGGGCATGGCATTGGGTCTTCTTCCTCAGCACCAACTCTGTGCAAACCAGCCTCTTAAAGCTGGCTTTGCCTACAGCTCATGCGCTGGAGGAGAGCCTATATCTCCTCCCACCCTGTCCCCTCTCTCACACTGGATATGAGCTTGGGGCCCCCTCGCTGGACATATCCCAGTTATCAGATGTATTTGCAGTGATGAATGATCTCTCATTCAGTCCTCTTCCCACACCCCCACCCCCCAGATTCATACAAGGACAAAACACTTCATTTTTTTAAAAGTACAAGTGAAAAGTAAATAACAGAATGTGGGGAATTTGTATCGTTAGTTTCTGATGTTTTAATGCACTCTCTGGTCTCATCCCTGCACTGAGCAGCTCCAGTCAAAGCAGCCAGCTTAGGGCAATACCAGACTCCAAACTGAATCTCATACAATTTTTTCTGCTGATTCTCTCCAGTGCACAGAATCACAGAATCACAGAATGGTCGGGGTTGGAAGGGACCTCTGTGGGTCATCTAGTCCAACCCTCCTGCCGAAGCAGGGTCACCTACAGCATGTTCAACACAGGCTGTGCTCGGTGAACAAAACAAGCGGTTTAAGGACTATCTTTGACCAACATTTTGTCTGCCCAAAAAGAGAGGCAACAATAATAACCTGGGGAAGGAGAGGGAGGAGGACTATGTGAAATTGTCTGAAATTGTCTGCATGTAGCTGAATGGGGAATAAGGCTGAAGAAGCAGCTGCAGGAGGGAGGATGGGTGGAGGACAAGAGGCTGGAGCCGCAGAAGCAGCAGGGGCAGATGGAGGAAGATGGACCGACAGGAGGTCGAGGGATGAGGAGTGAGATGCACAACAGCAGCATGCACGGCACAGCTGGAGCCAAAGCCTAGCCTTGCTTTGATATTCAGGTGTCCGAAGAATCTCCCTTTCAAAGCATCGCTTTGCTGTGGTTCAAACGTTGAAGTCTCTCTTCTGTTATCAGAGCTTCAAGTTGAAATAAATGTGCAGAGTGAAATTTGGTAACATTATTTTGCTCCCATTCTTTGGTTCCTGACTAAAACCAGCCTTACATGGAGATCAGGACATTTTCTAGACATACGTGTACAGACACACGTGACCCTGCACAGAATTGCTTTCTGTCCTTTCCACGTTCAGCACATCCCCTATTTTAGCTGCTTTTTAACAGTTTGTACATTCCCATTCACATCTGGAAACATCCCTGGGGATCTTCCATCCGCCGCTTACACTTGGATGCCATGGTGATACGTGTCTAAGAGGTATGCTCTGCTGCACAGGGACCGGCCAGACCTGCTCGAGCTGTGTCAGGTGCCAAAACTACTCAGCTGAAGAGCTAGAGATGTCACTCGAGCATCACAAGGGCCATTCCCTAGCAGGATATATTAGCCTGTGCAGAGGTCCACACCACCAGTCCCAAGGGACGTCATTATTAGCATGACTACTTCAAATACCCAGCAGATGCATAACCAACAGATTTAATGTTGGCAAGTCAGCTGTTGGTGCTTTGACAGTGAAGTCGATTAAAACCTTGTTAATCCATGAGCAATGGTATTGTGAATGTGCCTGAAAGGACTGGCTTCGAGAGAAAAGGCTTCCTATACTCTTCCAGCACCATTACTGGCATACAGTTTGCTGGCCACAATAAGGACACGAATGTATCAACCAAACAAAATATGCATGATCATTATGCTGCCCTCAACCGACTGGAAGGCACCTTCCTGAATGCCACAGAGAAATGCACCAGCTGCTGTTGAATAGGATTTCTCCTGTCCAAATAAGACCATAATCAATAGACATCTGAGTCCAGCATATTTTCCAAGGCCTCATCCATCTCCTGCTCTGACTCATGAGCAAATTTTATTCCATAGCCAAGTATTTCAACACAGTTGATCCTTTAGCCCAGCACATCCTGCCCAGGCAATGAAAGGGTGAAAGAATATTTTCTGTCTACAGAACAAAGAAGACCATTTCATTCACCCTTCTCTCCTATGCCTTTTATTCTCTAAGTGATGGCAAGGTCATAGATTGATACTTTTATCTACTTGGCATGCCTTCATTTCATTTCTACACATCAGCCACTGAGAAACAGCTAGCAGGAACCATGCCAGCCTCGAGACACATGGTGAGAAGGATTCCAGTGTTCATTAGTTGAAAAAGAAAGTTTAGCGAAACTGTGGGTTTGGCTGTCGGAGATGGTGCAGCAACTAGACATAAGGTCTTTGACCATTATCTTTCTAATATTTCCAGCCAGGGAGTCTGTTCGAAATCCTTGACTGGAACAGTCTATGAGTTTTCCAGCTTGGTGCTGGAATATCATCCATGTGAGAGTGACTTTTCTTAGCTTGCTTGAAAAGATCGTCGAGAACAGGTTTGCAGGTATCAAACCAGCCATTGCTATTCGCCTTGTACAAGGACCACAGATCTTGAGTTTCTCTTGTATGCAGAGATTATCAAGCAACCTAATTTAGGAATGGAGGGAGATTCAAACAAAGGGTAACTTACCTGCAGAACCAGGCTGCAAAACCATGATTGTCAATGCACCGGGAGTCTCAAATCATGTGGGCCCTAGACAGGGACGATCAGGAACCCATCACTGCTCTCCTTATGGACTCTTATCATATCATGAAGTCACTGGAACTGATAACTTGGACTGCCTGGGTCAACGCTTTGATACCACTGATGGCATAACTCTACGGCAATCTCTTGTCATGGAAGCATTGCACAATGAGCTGCCTGTATAATATGTATAAGAAATATCTATAAAGAAATATGCACTCCTGTTTGCACCATCCATAATACCATTTCTTGTCTCGATTTATTTTCTTTCCCCTTTCTATATTTTTGCAAGTGCTTTGAACTTCATAAAAACGAAGTGTCAGTTCCGTGTGCAATCTTTCTGTCCTGCCTGGAATCCCTTGAATTATGGGTTACGGGCAGTGAAGGAGGAGAGGCAGGAGAGCCAGTGAGCTACACACGCATGTCTGCGCCATTCCCTTACTGCCATCAGAGGCCCCATCACTGCCATTGCTATTGCCTCTGTCTCTTGTCCAAAAACCAACTCGTCCAATGCCAAAAGCTGCATGTGGAGGCTGGTGGTCCTTGCTTCCCCCAGATCTGGGCAGCATCTGTTCGCTTGCCTTTGCAGTACACAGGTAGCCTAAAGGACTTGGTAAGCCGCTTGTTGTCATCCTTTGTCTTCTGCTAGGCGCTCTTTGGTTTGTAAATGTCCTGTGCAAAGGGGGATGTTCAGAGAGCTCTCCTAAAGCTGTCCTCCCAGCAACAGCCTTGGAAAGCCTGTGCATTCCTCTTGCTTTTGGGCTGAACATTAGGACGGCATCATCTCAGACTCACTGGCCTGTGTAAGGGGAGTCCAAAAACATCCAACAGCAGAGCCACAGCTCTTCTGTGCTGGTCCTAATGCAGCCAAAAAACGTGATGGCAGGATGAAACCAGATCTCTTTGAGGATTTTTTCAGAGATGATGAACCCTAGCCCACCACTGTGCAATGATGAGATGCCATTCACCTCTCAGCCCTCCTGTATCAACCCACCTACCTATTAGAGAAGATTATAATAGCCAGCTGCCTCAGTCAGTGTTTTGAAGCTAAGCACTTGTAAATGCTTGAAGATACTTGGATTAAAGATAGGCTAAGTAAAAGCTGATGTGAGAAGTAAAGCTTATAATGTGCAGTAAGATGAGGTCAGTTTTTTTCACTGGGCCTTAAATCATATTTTTTCTTCTGAATAATAATTTAAAACCATAAAACCTTTGTTGCTGAGAGGCACCACAATGATCATTTTGCATTGAAATCAAAATAGTTTCTTTGAAAAATATTCAACCTCTCTTTAAACTGCCAAGTCCTTAGTCAGATCTTTAACCTCAGGTCGGAACCTGAACTATTGCCATTTGCCTGAAAATTTTAAGCATCAGCATAAAAATAAACCACAAGTAAATTCATTTGGAGTACTGCAGAATACACGGACACGACAATTTGAAAGCCAATTGTTAAACAAGCAAGTATTCTCCTAATCATAACAAAAAGAGACCGCCATAACACACAGTGAAAATAACAGAAAGCAAACAGCGCACACCATTGATTGAGGCCTTCATTATCTAGGATGGCTTTTAATGGAGAAACCTGCATGTGTGTCATTGCTCTTATCTCTCCAAAGGCAGTATGCACACACTGTAAAAATCAGTCTCTTCATTTTCTGCTTGAAAAGATCATTGTAAAAAAAAAGTGTCAGGGAGTGGAGGTCATGCTGATTTATTGGCAATTAAACCTGCAGGATTTCTGCACTCCTTTCAAAACAAAGTATCTCTGGGTAATTCAGCCTGGCAGATTACATAGTAGGCTATCTACTAAAAGGCATGAATCTTTTTGTTTGTGCACAACAGAAACAATTGACTTGGTCTTATTTAGGAAATTGCTACTATTTTCTGTAAGGTATTTGTATTACCCATGAAGAGAGAGAGGTAAGTTATCTCTTAAAAATGCAAGATTCTTGTCCAATAGTAAAAATGATGGTTTTATTCCTCATCCATTGTGGAGGATAGCCAGTCTACAGTTAAACTTCCTCCTGCTAAATAGTTGTAAATAGATGACAGTGGTAAATACATAATCCAAATGCATTGCTAAGGAAGACCACGTTTGCTTGACTCCATGGCTGATTTACCCGTTCTTGAGCAGGTACTTCTACAACAGCTTTCAAACCAGGCTGCGTTGGCCTGGTCTCTTTGTGATGATTTTCTAGCTGTATTATTTAGAAGCCTGAAAAAAAGACGTAGCTAAACTTCCAAAATGTTGACTATTCTGTTTTGGCAGAACCATCTCATGCGGGTTGCATCATTTACTGAGCTAGCGTAAGCTATACCAAACAACCAGATGCAAGTACGATCGATATTCCCACCCAAAGTGTTTCCCAGCATAGCAGTAACTTCAAACTCTTTCTGACACAGATAACTTCATAGCTTTGCACACAGTTTTGGATATCCAATATCATAGAGCCATGATATTTCACTGGTGATTCAAAACGTGTATTTCAGTTCTTGGACATGCAACATGCTGTACAGGAGGAATATTGCAACCAGCACTGAACATCTTCCCAGTCAGTGTGGTGACTTTGGTTGTATGGTTGGGAATGCACCTAATTATTCATTTTGCCAGATAACATTGCCCCTAAGACTTCCTTTGTAGTTCCCTGCTTGTCTGAGCTCTGCATCTGCACTGCAGGAGTATTCAGTGGAGAAGAGTGGGTCTCAGGAGACGTTAACACACCCTCAATCTTAGAAGGAACTGTTAAGGGGGGAGGAGGAGGGGGAAGCAGAAATTCAGTCCCTAAAATGCGGGTCTTCAGACCTGTCTGTACATAGCTACAACCAGATCGGAACAAGAACTTCAGCACAAAGTCGTGTTTAGGACATAGCAAGAGATGAGAGAGAGCAAATGTGGCAGGCGGCAGGATGGTGGGAGCAGAACTGCTACGAACCACGCACTGTGCAGTGTCCCTCGTGGCTTTGCCTCGGGCGAGGGAAGAGACCAAACGCCAGACTAGGCTGGTGGCAGGAGAGAGAAAAGCGGGAGGCATTCCCAGACAGAAACTGCAAGCAGAAAGTTACGGTGTGGGAGCAGAGTAGGCAGACACGCCAACCTGGGGAACTAGGAAGTCCCTTTGAAGTTGTTACTTCAAACAACCTGCCAATGCAAATCGGAGATGCCACTTGCAACAAGAAGTCCTGGGAGAAGCAGGGGTCCAACCAGTGCCGGGCCAGAATTTCCCTCACGGCATCCCTGGGCAGAAACGAAGGCTAACCACATCCTGCAGACAGCACCCTGTTTTGCTCCTCTGGAGGAGACAACGCTGTTCCTGGGAGGTTTAACCTGACAAACTCTTCGTATGCCAGCTTTCTGCAGGGTGATGCACCGGTTGCAGGTCACTGGGATCAAAGGGCCTGTGGTTTCATGACGCAAAGTGCTGAGGCACTATGAAGCCCAGCTGACCGTGTGGCAGAAATCCCTGCACAGTAGCTGGGGCTTGCTGGCTCTCGTATCACGCATCCACACCACCTGACCTCCAGCACTTGCCCCTCTGTTTTTCAGCAATTCCCTTCTTGCCCTTCCCCACTCTCCATGCTCTTAGGTCGCACCTAAGACCGCTGACCACGCGTTGTACTTTAGACGGCAGGATGGGCGACTGGTTTGGGTGAGGAGGTGCTTTCGTAGTGCTGGGTGGCATGGGTCGGGTCCGGCTGACATGGCCTGTGGAGAATCCCTGTTGTGCAGGGATCTCCTCTCAGGAGAAGCAGGTTGTGACTGCTGGGAGGCGGGTTTCATCTTCCCAGTGGGTCTGTTCACCACACACCAGGTCTGGATGACCGTCCTCTCTGCCCGAGGAAAGCCTCATCCCATGGTGCACATATAAAGCCACGTACCGTCAACGTCTCAGATCACAATAGGAGAAAAATTCTGAGGATGCTGACCCAGACACAGGAAAGGTGGAAGGGCCCGTTTTCTGCCCAGAGCAGAAAAAAAACCCCAAACTGCTGCTTTTTTTTTGCCCCCGCTTGCATTTCACCATGTGGTGAGAGCAAAACAAGCAGAGCTGTGACTGTGCCCTGGAGGGGAGAGGACAGCCAGCCTGTGGCAGAAACTGTTCAGGAGCCGGGAAGGAGAGCTGCAGTCATGAGAGCCGCCTTGGCAAAGCAGGCACGACACGTTCTTGAGTGGGCAGGACCTTCAAGGACAGCCCTGGAGCCAGGCCAGGAGGCACCAGCAGCCTCTGCTGAGTCTGTCTTGGCTCCGAGCAGGAGGTGACAAGGGTAGGGTGAAGGGCATCTCCTGCCACCTCCTCAGCACCTGCCTCCACCTTTACAGCCTGTCGTCCCCACACCTCCCGCCTTGGGGGTCTGCAGGAGGTGCTGCACGGACCCCTGGGGAGCTGTGCGGAGACTCGTGGTGTAGCACCATGGCCAATGTTTGTCCCACCTATTTTAAAGGTCTGTGTCGGGAAGTTGCACCATGTCCTTGTCACTTGAATTGGACGAGTTCTGCTTTGTTTGGTTGCTGGTTTGCTGTAGGTTTCCTTCAGCAGCTCTGGTGCTTGTCCTGCATGCTGTAGAAAGCTGAAATGGAGCAAGATGGAGATCAAGGCGGCGTGTGAGCTTGGACTGCCAGCAGCCGCAGGCCTCCATTGCGGGACAGGGTAAACTGCAGGAAAGAATGGTTTAATCCCTTCAATCTGAAATTTCGGAACAAGCAGCTTTCAGGGTTTTTGCAGAAAGCAGCCTGGCAGGGCATCCTCCACGCTGTGGCTCTCCAGCTTCTCAGGGGTGAGCAAACACGTGGCAGGATGACACCAGTGGCCTTGGCTCCGTCTGATGCCATTGCTTGCAGCCCTCCACCACCTGCTCCCTCTTGCTCTCACAAATCGTGTGCAGGATGTAGCAAGTAAACTGGATCATGGTAAGGAAGCAGGGACCAAACTCGGCGTGGACACTGAACAGAGACAAAGATGGGTTCCTCGGTCACCCGGCAGCTGCCTGGGCACTAAGTGAAGGCATTCTGATGCTGGCTGAGGTCGCTGGTCAGAAGTCAGTATGGGCGGGGGCAGGCAGGGCAAGCAAACATTAGGAGAGGTGTGAGTGCCTCCGTGACAACCCAAAGAGGCCTGTGGTGGAGGACTGTCTCTGCCTGTCCATGGAGGATGCTTACCCTTCTCTCCAGCTGTGTGCTTGGTGGGGACCAGGAGAGCCCGGAGCCCTGCTGTGCCCTGGCCGCTGCCTGAGCTGCAGGTGCGGACTGGGGCGGCTGCCAAAGACAGAGTGGAAATGAAGCATCGCCCCAGGGTGCAAACGGTGCTCCAGCAGGAAGGTGCTGGTTTTTGCAGGGCTGATCCTGGGGAGCCATGGCTGGCAGGACATCAAACACCCTTGAGGAGCCAGCCGCAGCATCTCTGTCACACCAGGGATGCTGAATCACGTACCCATGACACGTGCCTGTCCTGTACCCGGTACCTGACCTGGCAGTGCCCGCTCAGAATGCTCTGCGCCCCAGCCGAGCCAGGTCAGCTCCACGTCCTCCAACACACAACTGAGCTGTTGCAGAACGGCGACCATACGTGCACTGCTGGAAGACGTAATTCTGCCTATTGCGCGTTATCGAGATGAGTATGAGAGAAGACAGAAGGTTGAAGCCTTCCTAGGGATTGTGCTGTGCGTTCCTTTGTCCCCTGTCCCCAAATGCACTGCTGCAGCCACTGGTGACTTCGCAGGCAGCAGAAAACTCTTTTCAGTGGTGCCCAGCGACAGGACAAGGGGCAATGGGCACAAACTGAAGCATAGGAAGTTCCGTCTGAACATGAGGAAGAACTTCTTCCCTCTGAGGGTGACGGAGCCCTAGAACAGGCTGCCCAGGGAGGTTGTGGAGTCTCCTTCTCTGGAGATATTCAAGACCCGCCTGGCCGCGGTGCTGTGGAGGCTGCTCTGGGGGGCCCTGCTGCGGCAGGAGGGGTGCACTGGATGAGCCACAGAGGTCCCTTCCAACCCCTACGATTCTGTGATTCTGTGATTCAGCATTTACACCAAATGGTTCCTTGCCCACCCTCGGGGTTTATGGAGACACGTTCTAAACGAAGCAAGAATTTCCATACCCACCTAACGAAGAAATGCATTCATATGCCGGACACCCAGAAAGCCCTCTGACCAAACACACACAAGCTCCAGGCAAGCGCTGCCACTCAGAAAACTGGGATGTAGGCCTCCTACCACTTCTGTGACCTGCTGTTATCCCACGGTCAGTTCAGAATGCTTTAAAAACACGATTCTGCAGATGGGCTGTACCTGTGTTAATAACACTTCATGTTGCAATAAGCCATGTTTTGAAGAATACTTCAGCAGCCTGTGGAGAGCTGTCTAGGCATGGATCTGTGTATCCCCTCACACGCACATTTTACAAGCAAAGGCAATCTACCAATCGCTATCCACTGACTGCCTAAATCTGACATTCAGTGATAAAAGTGTGCTCACCCTGAATTCCTGCCAGTAAGTAGAAGTAAATACCAAAAATCTGAGGCCTTTTTATGCCATTTTCAATTCCCTGCTCCACAGGAATGTAGGGATACAAGTCTAAAAGGAGGGGTATTACCACAACTGAGGTTAGGAATCCTGTTCAGGAGCCTGATTCTCTCCATTAGCTACATCGAGAACCTAGGCTCCTCATTCACACTCCTGACTTCAATGCTGTAAACATAGCCTGTATTTTTTTTTTCCTCTTAAATTGGAAGAAGCTGAATCCAGGTGGCTGTCAAAAGGAGAGAGATCTCTAATTGCTACCCATTAGCCCAGAGCAACACAGCAGATTCCCAAACACAACAGGAATCCACCCAGGTTTAAGCATACTTGCAGGGGCAGCACACCTTTGTTACTTTTCAAGTGAAGGAGGAATTGGGTTAATAAAAGAAGTCTTCTACTGCAGCAGATGCTTAAAATCCAATTCTTTGTCTTATCCTCCACAGAGGGGATCCCTTCTGAGCAGGAATGTGCACCACTCTGGCCAGTTTACCAGGCTGGAACAGCCAGCTGAGGCTCAGGTCTCCAAGGAGGCAGCAGAGGAACCCCAACCTGGTGGGGAATCAACTCCTGTGCACCGACCTTTCAGCCCAAAGGCACTTGCAATGCGTGCAGGCAGAGCTGCTACTGACCTCTGTTCGGGCAGCGCGCACATCTCCGCGTAGTACTTGATCTTTGGTTCTGTTCCACTTGTCCGAAGGGTGGCAACACAACCGTTTTGAAATGTGAAAGTGATCATCTGACTGCTTTTACTCACGGGCAGCACCTATACAAACAACAGCATTTTATTACAGAACATCCCAACTGACACAAACGTGGGGGTTTTTAACGTTTGGTTGGTTTGGTTTTGGGGGGTTTTTTTTCACCCTAAATACAATATTCAGTAAAAGCTAAACAAACATGCTGAAATCCCCCACACAATATATATACACCAGCTGGTGCAGCAGACTAGAGCAAGTAATTTCAGCCTAACAGACAGGCCTATCACCTAGATCAGACTCTGTATTTCAGGATAACGGAACTGCGTCGTACTCCCATTTGAGTTCCAACATCTGGAAGCCCGCTAGGCATCTTAAGAATTGCAGGAACATCAAGCTCACTTCAACTAACAAAGCTTAGTCATTGTTATATCAAAATATATATATTTTGTGATATCAAAAATAGATATATATAAAAATATATGGTCAACACCACAGCCAAGCCATTTCACAGTTCAGCAGTTTTCTTCCCAGCAAATGTTGTTAAGCGGTTTTAATAAATGATTGTAATTACACTGCCATCTTAGTTGACACAGTACATCTTTCTGCATAGTTCTTGGCGTATTTAACTTCCAGTCTCTTCAAAAACCAAACCTCTCCTGCAAAAATACTTGGTAACTCACCGATTTCTTGTTTGGCTGGCTGCTATCATAGCCAGTGGTAATGTCTCGTACGTGTAATATATTGTAAATGCCACACGAGCTTGGATAAGACTGAGGGCCATCAAAGTTCCGAAGCTTCTCAAATATCCTTTTGATAGTCGGAGGCTCATAGCACAAGAAATAGGAAGTCTTTGATATGTGATATCCATACCTACAAGCAGATTAACATTTTCAGTTACAAGATTCAGAAGTTTTCTGGACATTTGGTACCTAAAGAAAGGCCCTGTTTGGAAAAACAATAACAGAAACAGAATGCTGTTCTCACAGCTGTGGAAACAGATATTTGTAGGCAAATGTTTGGACTCTGGAGCAGATTTCACTGCATTACTCAGATCATCTTAAGCTACTTTTAAATTCGAGCAAAGGTTTCAGACCCAAAGAAATAAAAGGCAACCATTTGGCTAAGCACAGCCTTGGCGGCCCTCAGGAAATGAATATGCAGTATCACTCCCACACCATCAGAAATTGTCTGCCACAGCCATGTGAGCAGCCACAACAACACATTATTTCAACAGCCTTTGAGGAAGGCGACTGATTATTTCATCCAAGTTAAAGCTATTATCCTCGACCAGACCTAAAGAAAGCACTCAGTGCAGCAACCACGTTTACACGTTGAAATTCAGGTTGTTCTTTGCTATATTCCACCCACTCCTCATTCTGCAGAGGCTTTTCCCTGCAGCTGAAAAAATTAAGTGTGACTGGAAGATGAATCCTGTTATCATCATCACCGACAGCTTTTCAATCCAGCCGTGCAGAATTGTTTCTGCTACAGTTTGCACACGACAGAGCAAACTCCCGAGTGCCACAAAGAGACAAATGCTGGCCATCATTTGTGCTTCCTCGTTCCAGGCTGCTAAGGGCCACAGTCTGTATGTCTGCTGGGCCATCAGGAAGAAGAACGATGTATATGGTTTGCTGTAACTGCACTGGTAATCCCATTAAAGCACAGGAAATTCTGCTGATGAGCTGGGCTTATCACAGCATGACTTCTAATCCTGACACCTACACGTTCCTCATTTTATTGCTGTGAATGGCATCTATAGCTATTGCACACTGGCTGCTCCTCTAACCTCTGTCCTACTACTAATCTCTGCAAGAACAGCACGCGATCTTCTAACAATCCGCAGACGGTGTTTAAATGAAAATAATAAGTGTTTAAAGAGAGCCACACAGACCACAACTCAGCCACCCATCAGAAGATAAGAGAAGTAGCACAGCATGAATCAAGCAAGAGAGAAAAGTTTGCCCTGGTGTATCACAGAATCACAGAATAGTAGGGGTTGGAAGGGACCTCTGTGGGTCATCTAGTCCAACCCCCCTGCCCAAGCAGGGTCACCCAGAGCAGGCTGCACAGGACCTTGTCCAGGCGGGGCTGGAATATCTCCAGAGAAGGAG